>Ga0233413_10001030_pt1 | contig 12624 bp, 12 predicted proteins | sample Na_anoxic_6_MG_FD_189019 | JGI IMG/M metagenome (GOLD analysis project Ga0233413, IMG submission 189019) | Seawater microbial communities from Saanich Inlet, British Columbia, Canada - Na_anoxic_6_MG | ecosystem: Environmental > Aquatic > Marine > Inlet | place: Canada: British Columbia... | reverse complement strand
TTAGATAATATTACTCTTAGCTATTATAGACAACCAAGACATATTGAAATAGAAGGTTGTGTAGATCCTTACACTCAAGTACTATCTACAGTAAATGTAGAATGTGAATTTAAAGATGATATTATAGAATTGTTTATTGATGAAGCTGCTAAAATCTTAGCTGGTGATATTGAATCACTTAACCAACAGCAAACAGCTTCTGGACAAGTAGAAGGTAATAATTAAAAAATAAAGTAAATTATTTCTTATAACTCTTTGTGAGTTAGTAAAAAATAGTTATATTATAGTATATATTTATTAATTAAAACAAAAACAAAATGGCTTATTTTAATCATGCTTTCAAAAAAGCATTTGTAGCTACATTAGCAACGCAAGTTGAATCTGCAGGATTTGATCCTGATGGAGCAGCTGGTGAAAATGCAGGTGTTGATGCAGGGATATTAACATCTACTGGTGTACATGTATCTAAACTAAAAAGTACTGCAGCTGCAGAAGGAATGTTATTAGGACCTGGAGTAACAGGTTTTTTTAATGAAAAAACAGATAAATCAATTCTTGTGGGTAAACCTGAAGATTGCTGTTCTTTTTACATTGCAAGTGCTTCAATCAAATTAGATGATAAACAAGGTCCTTTTCACGGAGGTTACCAAGAATCAAATAAATCAAAAGTAATTAACCCTAGGTTTTTAAGAAAAGCTTGGAAAGTTGATGCTAATGATGCTTCACCTGCAATTTTGCAGATTGGAGGAACTCCTGATAATATAGCAGGAGATAGCGGATGTCTTAAAGAATATTTATGTGGAGAATCTTACTACTTAAGAGTAGAAGCTAAAGGTACTTCTGCATTAAGATTTGCTAACCATAACTTGTATCAAACATTACAAGCTGATGGTGGATGTTGTGACAACCCTTCTATTCCTACTCCTGTTGATGAAAATGGTTTAGACATTTATAAGCAATGGGGAACAGCAATTGCTACAAACCCATATTTAGCAGACTTCATTAACCCTATCTTAGTTGTAGATGGTGATTCTTATGCTTATAGTGAAGAGTTAGCTGCTGCTGCTGGTTTAGCTGTTGGTAAAGTTTATTCTGCAGTTACAACTTCCGCTACTAATGCTGGTTTAATTTTAATGGGAGCTTATGTAGATACTAAATTTGGAGATTGTACTTTCCAAACTTCTGATTATTACGGGAAAGAGCCTGTTCAATTGTCTGCTTCTGAAGTAGATTTGAATGGTGATCCTTGTACTTTTGGTGGAGTATGTGTTGTAGAAACTTGTCCTGGTATCCAAGCTAATGGTTTAGGAGAAGATAAAGTAAGAGAATTAATATTGTCTGAATCTTATTTACAAAATTTCATGTCATCAGATTTAAGAATCCGTGAGATTACTCAAGGAACTAGAGCATATGAGGTTTTATCAAGAGCAGCATCATATAGTTCTTTCTTTATGTTACACTCAGTACCTAGATATAGTAATCCATCTGGAACTTATGATAATGACCAATACTTATTGGAAGTTATAGGTTCAGAGGATACTACTGTTTTCTTAGAAGAGGCAATAGAAGGTCTAAATAAAAGTTGTGGTGCAAATTGTGACATAGTTGAAGATTACACAGCAAAAGCAGAATGTGACTTTGACTTACCTGTAGTACCAGTTATATTATAAGTAAACTAAAACATAGTTTAAGTTAATATAAAAGGAGAGTTGGGTTTTTACTCTTCTCTCCTTTTTTTATTTTTTTTTAAAACAAATAACAATGGCTAGACATGTATTAAGCTTAGAAGTAGAAGATACATTAAACTGTACTATACTTAGAGTTGAAGATACTTCAATATATGAAACTTCTATTCCTATAGAATGTCCTTTATTAGAAGTAACTTTACCAGGATTTACTTCTGCAGTACAAATTGGTGAAACTGTAATTGATCCAAACTTTAGAATAAACTTAACAGCTTGTGAACTTGAAATACAATCTTCTGGATGTGGTACTGAATTTAGCAATCTTCCTGATGGAATTTATGTAATTAAATATAGTGTTAGTCCTAATGATGAAGTATACGTAGAGTATAATCACTTACGTGTATCTAAGTTAATGAATAATTACAACAAGATTTTATGTGAATTAGATCTTGCAGATTGTGATCCTATTAAAGAAACTCAAGATAAATTAGAAGAACTTAATTTAATTAAAGGATATATTGAAGCTGCTAAAGCTAAAGTAGAACTTTGCCATGAGCCTAAGAAAGGCATGCAACTTTATACTTATGCTAAGAAAAGACTAAGTAAATTTAAATGTTCAAGCTGTTACTAATAATAATTTTTAAAACCAACAAAAATGAAATGTAATAACTGTAATGCTAGATTAAGTTGCGGATGTAAAAAAAGAAAAGCAAGTGATGGAAAATCTTGTTGCCAAACGTGTGTAGCTACGTATAATAATTCCATAAGAAAAATTAAGGCTAAAGTTTCTAAATAAAATTAAAAATGCCAGCACCAACTATATCAATATTTTCAAATGATTTAACAGCAGCAGCTTTAATACCACCAGTGCATAAAGGATTTTCTTGCGGTCAACCAAATGAAAATCCTCAATTTGAATGGGTTTTATCAGGTACAAAACCCGGTAATGGAATGCCTTTTACAATTGCTGATGTAGAAAGCTTTGAGATTTATATGCTTGATTTAGATGCTACTGGTACAGCTCCTAGACCCAACTATATTCCTAATAAATTTTTACATTGGGCTGTAACTGGTATACCTACTACTATTACTGAAGTTACTCAAAATCAAACTTGGACAACTGAAACTATTTATGCTACTGATTACGGCAGTGGTGATAATCTTAATGGTTATAATGGACCTTGTGCTCCAGCGTTTCATCTATTTCAATTTCAAGTTATTGCTAGAATAAAACCAAGTAGTATACCAGATTTTTTTGAAAAAGTTCAAGAAGAATATCCAGAACAATATGGTGTTCTAGGAACTTTTAGATTTACAGATGATGAAACAAATTTATATGTTGAGCCTCCTACAAATGATGTTAGCTGTGGTCAATTAACATGTCCTGAAGGAAGTGAGTTAATTGGTGACAACTGTGTTACAACTGAAACAACTGATGTAATTGTATCTCCTACAACATATGTTGTTCAACAAGGAATGGTAGGTACTTTTTATGGAGATGCTGGAGCTAAATTTTTTGAAGACGTTGAGCAGTATACATATCCTTTAACTCTTGTAAACGGTATTATAAAAGACAATGATAATATTGCTCCAACTACAGCACTAACTCCAGACTATACTTCTACATCAGATGCTTGGGCTTCGCAAAGCACTCTTCTTAAAGGCAGATTAAATCTTGCTACTGTGTGGGCTGTTGGCACTTGTCCTGCTGGTGCTGCTTGTACAGGTCTAGAAGCCTGTCCTCCATATGACCAATGGATTGGATTTTCTGATTGTGTTCAAGTACCAGTTACAGGTAAATATTGCATAGGTATTGGTGCAGATAACTTTGTTAAAATTAAAATTGACGGTACAGAAATTTTTACTGCTTTACTTGCTCAACAACCAAATTTTAAAAGTTGGTGGGTATTAGAAGTTAATTTAGAAGAAGGCCCTCACGTAATTGAATTAGAAGGTAATAACGATAGCCAATGTGCAGCTTTTGCTGCAGAAATCTATCAAGCTACAGCAGCAACGCTTCAAACTTTTAGTACTCAAGGTCAAGTTGATGCTACAGTTATCTTTAGTACAGTTGATAGAATTGGTAGTAATTTTGATACTGGATCAGAGAGTGGTTTTATCTGCCCTGAAGGATTTTCATATGATTCTTGTGGTACTGAAGAATGTGTAAAAATAACGTATAGTCCAATAGAACAAATTGCTTGCTTTTACCGTATAATAAACTGTAAAGATGTAAACGATACTTATCTTGTAGAATTTGCATCAACAGAAACAAATCCTCTTTACCAAAATTCAGTATTTGAGCTTGCTGGTAATCAAACTTATTTTGCAGATAAATGTTTTAGATTAGTAGGACTTGAAGTTGCAGATTCAGCAGATGTTATTGATGTAACTGTAGTAACAGATTATGGTATTAATAATTGTAATGCATGTGATCCTTCAGAAGAAGTAGAGTCTTGTGAAAATCCTGGAACTTTTCAATATATATCTTTAGCTGAAGGTCAGCCTGAATTGACTTTAGGTAATATATATGAATTTGATCAATTAGAAGGTTGTTATAAATTTACAGGAGTAAAAGATACTCAACCTCCAATATTATTTGATGTAGAAATTACTACAGATTTTGAAACAAATGACTGTATAGTATGCATACCTTGTATTATTTTAAAGAACTGTGCTACTGAGCAAGAAATTAGTATTAGATTTGATGACTCTGTAACAGAAATTCCTGAAGTTGGTGATGTAATAGAAATTGATGGTAATCCAGAACTAGTTGATGATTGTTGGCAAGTAATAGGTCTTGAATTTAATTGTGTTCCTGATCATATTGATATTACAATTACAGAAAATAAAGAATGTGATAACTGTGAAGTATGTAGAGTTAAATATCAATTAACAGATTGTACAGATGTAACCAATACAATTATTGTAAACTGGGACATGTCAGATAATGATTTTCCACTTGATGAAACGCTTACTTACATTTTTGAATCAGTAGAAGGAATAGATCCTTTAGTTTGCTGGACAACTGTTTCTTTAATACAACCTCCTTGTGAAGATCTTGTTGTTAGTGATATTACAATAAGTAATAGTGATATTACAACTACATATGTTGATTGTGATGAATGTAATGAACCTTGTTACAAAATTAGAGATTGTGAAACTCTTTTAATAGTAGGTTATTCATCAACTACTGATCTTAGCGCATATGCTGGACAAACTATAAAATGGCAAACTCAAGCTTATTTAGATACTAATCCTGATCCTATTGAATGGAACTGTGGTATTGTAGAAAAATATATTTGCCGTCTTGAAACACATACTCCTATTGTTGATGTTTATGTGGAAGATTGTTATAAGACTTGTGAAGAATGTGAATATGTAGCTCCAGAACCACCAGAAGAAGAAATAAAAACAGGAAGAAAACAACAACCAGGTTATGATGTACCTGATTGTGAAACATGTTAACTATGGCAGATCAAGAACAAAAAAATTACTATTATAAAGTAAATGCAGAATATGCTGAAGCCATGTTTCAAAAGATGGCTAGTATACGTTATGGTATAGATTTCTGTTGTACTCCTGATTTAACTAAATGGTCTATTAAGAAAGGTCTTTTAGATATGACTAATGCCATGGATTCCATATGTCCTGACCCTGATAACCCTGCTCAACCCGGAGATGAAAACTTTGTTCCTGGGCCTTGTGCTAGAATAGATATAACAACTACTGAAATTGGCGGTAGCATAACTTATGTACCTTGTGGTTCTTATAAAAAAGTTACTGAAACTTATACAGGTAATGGTAGTGCAACAATATGTTACGATGCAAACATTGGTTATGCAGCAAATCCTAATTGTGTAAGTTGTCTTGTTGTAACTGAAAGTTTAGAAGAATGTACTTCAACACCAATATGTCAAGGTATAGTATTTGATTTTAATAATCTGGGAGTTGAAGGTGGTGAAATTACATATACTGATTGTGAAGGAGTTTATCATGCTTATTTCTTTGCAGATAATGCTGATTCTAGATTAGTAAATGGCAAGTTGTTAGCTTGTATTATAGAAAATAAATATACTGCTAGTTCAAAAGTAGGTGTTGCTCTTAAAGAAAGCTGTACAACTGTATGTGGTTTATATACTTTTAATCAAAGTAGAGGTGATATAACTATTTATTATGTTGATTGTAATGGTAATGAACAATCTCATCTGTTAGAAGAGTATGGTAATTTTGGACCAGTATGTATTAGAAGCTTTAATTTAAGTGACGCTGGTGAAGAAACAACAATTACTTATGATGGAGAATGCACAACAATTACTAATAATAGAGAATGTACAAGTTAAATTGTTTAGATGAAAAATTTTACGTATATTATATATAATACTCTAAGAATATGAAGCCTACAAATTATAGTTCAGAAGGATGTGATCCAATATCAAGCAATTGTGTAATATGGAATGGTCCCGACATTGAATGTATTGAATTATGCAAAGGAGATAATGTAAGTACTGTAGTCTTTAAATTAGCTACTGAGTTATGTACTTTATTAGAAACGTTTAAGATAACTAATTTTGATCTTTCTTGTTTTGATTTACAAAAGTGTGCTCCAGATGATTTCATTGGTCTTATACAATTGTTAATTGATAAGATTTGTGAAAATGAAGGTATTACACCTAGCACTCCTTCTACGGGAGGTTGTCCTGATTGTGAAGTACCTATATGTACAGATATATTATTTAATCCTTTGACACCAAGTGGTGATCCTATTACATCAATGCAATTAAAAGATTATGTATTGGCTATAGGGCAAAGAGTGTGTAGCTTAATTGATCAAATAGGAACTATAAATTCTACAATATCAGGTCTTGATATTAGAATTTCTGCATTAGAAAATGCACCAGCTCCTTCTACAGATCTTCCAAACATTACCCCAGTATGTGTTTTACCTGCAGTACCTACTTCTTTAGATGTGGTATTAAGTGCTTTAGAAGCAGAGTTCTGTACATTACAACAAGCTACAGGTGATAATACAGCAATACTAACAGCATTACAAGCAGCATGTGCAGGAATTAACAGTGCTCCCCAATTAAATGGTACAGGCACCATGTCAGATATTACAGGATGGTTTACAGCTCCTGCTAATTTATCTCAATCATTCAGCAATCTTTGGAAGGTTGTTTGTGATATGAGAAATGCAGTAACCTTAATACAAAATAACTGTTGTGATACTGGATGCGCCAGCATTGATTTAGATATAAATGTTGTTGTTATAGATCCTAATACAATAAGAATATTTTATACAGGTTCTATCCCTAATCAATTTGTAGATGATAGCCCTGCTTCTACTATTGTAATTACAGATGCTGCAGGAGGAGGACCGCAATCAAATACTATAAATATTAAAGCTGATTATTTTGACACTAATCAATTTTATGAAGTTATACTTGCAGGACCTAATGCTGCTAATGATATTTATGTATCAACTACTTTTAGATTTATAAACCCTGAGACTGGAGAACAATGCAGTAATACAATTCAATCAATAGGTCTTGGAACAGATACTTGTCCAGATTTAATACTTACAGCTGATTACACTGGAGTTAATTATGCATTTACTTGGAATGGTACTACACCAACAATAGTTACTTTAAATTTATATAATCAAACAGGAACTAGTTTATTATCTACACAATCATTAAGTATAGTTAACAGTAATCCAAGTGGTGCATTTACTGGATTAGTTGAAGGAACAGATTATCAAATTGCAATAGAAATTAATGGAGAAGAATGTCCACTTGAGCAATTTACAACTCTAGCTTATCCATGTGTTCCTCCTGGTTTACAAGCACCAAGTATAGATTATAGTGATCCTGAAGGAGCACAAACAGGTAATACAATAGCAGCATGGATTATTGATTATAATGCAAACAACCCTTAAAATATAAAAAATGGCAAAACAATGTGGACATAACGTACCTTGTGGATGTAAAGATAAAGCATTAACTACTTCACCTAATTGCAATACTGCTGAAGAGTGTCAAGGGGAAAGATGTGCTGAAATTTTTAGCCAAGAATGTATTACTTATGCAGGAGAAACTATTGCTTTTGATTATAGTGGAACAGATTTTATAGTAAAGCCTGGAATGAGATTAGATCATATAGTACAAAAAATAATGTTAACTTTATCAGGTAATCCTCAACAACAAGCTGAGGCACCTATATATAGAGTAATTGCTAAAACATCCACTACTCTTACTATTGAGTGGGAAGGAGTAAACGGTTTTAGATTTGATTTTAATGCTCAAGAACAAGGTCCAGTTATAGATAATCTATATACACATCCTGCTACTGCAATTGATGGCACATATACTCACACTTTTACTGGATTAACTAGTGGTGGTGATTATATTATTTTTGCAACAGAATTTGCTGGCAGTTGGGAAGGTGTAGAAACATCATTAACATTACCATAAACCAATTAAAAATAAATTAAGAGATGGCATCATTTGATATAAATTTCATAGCAAACACAACCGGAGTACATACAGTATATTGGAGAACTTATGAAGATCCTGTAAATACATATCCTAATTTTTTAAGTATCACTGTAACAGTACCTGGTCTACAATCAGTAACAATTGATGTAGAAGGTAGTTTATATTGTGCTCCTTATGGTATTACTTATGAAGGTTATATAATTGCAGAGTGTCAGGATTTACTTCCTGCTACAAATGGTATACCTGATTCAGTATTATCTGCAGGTACAACTTGGACTGTAGTTATGGCTGAACAAGATGACCCTTGTCAGGATACTACTATTACTTGTAATAACAGTTCTATAGGTGGAATAACTATTGGTTCTTATGGAAAAGAATATAGCGGAGTTAATGGTGACGCAGGTGCTCCAATGACTGTTGTTATTGATGCTCCAGTTTCAGGAGTTCAAGCAACAGCTACTGCTAATCATGGTGATGGTGTTCTTGGAGGAGCTGTCATTATTGATGATTTTGGTGGTGAATTTAATATAGCAAATGCTAGTACTACTCAAACAGTACCTTTAGTTAGAGAATTACAACTTGCAACTACTGGTACTTTAGCTACTGTAGAAGTAACTTTTAATTTAGCTGCAAGAATTAATACTGTTACTATAGTTAATGGTGGAAGTGCTTATACCACAACTGATAATAATTATTTTACAATTGATTGGTCAGCTCTCAGTACTCCTGGAGCACCTACTGGAGGTTCAGGTACAGAACCTAAATTTTCAATAACTCCTCCAAATCAATATGCTGATCAAATAGACGCAGCATCTTTTACTATAACAGATGCTGGTTCTGGATATACCATAGCACCAGATGTGACTTTTGGACCTGGTGGAGTTATTCCAATTGAAGAAGCAGTAGTTTTAGCAGATTGCCCAACCTTAGATCTTTCAGAGTTTGATTGTGGAACTGTAAACAATATTATAGGTACTCCTGAATATGTATTAGGAATAGGAGAATCTATAACTCTTTGTGCTAGTCCTGAAGCTATTGCATCATTATCTTCTAGATTTGAAGCAACTGATGATGGAAATTGTCATTGCAAAGAGTGTAATAATGTAAAAATAAATACTGCTCTTACTGGTGTTGGAACTGGTCAAATTACTTATCAAACATGTTGGGATGGTACGGGAGCTTATGAAGGTGCTGTTGTAATGGTAACTAATACAATTAATGGCGGAGCAGCTACTGCAGTAGATTTAGGATGTATAATAGCTGATACATTATATGTTGAAGAAATTAATGGTGTAGCACCTACTGTAACGATTACATCTTGTTCTTAATAAAAAAAGGACAAGTTAAAAATATGTCATGGTTTGTTGGTTTTACCTTGACTAGCAAAGGAGAGCCCTTGACACTTGTGTCAGGGGCTTTCTGATTATATAAAATATAAGTTATGAGAAGCAAAAAAAGAAATAGATTATTTTATGATATTGAAACATCATTTTGTGAAGGTCATTTTTGGAGGCCTGGATATAATCAAACAATATTACCACATCAAATTATTAAATATGCTCAAATAATGACTGTATCTTGGAAATGGGAAGGATTGAGTAAAGTACATCATTTAGATTGGGGTTTAAAAAATCAATGTGATAAAAAATTAGTAGAAGAGTTTATTAAAGTTTTAGATAAGGCAGATGAAATAGTAGCTCATAATGGAGATAGATTTGATATTAAATGGATTAGAACAAGAGCTTTATATCATGGCTTAGAAATGAGAGATGCTTATACAAAGATTGATACACTAAAAATGTGTAAAAAGTATTTAAGTTTACCTTCTAATAAACTTGCAGAAGTGGCTAAATATTTTGGTTTAACATTAAAACTAGATCCAGGTGGAATAGAAACTTGGATGAAAATAATATTTGAAAAAGATCAAAAATCACTAGATACTATGCATAAGTATTGTGATGGTGATGTAATAACTTTAGAAGAAGTGTATCAAAAATTAAGACCATATGCTAGAAATAAATTTAATTATTCAGTAGCTAGAGGTGGCAGTAAATATGCATGTCCTGAATGTGGTTCTATCCATGTGGGTATTAATAAAACATATACTACAGCTGCTGGAACAATACAGCATTTTATGAAATGTAAAGAAAAAGATTGTCGTCAACCATTTAAAATTAATAATAAAAGTTACATGGACTTATTGCAACAGAGAATGTTAGATGGCATAAATTAACTATCTTTGTTCAGATACACATTACATATTTATTTGTAAAATACAGGAAATTTAGCTATATTATATTAGGAGCAATACTATGAGAACAATAAAAAAACCAGACTTAAATGCACCAAGATTTAGAAAAAGAAGAAAAAGTATTCTAACTTCTAAAACACATGAGCAATTTATAGAAAAGTATCCTGAATACTCTTTTATAGATTTAACTTTATTTAAAAATATTGTAATGAGTTTTAATGCCAATCTTGTTGATGGAATAATAGATAACAGAAATGGTGTAGAACTTCCTGATGGATTAGGTTTTATTTTTATTGGGACGTGTCCTCCAAGTAAAAAAAAGAATATTGACTATAAAAGATCTTTTGAATATGGTGTAGAAGCTACTCATAGAAATTGGGATTCTGATAATAAATTAATGAAAATATTTTATACTAATCTTCCAAGCAAGTATCCGTTTAGTAATAAACAAGTATGGAATTTTAAAGCAGTAAAGCAGTTTAGAAAGCAAGCATCAGATGTTTATAAAACAGATTGGGCTAAATATATTGAGGTATCACCAAATAGAAAAATTTCAGCAATCTTTGATAGGCACCGTAAAAAAGAATATGCTAGAAACTTAACACCTGTTATACCAGAAGGTTATGATGAATTTAAAATGTAAATAATGGCAGTAAAGAAAAAATTTAAAGCACACCCAATGTATAGCAAAGCTGGTAAAAAAGTAATAGCTGAAACTATGAAAGATCATCTGGCTTTAAAAAAGAAAGGTTATAGCCACACTAAAAAGAAAAAGTAATGTCAACTACAGTAGGAGAATCTATATCAAGAGTGCGTAATGTACTTAAAGCTGTAAAAGAAGATCCGTTTATGACGGACCGTTTTATTTATAGTATGGTTATGAAATTTGCCAAGACTCTGATTAAAAGAGAGTCTAGAATGGAAAATATTTATAAGCATGAAAGTCTATTTAAAGAACTTCCATGTGTTGAACTTATTGATGTAGATAAAGTTGATGCATGCTGTATGTCAATTAAAACAGGATGTACTTTTAAAAGAACTAAAGAAAAACTTCCAGAATTACTTAATGTAGATTCAGGGCCAATCATTAGGTCTGTTAGTACATTAGATTATTCTAAAAGAGCTAAAGAAACGCAAGCTAATCTTTATACAAACATGACTAAAACTTCTGGTTTTAAATATAATAAGCAAAATTATTTTTGGTTTTTAGATGGTCATATTTACATTCCTAATGTAATGTGGGAAGCAATAAGACTTCAAGCAATATTTGATGAAGACATATCAACTGATTTATGTAATGTAGATCCAAGAGATTGTGTTAATGAACAAGACAGAGTTCTTAATATACCAGAACATTTGTTTTCTGAAATAGAACAAATGGTATTAAAAGAAATATTAACTCCTGTTCAGCTGCCTTCTGATGGAGCAGACGACAGTCAAAATGTTTTAAGATAAACATCTAAAAAGAAAAAGAAATGAGTCATAATAATGCACTAAGATATAGAACGTTTGATGAGCTTTTTGCTGATGCATCAGGTGATTTTAAAAAGTATCAATTACAAGATCTTATGGATCCTAATGACTTAATTAAAGTTGCTAGACGTTGCAATAAGATGTTAGGATTAAGGTTAAATCAAACTAAAGAAAAAGTTTTAGAAATTGAAAAAGGTAAAGTAAAACTTCCTAATGACTTTTATGCTTTTAACTTTGGGTTAGGATTAGGCAAGTATGAAACAAAACAGTATATGCCACAAGGCACTCACATTGAAGAGAAAATTATTGGTAAAGTTGCACCAGAGTATCAAGAAGCTCCACCGGAAAGTATTGACACCTGTACTGACGTTGTGCTTGAAGAAGGGGCTACTGAATGCGATCCTTGTGCTCAGTGTGGTGACTGTAATCCTTGCAATGTTTGTTGTAGTGATCCTAGTTCATGCTCTATTAATTGTGATAATGAAGTTGTGCAAGTTGTTCAGCAACTTAAGTACCAAACAAGAAACTGGGTAGAAACTTTTCCTATAAGATTAGTTACGGCAACTGAAAAATTTGCTGATTGGTGTCCAAACAGACAATGGGATGGCCCTTATTCTATGGAACTTAAAGATGGATGGATATATACAAGCTTTCAATCTGGTAACTTATACTTTAATTACCAAGGTCAAATGGAAGATGATGAAGGAAATCTATTAGT
>Ga0233413_10001029_pt1 | contig 12628 bp, 8 predicted proteins | sample Na_anoxic_6_MG_FD_189019 | JGI IMG/M metagenome (GOLD analysis project Ga0233413, IMG submission 189019) | Seawater microbial communities from Saanich Inlet, British Columbia, Canada - Na_anoxic_6_MG | ecosystem: Environmental > Aquatic > Marine > Inlet | place: Canada: British Columbia... | reverse complement strand
AAATTATCGCTAAAATCAGTCAGGAATGCCTTAAAAAAAATGCTGTTTTCGGAAATAGGGTGATATATCTCAATGAAGTACCCTTTGGATATTGCCAAGTGTGTAGAGGGGTCGCTGTACCACCCCTCTTGGTCCGCATGTGCAGGGTCGCTCCTGTCGTCACCATATGACAACTGTCGGTTTCTAGCTTCTTCGTCTGCTGTTGGTATCCGGACACCATTATATATTGTCACAATAAAATTCCTCCTGTGCTCTACTATAAATAGAAAGAAATCATTTTTTTATATAAGCGAAGATATCTATTATCTGGTATACTTCGTCAACTCACCGTTGACGGCATCCCATATATATTTATCCAACAAAGTCCCGCCTAGCTCTAGTCTTATTATTGTCTGCCCACTTCCCGCAGCACTGCCGGCGGCAGGGGCGGCGTTAGTTGCTCGCAGGAGAGAAACAAGTGCGTCTAGTTGCTCTGGGTTTCTACTTATTTCTTTTTGATATTTCACCGCTTCCTTGATAACTGTCACGGCACCTTTCGAGTTCTCGGTGCTGACTTGTGATGTTGCTTTTAGTACCTTCGTTAGATTCCAAGAAAATGCTGTCATCTCTCCTTGTGGAAGCTTCTCCAGCGCGGTTCCTACATCGTTTATTGCCTTCGCGAAGTCGGTCATGGCGTCGGCGGCGTAACGTGACAACAACGTGACATTCGCCAAGAATACATTCATCGTATGAAGTTTGACTGGATCTAGTTTTTCTAAGTTTTCAGCAAACCCTTCCACTGCATCGCCGAGCGTAACCATCACTCCCTGCACATGCTGCATGTCGCTATCGCCAAATGATCTCAAACCTTCCGCAAACGCTAGCGTGGATGTGTTCAAGTTTGCCATAGAGTCGTTATTCTTCGCCTGTTCCTTATTCCACTCTGCCATATAGTGAATCCCAATGGCGACGGCACCGACGACCATGGCAATGGCACCGGCTACGGCAAGCAAGACGCCTGCAAAGGTGATAATTCCAGGGGCGACGCTCAGTGTGGCGGCGCCAAGAACTTCTATACCAACAGAAACCGCTGTAAGGAAGTGGGAAATGCCCCAACCAAGAGAGCTTAAAAATGGAAACGTTGCTATTGATATCACTTTTAATGCCAATACGATAGCTAATGCGATTCCGCCTATCAGACCCGCTATTTCCCATGTAAAGTGCTTAGTAACACTCCACCACATAGAGCCGGATGTCGTCCAGGAATCTACAAACTCCTTAAAACCATCTGCCAAACGTAGGGCAGCATCGCCAACTGCATTTATGCCCTGCACACCCTCGCCGTCTCCGCTAGCGGGGAAAAAATAATCAAATAACTTAGTCAAAGCAGTCCAGACGGTGCCGGCGGCGGCGGCAAGATTCGGTAGTGCTGCTGCCAGGTCTTTAATAAATCCCGTCATTATTGGGGCGATTGTTTTTACCATCTTTTTTAAGGTATCAGTAACCTCTTTCGACATTAGTGCTCCCCAAAATTCGTTCATTGCCCGCATGACCTCTTTGTCGGCAAAGATGGATTGGACCCACATTTCAAATCTAGCTAGCAGATTTACTGTCTTCCGGAGTAGTCTCTGGTACCTCTTTTGATATCTTTCTTCTGCTTTTTGCTTATTTTCTTCTGCTTCCCTTGCTTCGTCGCTCATTGACATATATTTTGCGAATTCGTTGCCACCCATTTGGAGAATCTTGGCATATGCTTTTCTCTGGAACGGATGCATATCTGCAAACGTCTGGCCGGAAGCATCGATGGTTCCTTTAATATGCTTTAATACTGCATCTTGACCTTCCTCTGCCAGCATCGTCATCATTTCCATCCCATCTATCATTTGTCCGCGACCAAGCATCATATTAAGGTCTGCTGCCGTCTTAGTAGCACTTTCAAAATTATCAAACAAGTTCGCAGTTTGCTGAAGTGCAGTCATTTCTATTCCTGTCCGTGCGGCCACCTTCTGCAATTCCACAAATTCTTTTTGCATGCGGCCGCCATACAAAGATAAATCATTGGCGGCGGCTGCCCAGTCTGATCCCATGTTTGCCGGCACTGTTCCGATATCATTTGCCATCGCTACCATAACTTTCATCTGCTTCGCGGCCTCCGGAAGCGAGAGTCCCATCGTGCGAGTCATCGACTCTAGCATAGTAGAGGTGTCACCTGCACCCATGCCAAGCTTATCAAGCTCTGCCGTCATTGTTACTATGCTAGTTCTTACCGGTCCAGATATTTCATGAAAGCGGGACCAGTTAGCTGCCAGTGCGCCTCCGGCGGCGGCCGCTTCTTCAATATTAACCCCCGTCGCAAGATTCATTGCAGCTGCCACGTCGCCAGCTGCTTCTCCGGCGTCTCCGGCGGCCGCAGTGAAGTTTGCCATGGCCGCGGAAGTTCTAAAAAGCATTTCGCTGCTTGTCGTCCAAATCTTTTCAACTAAACTTGAGATGATATTCAGAGGATTAAACAAATCAAAAAAAGCACCAACAATGTTAGTGGTTGTTTTGTAGATTGCCTTGAGGAGATTCTCTTCCTTGACTAGCTGCGCAAAGTTGGCGACAAGTATTTTCCCTTGGTTGCCGAGCTCGCTGTTCGAGATACCCATCTTTATAGCAATAGAACCAAATAGGTAATTAGAGGCGGAATATATCTTGTTCTGGGTTTCTAAAGATTTGGTTTTCTTTTCGAGTCCTGTTTGTATTTTCTTTTGTTTTTCGATCTCTATAGAACTCTCTTCTATTAGAAGTTGAATCTTAATCCTTTGCTCTTCAGAAAGTGCTACACCTAATTCGAGTTCTTTTTTGGCCTGCGCGATGAGGTGCTCATTGGCGGCCTGTTTTTGAGCACTTTCTTTTTTATCGGCGGCGACGCTCTCCGCTTGCAAACCCAATCTGTCTTGCTGGTTACCCAGAAGTTTTGTCCCCAACGAAAGAGAAACATTAAGAAGTTTGTTTCTCTCCTCGATGGCGGCGTTCATCTCTTTCTCAATCGAGGTGGCCTGTTTTTGGTGGTCTACCTTCGTATCATCTGGCGGCGCCATTTGTTGCCCTCCGTTGTTGTGCGCGCAGCGGTTTTATTATCATCCCTGCTTGAACGGCCACTTTAATCCGGTACTTCTCTGAAATTTTGCAATTGCCGTGCTCAACTTCCCTTTACTTTTATGAGTTACCGGACTGTCTAGCCCACTACTCTTCCAAGATTGAAGATATCTCTTTTCTTTTGAGAGCACATTCGCAAAAGATGTCAATTCGTTTTTGGTGCCGCGAATGCTTAACGGCAAAGTGGATCCCCTATATAAAGAGGGCATCAACCAACGCAAGGCGGCGCCGAAAGTTAAAATCCACGATTCACTTATATTACCGTCCTCATCCTTCATCTTGGTAAAATCGATAACAGTAGGTACTATTTCGCCATCAGTCTCTCTGGTTGATTTATTTTCCATAAATGATTCCTCCACATTAAATAGTTTCACAGCAAGAAAAAAGGCACCTAGATTTGGCGCCTTAATTCTTCTTCTTCATAGCTTCTGATTCTTCTTTCAGTTGCTTCGCTAATCTTTCGACAAACCAGTTTCTTAGTTGGATGGGGAGATTATATGCTTCAATGAAACTCCACCCCCCATAATATTTTAAAACAAAAAACTGTTCATAGATCTGCTCTGTGTAATCATTTGTCAGGCCAAAAAAACTCGGGGTTAATCGGCACCTCTAAATCCTGCTCGTGATCACACTCTTCGCAAACGAACTCTTGCGTTAAATCGATGTTTGGAGTCACTACCCTCAAAACATTTCTGATAAATCTTGAATCTTTTGCTGGCATATTGTCAACAAACCTGTTTATAGTATCCGGGTTGTCATCGCCATCAACAGAAACGATGCAGATTTTTAATTGCTCCGTGAGGATACCTTTAATCATTTTCCGCTTCTTTTTCATCTCTTGAACAGCGACAAGTTTCCTCTCATCTTTGCCAGTAGCTAGACTTATTTCCACCTCTACTTGAGACTTTGGTAGCGTTACAGCAAATGTCTTATCGGCAGTTAACACCACTGATGTCCCAAGTTCCTCCGAATACTCTTCTGCTGGCTTAGGTGTCTTCGATGCTGCGCCAAGAAGATCAAAAGATATTCTCTGGTTGTGCATACATCCAGGGCACGATACTGAAGTATCGTATTCTTCCCCATATCCGCTTATGCGGGCAGCGACAAGGATAGCATTCTTATCGCCAATAAGAAGATTTTCTGGAGTAACTACTCCATCAATGATAATGTTTCGTAACAACTTATCGAACACAAGACCCTTGCGGATAAGCGACCTCGAAACAAGAATATCTTCCTCTTTGGCTGTCATCTCTTTGATTTCAATTTCTTTCTTATTGTGCAGCGGATGACCCTCCGCATAATATTTTCCTTCCGATGGCAAATCAACCATCTGGGTTGGCGCCACAAATGATAACCCATTTTCCGATGAGTGTGTGGCAGCAGATGCATCTATGGATTCCCTCGCTCCTGTCGTGGGTAACCCGAGGCGCTCCTCGTTATTTCGCTTTGTCATTTTAACCTCTTTAAACTCTTCTCTTTACATTATAAGGTATCGCAAAGAAGAATTTAAGTATTATTTTCGTCTTACTCTGATAATGACGGTTGGAAGACTTCGAGATCAAACCAATCAAATCTAAGTTCAAGACTAATCTCAACAAGACCTTCGTTCTCATAATTGAGATCTCCGCCGAAATCGACGCTCTTAATCCATGCATTCCGAAGTGTTATTTTTTCAACTTCATTCCCATCGCCATTTAATTGCTGGATAATCACAGATCCCAACTGAGCGACTCCCTTCCTTTTGCTAATTGTCGAAACATCAGGCTGGTCAGCACCAATATTGGCCTGCTGGATATCGCCCGGTAGGCGATATCCAGATGCCCGTATTAGTGTATATAACGCTTCTGTCGCATGGGGATTCGCGGGATCTACAAGAGTGAGGGTGATGGGATCGTATGTCACTCCGCCGGGATAATAAAAAGTATGGTTGATGAATTTATGTTCTGCTTCACCGATTGTCATCTTGGGTTTTTGGACAGATTTTGCACTCCACGTAATAAACCTTCCTACATTATTTAGCGGATCTGCAATCTGCACAAGCCACCGGTGTTGTCTCTTGGGATCTGCTGTCTGAGTTTCACTCCAAAATGCCATTTTTTATTTTCTCCTTAGTATTATAACTTGTAACTATAAATAGTTCCACTTCTCTTTTTTAGTCCTCGAAAGATGCTCCGGATCGGGTTACAACAAAGTCTAAAGCAATAAACTCGATTGCCCGAGCTGGTTTCAAGAATATCTTAGCATACATAATATTTCTATCCACTAACTCTGGAGTTGTCGTTGTATTGTCCAAAATAACCTTAAAGTCGGAGAGGCCCAATCTAACTCTGACGCTAGTCAAGAACGGATTCACGCGGGCCAAAAAGCGGTTCCAAGTATTCGAAACATTCTGATCAAAGAGAAGCGTGGCCGCAATTCTGGAAATTTCCCTCTTTACATATATCAACATCCTTCTTACATTAATTCTATCAAGAGCAGAATCTGTCACTTGAAGCGTTTTCTGTCCGAAAACCACGATGCCTTCAGCTGGGAACTGAGCGATTGGATTGATATTCGCCGTATAAAGTGTGTCTCTGTCATCCGAAGTTAATCTTTGACGAACATTAGATACAGGCAAACCGGCGCTACCCTCTGTTAACCCGCCTCTAGTAAATCCTGCTGGGGCGAACCACAATTCAGTTTTTGCCTCACTAGATGCGAGAGTCCCAAGAGCAACCACACTAGGTGGTACCCACAGGGATCCCCCTGTCGTCACTGTGTCATTAATTTGAACCCATGGATAATAAGCACATCCATAACTGTTGTTGATGTTCCGCAGATTCAGATTCGATACCGTCTCCGATACGCTGCCAATCCTGGCAGTAGCACTTTGTGTTGATTCTGTTTCTGGTTCATATCCGCCCTTAAGATCGATAATTGCCAAAGCATCCCCTCGATTCTCAGCGACCTCTAACACCTTTCCGGTTAATGTTTCGTTGGTGATACCGGGAATCGTGATCATATTTAGATCAACAACATCCGGGTCTGCTATCGTATTGATTGCCCTCTCGATAGATGCAAACGCATAGTTCGTTGGAGGGGTGCCATCCTGAAGGATTCTGTTGGCAAATGGTTCTCTTTCGAGAATATTTAATCCTGTGAATCCGCCTTGCAGCATTGTGGTGAATTTATTAAATCCCGCACTCAAAACCGCCTCGTAGCCAGAACCTGATGCTGCTTGCGCCGTGATTGAGGTATTTAATCGCCGCGAACCAGATACCCAGGTTGCCAGTACGCCATCAGCATTCGATCCAGAAACATCGTCCAGACTGAACACCCAAGAATACTCCAATGATCCGGTTACCCCATAATTGTCTGCATTGCCCGGTTTTCTCCTGACATAATCAGGGATATCTCTCTGCAATCTGCTAGTGTTGCTAATATTCGTCGTTACACCGAAATAACTGTCCCTTTGGTTTATAAGTGTAAAGTCGCTACTATTCTCTCGCAATGGCAAAGTTGGAAATTCGAACGAGGCACTCATTGCGGTCGCGGCGGCTCCGGATCCGACGGAAATGAATGATCCGGCGGCCAAACTTCGTGGGATTACATTCGTAACATATGTATCTGGAGCGACGGAACTGCTGCCTGCTGCGAATGATGCCCAGCGGGTTGGTCCGTAGACGCCATATGGCAAGAACTTAGGATCCGCATTACCAGCAGCAACCGTAGAATCAAGAACCACTCTTATATATCGTGATTGGTTAACATAATCTCCGTAAGTCTGATATCGTTTTTGTGTATCGTCCCAGACCCTGTAAGAGTCACCGATCCTTCGCGAAATGAAATCTGGCGAATTAGGGTTCAAGTTTACGTTGCTGAAAGTCTCTACCGGAGAAATACGTGCGTCAGCATCATTTATCTTTCTGACTTGTACGGTGAAAGTACCGAATGGTTGATCCGAGTTTGGAGACGCCTTCAGATTAGATATAGAAATTTTGAGATTCGATTGCGACCACTCTCCGCCAGAGAGCGTTTTAAGTAAGAAGAGTTTTTGCATATCTGTGGCGGTATAGTTCGATTGATCTCCCAAATCTTGAGAGAAAAACCATCCCGTAGATGCATCCGTGAGTACCATTTCTTGCTGATTTTGAAATATGTCCACGCCTTCAACTGTATCTTTTAGTCCCAAGATAACTCCATATGACGAAGAGTCGGAATTAATAGTATCAGAAATGTTTTTATCGAAAGTCTCGCCTAGGAAGTAAGTCTTTTCGTTAGTTCCGGCGAAGGTATTCACCAAAGTCGGATTGGTATTAAAAACATTTCTAATGTAAAGCTTGCTACCTTCATTAAAATTAAACACAATCTTATCTGTTAATCCTGTCGAACTTCTAACCTGTGCTGTGAATTGATTTGGTGTGCCATCAGACTGGAACAAACCGGCAGTGCCGGTGGCCAGGGTTTCGCCATCTGCTAGGGTACCCGAAAGTTCTACGACGCCCTCGGAGCAATAAAAGATTGCTGCCAGAGAACCCGTATGTTGTGCTGGATCAGATCCTGATTGGGCCAAAAACAATCCAAATGCGCCACCGTTTGTATCAGTTGCGTCCATAGCCGATGAGTTTGTTTGCCAGCCTGCCGATGCTAGATTGCCGTCCGTCGCATTAGCATCTTCGATCCCCGCCAACCTAACAACAGTTATAGGCGACCTATTTCTTAGATATGCCTGTGCAGCGTATGCACCATATGTCGGAGCTGCCATATCTGGGCCCTCTCTCCATCCGTCTATAACTCCTCCGCCATATACAGGATTTCCGAAAGTCTCAACATAGTCAGAAAATGAGTTAATTTGCACAGGTACCATTGATGGACCTTTTGCAGTTCTGCCAATTATTACTGGGCCCACATCGCTGGGTAATTCTGGTAGTTGTGAATTATCGATCTCGTCAACGAAAACCCCAGGTGATACAAATTTGAATTTCTTTACCGACATAGTTTTCTATTCTCCTCTTATGACAAAGTGTGCATCGCGTTTTTCAAGCGATTCTTTTACTGATGTAAATAGTTTTTAGAATTTCAAAATGCTCTTTTTATTCTCTATACTTGCCCCAGTTATCCGGGTGTGTCGGATCATCCTGCATTATTGTCCGCTCTCTATTAAATTTAAACTCAACGGCGCTCTCCCTCTCAACAACATGAGGCTTCTCTTGGTTGTTGCCTGAGCCGATCAAAGTACCCAATACTTTCACCTCAATCGATGTTTGATATATCCTCTCTTCCTCGGCCAGGTCGGCAATATTATTCTCTTGCGCGTATGACGCCTGAAGAAAACCTTCGTATCTGTGTCCATTCTGGCGCAAAATAAAACTATTAATGCCACCAGTAGCTACCATGAACGGTTGACTCATTTCGTTGATCTGTTGTTGATATTCGCCTCTCAAAACAATTTTATACATAGAAGTCACGTATACGGGGATGGGGATGGTTTTGTGAGTGTATACAATTTTATTATCTTTCGGGTGCACCTTAAAGTTCAGTTGACCATACTCTCTTTTCGCATCCGCATTTTGAAAATTCTTTGTCTTATCTTGGTTGATCACACTGACTAGCGGAATAGATCCTCCTCGATAATCGTCAATTGGAAACACATTCGCCTGAAGGGATCCCTTAAAAGATAGATCCTTCTCGACACTCGTTCTCTCCACAGTTATTATGGGAAAAATAAGGGCGCCCTCTTTATCACGAAGACTCTTATTCGACTTAGATTGGTGTGCTCTTTCTGCGCTCACCCAGATCACTGGTATTTTCATCCATCCACGATTAGTGTTGGAAAAAACATTTATTTCTTCATTGACCCAATCGAATACTGCTGTATCAATTGTTTCTAAGTTTGATGGTTCTAGTATCGTAACTTTTTCGTTGTTATCAGACATATCACTTCACTCCCTAAATCTTATAAAATGGACTTGGATACCAGGTGCAGTCTTCATTAAAATACCATTTATTAGAAATAATAAATGGACCGACTGGGGAGGGTCCGGCATCTGAAAGGTAGAACTGATATCCATTGTATTTGCATGGTTCTGCCACAAACTCTTCCAGAGTCCTGTAGTTCAGAGAATCGACTTCTGCCGCAGATAGAGTTGGCACACATATCTTACAGTCATCGGGTATCGTAAGAACCTCGATGTTGACAATCCTCTCTTGTGCCAACTTGAATTTGTCTATCGAGACTTTCGGAAGTGTTGATTCTTCGAACACACCATCTCGGGCACGAATACATTTGGCTGCGATTTCCATCTTGTGATCAACTTGGCCAAAGAGTTCTCGGGGTTGGGATAGTGTTACTATCTCATAGAACAAGTTACCATATAAGACGAAATCCCCTTCCTGAACCTGCAAATCCTGATCTTCCGTTAGTCTTCTCTTGTGGAAGTTGATAGTAATGCTCGATCTTCTATCAATACCAAGATTCGTAGTGTTTGTCGTGTCCCCTTCCCAGGAGATTAAAGCATTTACTTTTATCGGGGATAGGAAGTTTTTGTGGATCGCCTCGCCATAGAGCGGATGATAGTTCGTGTGCTTCATGCTCACAGGGTAATAAATAATCCCCTGTCCAATAACTCGCTCTATGAGTTCGTCATTGACTTGCTTGACTAAATTCCTTTCCGCCGCCCCCAGAAACATAGGAGGAGGAGGATTGGTTGGTTGTGTCCAAGTAATATCTTCTGCCACTGCCTATACCCTCTATCCTGTGTAAATTGTCATTGGAATGTGTGCTTGCAAATTCTGGGTTGATTCCATCATTTCTGCATCAGTGGCAACCAACTTATCGTAAGTCATCTCAGCTAGGACTGTCTTCAATTCCTCTCTCAGTGCAGTTTGCTCTTCCTTCGCTTGAGACAAGAGTGCGTCGCCGTTTAGTGTAACAGACTCTCCTGGGATTGGTATTGTCGTAAACTTGTTCCTTATGAGTCCCAACATTTCCTTACAAAGAGATAGGGCGAATCTTCGGATCCATTGCTTTCCTATTGAGTTGATGTTGGTATATGGAATGTTGGCGAACGGGAGGGTGTTCATATTGTTGACACCCGTAACACCCGTATCAAGGCCTGCATCATCAAAAAGAGGATCTGTATCTATTGTGAATTCAAACCAAACCTTTGTTACCCAATCTGTACCTGGTATAGGGTATAATCTAATTTTGTTGTTTCTTATCTCATAAGAGTAATGAGAGGTTCGTGTACTGAGCATATCCTCATATGCCATCGCTTGGAGTTTGTTTTGCCATACGGGAACTACTTGCCAAGTGCTGTCGTCGGAATATTGCCCATAAGTGCCGAGATTCCCTATTGTGTTTATGCCGCCATAATATCCATAGAACCTCCAGAAAGAACGTGGAGATTTATAGAACACCTTTTGGATATTCGCCTTCTTACCCACATCTACACTGGCATACGATACTCCGCCTGCGGCAGCACTAGACGAGATGATAGACTGTAGGTCGTAATCTTGTACACCATCCACGATATCGATAGAGGCGGAATAGAAAGTCGCAGTGCCGCCCACCTGTGCCTTCTCAGAGGCAGCCGAAGCGAGTGCGTTAGCATATCCTAAATCAAAACGCGGATATCTTAACTCTGCTCCCGTACCACTCAATTGACTGAGGAGAGCTCCTGCTTGTAGTTCGCCGTCGCTGTCGAAGGTACCGGTTGCTTGGCCCATCAGATTGGATAGGGTATTCTTTGATTGGTGAATATTGACTATATACGAATATTCTAATACTGCCTCTTCGTAGGCGGCATAGACATTATTCGCGGTAAGTTCAATGTCGAGTACATCGCCGCCGAGTCTCCGATAAGTGAATGCCACTTGGTCAACTGCACCTGAAATGAAATCAGCACTAGTGTATACCCCGAAGGGCAACGATCCAGTAACATTCGCTTTGACGCCGACTGACGGCAAGATAATAGCACTTACGGTTGAAGATGGTGATAAAGTAGGGACTGCCACATTGTTTCCTCCAAAGGATTACACCTATAAATAGTCAGAAGACAAAAGAAAAGAGCCTCCGAAGAGGCTCTTATCTTTTTTATATTGTCTCGCTAATCTTATCCGAGAAGATCAGTCACAACAACAAGTCCGTACATGTCCGGTCGCACCATCTTCTTGGCATACCGAGTCATCACACCTTTGCGAGGCACGAAGTCTTCAGTACCGAAGATAGTTGGTGTCGTTTGGAGGGGCACATAAGGAGCATACACATATCCACTTTCGAGGAATGAATTTCCTTTACGCCCAACCAGGACAACATTTCGTGGGAAGTATGGATCAACATAGACATCCCATTTCTTGGAAAGACTACCGACATTCACAGCACCCGTTGTTCCTCGATCATCATCGTGGGTTACGGTTGCTTTGAAACCAGCAGTAAACTCAAGAAGGTTGGAAACTTCAGGTCCGCAAACCAAGAAGTTCGCTCCACCTCGCAACGTTTTGCGATGGATTTGAGCGGAAACATCATTGATAGTCTCCAACAGTGTCTCGTACCATTCAGACACAGTACCCGTGAAATCCGCTCCTAAAAGCGCCTCATTGGCAGATGTGCTAATTGGTTGTCCAGTTGACTTGTTGAGAAACTTTCCAGGTCGTCGTGACCAGTATTGCGTACCAGCAGTCGCTCCCTTGAGAAGATCTTCCAAGATTTCTTGGTCAATCTCAAGAGCGATTTGCTCAGAAAGAATGCTCGTTAGTTCCACTTCAGCATCAAGATTATGATATGCATTCAAATCTTGACCCAATTCTGGAGTCCACTTCGCTTTCAACTTCTTGGTTTGTGCTGTCACTGCAACACTGTCAACCTTGATGTCGATTTCTGGAATACTAGCATTGTCTTCCAGTCCCCACGCATTGGCTCCTATAACAGATCCAATGGCGCCGCCACCGGTAAAGTTATCTACTTCAACGTAAGTAGTGGCAGAAACGCCGGCAAATGCCCCGTCTAGCAAGTTACTACTTTCAGATCCAGATGCAACATTTACTACCAAAATAGTCGTGTCAGATGCACCACTTAAGGAAGTCAAGCGTCGTGCTTGAACCCCGTCGGTCAGACCGGCAATCGTGATACTAACCAAGTCATCCAAATTGAGCTGGGCCAGTTCAGTTGTCGTGTCCACGCTACGAATGGCCACGGCCGTGCCAGAAGCAATATCTGGATCATAACGAACCAACTCCTCGCATAATTTATCAGCTGCCGAGGGGCCGCCGATAGTGCCCGAAGTAAACGCCGTAAAGGTAACGGCTGCATCGGATCCCGTTGGGGATGCGTAACCGTTATTCAAGTTGTAGAATGATTTCGAAATATCATCGCCAACAAGAGATACGCCACCAGTAATCTGATTAGCGACTGCGCCACCACCATATACTGAGTCGCCGAGCTCGTCGCCTAATCGTGCTCGATCCTTGGTAAAGTCCAAGAAGAAGATAAGACCACTAGGTAGACTCATCGGTTGGACTGATACCAAAT
>Ga0233413_10001024_pt1 | contig 12670 bp, 10 predicted proteins | sample Na_anoxic_6_MG_FD_189019 | JGI IMG/M metagenome (GOLD analysis project Ga0233413, IMG submission 189019) | Seawater microbial communities from Saanich Inlet, British Columbia, Canada - Na_anoxic_6_MG | ecosystem: Environmental > Aquatic > Marine > Inlet | place: Canada: British Columbia... | reverse complement strand
TTTCACCTAATTGGGTTTAAGCCCTCTATTAACGGGTAGTTAATGACCATTTGCCTTTTTGGGACATGTTTTTTCAACCGCATTCAAGGTGCTGTCCGGTTTAATAAGAAACGTGAACCTCTTCTTCTGGTATATTAATTTTACTGAAATAACCTTTAACCAGAAGGAGGTCCACGTCATGGCTCATTCTAACACAGTTTTGTATCAGATGCTTCAATTTATTCCTCGTTACGAATTTAATAGGATTGTTAATGCCCACAATGGAGACAAGGGGGTGAGAAAACTCACCTGTTTCGGACTTTTAGTTTGTCATCTATATGCACAGCTTACCCGTCAGGTAAGTTTAAGAGATCTTACCACTACTATCAGGGCTAAGCTGGGCAGGCTCTATTACCTTGGTATAAGAAACTTTAGTCGCTCCACAGTAGCGGAAGCAAACGAAAAACGATCTTACAAAATATTCGAGGGGCTCTTTTATTTATTGTACAGCCGATGTCGAGAAAAAAGCCCCCCGTCCAAATTCAGATTCAGGCATAAGCTATATACTCTTGATTCTTCTACTGTTGACCTTTGCCTGTCTCTCTTTAGATGGGCCAAGTTCAGAAAGAGGAAAGGAGCGGTAAAGATACATACATTACTTGATCATCGGGGACATCTGCCTTGCTGTCTTATTGTTACTGATGGCAAAACCCACGATATCACAGCCGCTCGCAGACTTCGATTTGAACCGGACAGCATCTTGATTATCGACCGAGGATACATCGACTACTGCTGGCTTCACAGTGTTCACCTCCAGGATGCTTGGTTTGTGACCAGACTGAAGTCAAACGCAAGCTACTGGGTGAAAAAGCGACACAAAGTAAAAAGAGGCAGTGGGATTACTTCGAATCAAACCATAAGAATTAAAGGTACCAAGGCTTCCTATATCCCTATTGACTTAAGACGGGTGCGCTTTGTAGATAAAGAAACCGGCCGTGCCTATGTATTTCTTACCAATATCTTCCACCTCAGTGCATCTGAGATAGCCGAAATCTACAAGGAACGTTGGCAAATTGAACTCTTTTTCAAATGGATCAAACAGCATTTAAAAATTAAGAGTTTTTTCGGAACAAGCAGAAATGCTGTGCTGCTTCAGATCTATATCTGCCTTTGTGCCTATCTACTTCTTGCGTATCTTAAGTTTCTTTCCAAATCCGCTTTTGATATGTATGAACTCAAGAAACGCCTGGAGGTAAATATCTTAGAGAAGATGCCCCTTTGGGAAATATTAAGACCAAGTCCGAAAAAGCCTAAAACCGCTCCCATAACATGGACCCAACTTTGTCTTGCTGGATTTGATAACATGTTGAATTATTGAGATATTATTGCATTGGTACTTTATGAAGCCAATAGACATGATTATATCTTATTGAAATATAAAGAAATTAAACCGGACACTACTGATTTAGACTATTCATTATTAATAACCAAATTTTATAACTTTTCAAAAAGTCGGTTTACCAGTGAAAAGAAACTTAAGCGAATCTATCTTTCTAATGCTGGATTCATATTAACACTAAGGCTATGCGAACCTGAATATCGCTATCTACTTGAAGGCTATTTTGCCAATCTTTTTTACTTCTTGTTTTTATAAAAGCATAATGATCTATACACTCTTCTTTCCTGCCTCCTCAACGGCCTCTACGATCTTTTTGTAGCCGGTGCACCGACAGATATTCGAAGATATCGTCTTGATTATCTCTTTTTTGGTCGGCCTTTTGTTCCTGTCAAGAAGCGCCTTCGCCGTTAGGATCATACCAGAGGTACAGAAACCGCATTGAACAGCGCCTTTCTCCATGAAGGCTTCCTGGAGCGGGTGGAATTTTCCATCCTTTCTGAGGCCTTCGACCGTAGTAATTGATGCGCCATCTACCTCCGGCGTAAGCACAAGACACGAACGAAGTGGTATGCCGTTCACAACCACTGTGCAGGCCCCGCAGGCACCCATACCACAGGCCTCTTTCGCCCCGATAAGATCAAGCCTTTCCCGAAGAGTTTCGAGGAGGGTCTCGTAAGGCCTTACCTGGAGAGTTACTTTTTCATCGTTTACACGAAAGGTTACCTTCATCGTCTTCATCATTTCCCCTCCTGGAGAGCTTTTTTACTTGCCCTTTGAATGAGGACACTGACCATTTTTTTCCGGTAATCCGGGGAAAGCGTTGTGTTCGATACCGGCCTCACATCACTGTATGCCTTTTCCGCAACATCCTTGAAAGTGCTGTCGTTTATGTTCTTAAGGTTATAAACAAGGGGGGTCGGCCCGATACCCCCAACACAGACCCTGCCTGTGTTGCCCTTAATGGAAACAGCCACACCAAGTAAAGGATAATCGATGGAATCCCGAACCCTCAATTTTTTGTACGCACCTTTTGACCTTTTCATGGGGATAAGTATTTCCGTGAAAATTTCTCCGGGCATAAGCGTAAACGGGTTCCTTCCGTCTCCACTAAAGATCTTTTCCAACCGCATCTTTCTCTCTCCCTGTGGACCGACAAGCTTCACACTCGCCGAGAGGGCCATAAGTGATAGAGCATTGTCGCTGCAATAATTTGAAAAACATGCCTTTGCATTGGGGACAACGTTACATGTTTCGCCTCCCATTTTGAAACAGAATCCGCGTGCCGTTCTCCACTCCAGGGATTTATTATAGAGGAGACAGCGCGTGCCCTGGAGAATGTTCCCTCCTATTGTACCCCGCATTTGGAGTGTCTCGCAGGAGGTCGCATCGAGCGATTCATAGAGTGTGGGGAAATATTCTCTCACCGTGTCGTTGTTCTTGAGTTCGAAGAGTGTAACGTTTGCACCGATTAGCAGCCACCCGCCCTGATGAGAAATAGCTTTCAATTCTTCGATTCCCTTGAGATCTATGATAGCCATCGGTGTTGATAATCTCAGTTTCACCAACGGGATGAGGTCTGTCCCGCCGGCCAGATAACGGACCTTTCCGTTATAACGCTCATAAAAAGCGATCGCCTTAGGGATATTCTCGGCTTTCTTGTATTCAAATTTTGGTAAAATCATCGCTTAACCCCCTTCTTTCGTTCCAAGGCATTCAAAACCCTGTCAGGCGTCAGTGGGAGCTCACGGAAAACAGTGCCCGTGGCGTTCGACACGGCACAGGCAACCGCGCTGTGTGCATTCATCCGGACGGTAAGACCTCCTTCTTTTGCTCCGAAGGGTCCTTCAGGGTCTCTGGAGCTAACAATGATCGTTTCTATATCGGGCATGTCGCATGCAAGGGGGACCTTATATTCCAAAAGATCAGGGTTTAGCAGAAAACCCCTTTCCCAGAGATTTCCTTCCATGATCGTCGCAACACCCGCCTGCTGGATGGAACCTTCCATCTGTCCCTCCACCGCCATTGGATTGATTGGGCGCCCGCAATCGTGCGCCGCTGTAAAATGCGGGATCGTGACCTTACCGGTCTCGCTATCGATAACGACCTCTGCCACGGATGTGCCAAAAGAGAATGTTCCTGCCATCTGTCCCCATGGCCTCGACACCCATTCCCTCTCAAAGTCGATCTTTGGGAAAAAAGAACCCGTGGCTACGATCGGCTCTCCCCGGAAAAAGGCCTCCCGCACTACCCACGAGATACGCATTTTATTATCGGGTGTCTTCTTGGAATAGGCCATACGGTCCTTAAGACCGATGTCGGTTTCCTTAACTCCAAGTTTTTGAGCAGCAATAGCAACAATCTTCCTACGGGCATTCTCACAGGCAACCTTCACGGCATTTGCCCCCACAAAGGTAGATGCTTGCGAGTAGGAACCAGGGTCGAGGTTCGTCACCTCTGTGTCTGCATTCACGAGGTTGATATCCTCCATCGGAACACCGAGGACCTCGGAGGCAACCTGAATTGCCAGCGATTCGTTTCCCTGTCCATTATCAACGATTCCCGTTACGAGCGTCACCTGGCCGTCTTCGTTCATCTTGACATAGCACGATGATCCGGAACGAAACCCCATGGGAAAACCACACATCATGGCCACACATCCCATGCCTATCCCTTTGAATTTTTGGGTTTTGGCCCACTTCTTTTTGAAGCCCGTTCTTTCTGAGGCTTTTTGTATGGTTTCTTTGAGGCCACAGCTTGTAATCTTTGATTTTGTTGACGTTACCTCTCCTGACGTCAGACCGTTCTTAAGCCGTATTTCCACGGGGTCCATGCCGAGTTCCTTTGCCATGAAGTCCATCTGCGCCTCGTTGCCTGCAAGAAAGGCCCTCCCGTGGCAACCGTACATTCCTCGTATCCCCTTGTTTGTAAATATCCGGTACCCATTGTACCGGACATTTGGGAACCGGTAGCATTCCTCATAAACATAGAACGGAATCGAGGTGGCGATAGGACCGGTCGAGCTGTAGGCACCACCATCATAGAACACCCGGTAATCTTTCGCCACAATGGTGCCGTCCTTTTTCATGCCCGTCTTTACCATGGCAATGATGTCGTGCACCTGTCTCGTACTTGTAGCATTTTCTTCCCTGGAAAGGACAAGCTTCACCGGCCTGCCAGCCTTGATGGACAAAAACGATGCTATGAGATCACCAGGTGATACCTCCGAGCGGCCGCCGAACGCACCTCCGGAGTTAATATGACGGATACGTATCTTGTTAAGAGGTATCTTAAGGAGGTTCGACAGTGCCTTGGCCCGGACATGGGGCCCGGCGTTCGGCATCCACAGATCGAGAAAACCATTTTTATACGAAGCGACAACCGCGTAAGGTTCCATCATTGCATACGCCTCACCGGCTGCCTTAAACGTATCCTCTCTCACGAGAAATGCCTTGTTCATGGCCTCATCCACTTTACCCACATCAATATTAACATGGATGTTGATATTGTTTGTAAACTCTTTATGGATCTGTGGTGCCCCCTCCTGCATGGCTTCGTCGGGATCAAAGACAGCGGGCAGCGGTTCATAGTCTACCCTGATATACGAAAGGGCTTCCAGCGCCGTTTCCTCGTCAACCGCAGCGACTGCCGCCACGTCTTCACCGATGTAGCGGACCTTGTCCGTAGGCAACATAGGGTGATCCTTCGTATACCGAAAAACACCCCACTTTATTCCGTAAGTGTCAAAACCACTGATGGCAGCCTTCACTCCCGGCACTTTCAGGGCACGTTTCAAGTCAATGCGAAGAATTTTGGCGTGAGGATATGGGCTTCTCAATACCTTCGCTGCAAGCATCCCGGGAAGCTTTATGTCTGCGGTGTAGCATGCTTCTCCTGTAACCTTCGCAAGCGAATCACTCCTCACGACACGCTTGCCAACAGTTGTAAACTCATTTTCCATCGATACCCCCTGTAAAACGTTTCCCTGGCTAAAGATGATGAACTCGTAAAAACTCAATATTGGGACGGCAAAGTAAAAAGCTCTCCCGCCAAGACGGGACAGTTGGACTTTTTACGAAGCCGTCAAATATGATTGCTCCACCTCGTTCATGCCGGATCACCGCGCATATTTATCCTGTACATATGCCAAGGACTCGTCTATTGCCTGAACTGCCTTGTCTAAATCTTCCTCGGTATGCCTGTAACAAATGTATGCGTGATGATGCGGGGTAAAAAAGAAACCTTTCCGGATAAGTTGCGTATAGAAATCATCCCGTCTGCCTTTTCGAGTATTCATTTCATCCTGCTTGAAGGTTATGAAAAACATCGGTGCAACGCCGCTTAGCTCAGCCCCAACCTCATACTTGTCTATGATGTCTCGGATCTTTTTCAGGAAACGACCACCCTTCGCCCATATATTGTCAAGGACTTTGTCGCGCTCCAGGATTTCAATCGTTTTCAGCGCAGCAATATACGGCAGACTGTTCGGGAAGAAAGTGGAAGAGATAAAAAGTTTAGATGCCGCGACCATCATTACATCTTTTTTTCCTGCAACAACACTGACAGCGTAACCGTTGGCCATCCCTTTCCCGAGAACCGTCAGGTCAGGGGTAACCCCATAAAGCTCCTGCGCCCCGCCCATTCTGAGCCTGAAGCAGGTGCGTACCTCATCAAAGATCAGAACAGCACCGTATTTGTCGGCAAGTTTCCTTACACCTTCAAGGAACCCCGGCTTCGGTGTCTGCATCTTCTGGTGGAGGGGGTGCCCGAAGGGGGTCATAATGATGGCTGCTGTCTGATCGCCATGTTTTTTCATCAGATCTTCGAGATGGTCAAGATCGTTATAATGGAATTCATAGACATCCTCGTAAAACTTCTCAGGGATACCTCCTTTCATCTCGACACACCAATCATGCCATCCGTGGTAACCGCACCGCATAACCTTGATCCGGCTTGTGTATGCCCGCGCAATGCGAATGGCTGCAGTCGTGGCATCCGAACCGGTTTTTAAAAAGACACTCAGCTCCGCGCTGGGAATAAGTTCGCTCAGCTTTTTTGCGAGTGCGTTCTGAAAGGGTTGTGTGAGCGTGAAACAGAACCCCTTGTTTTTTATCTGCTGTATGACGGCATCATCAACCTCTTCCTCCCTGTAGCCCAGGATAATGGGTCCATAGCCACAAAGAAAATCGATATATTCGTTTCCGTCAACATCGGTTAATCTGCAACCCTTACCACGGTCAAGGAAAATCGGGTACTCCCCCATGATAAAATCGCTGGGCTTTCTTGCACCCAGGACACCGCCAGGAATTAGCGCCTCTCCCTCTTCAAAAAGCTCCAGGCTTTTTGTCAGGTTCAATTTTTCAGTTTCTTTCATGCAATTCTCTCCTTTTAAATCGTAAGTATGGATTCTATTGTTTCCGATTGGTGAATCTTGGCGCCCCTTTGCAGTAACGCGGCAAGAAATTTTTCCGGATCAATACAACCTTCCGGGGCAACCACGCCTTTCACCGTAACATCACCGGCATCCATCATAAGGGCGGCGATTGAGGCGGGAAGACCCGTTCCCGGCGCCATCCTGCCCACCATGTCGGCGGTGTATGTCACCCGCTTTCCCTGTCTCTCCCCGATTACGACGACCTTCAACCCGGAAGAAGCAGGCCCATTATCCCTATCTTTGGGAATCGTTCCCCAGAGTTTTAACGTCAGGTCATACGGTGTTACCTTCGTCCCTTTTACTTCGACGGGTTCCGTACCGAGAAAGCCTGTATCCTTCTGCTCCTTAATCAATTCATCTACCCATGATGGGATGAGGGCCCCTTTTATGATTACCTTTTTCACCCCTTCTATATAGCGGGGGATCGTGATTGGCTGCGGGTGGCCCACGTAGCGAACCACACAGGTGCCAAGGGGTTCAAGGAATTGTGCCGTTTCCTCACCAGTACCACCGTCAACGTATTCAAGCTTGCCATCCAGATACTGGGGTAATTTACCCGTAACCATATGGAGACTATGATCCCATGCAGCACCAGCGAGCTCGGCGATACTTACCACCCAGAATAAGTGGATTTCGTCAACACGATCCAGTTTACTCGCATACCATTTGACTAATACGTTGTTCGTCCCCGGGTCAGAACCCATTCCCGTCAGGACGGTTACCCCGGCCTCTTTGGCGGCCTTATCAATGTCATCAGAAGAAAAAAGTATGGGAACGGCCTCATAGTCATCACAAATGTCGATATAATTGACCCTTGCTTCAACCGCTGCCCTGGCCACCTCCACAGCCGTCTTGTAGAACGGCCCGGCGCAGTTGATGACAACATCGTTTTCTCTTATTGCATCGACCATGCCATTATGATCGCTTACATCGATTTTTATGAGTGATGCCTTCTCGCTGGCACGTAGCTTGTCTTGCAACCTGCCCGGGTCTATATTGATATCACCAAGAGTGACTTTTGTAATTTTCTCCTGCTTGATGAGATCCCGGGCGACCCCCTGGCCCATACCTCCCGTTCCTCCTATCACTATTGCCCGCATTCCCGTTCCTCCTTGATGTTATAGTTGCACCTGAAAAAATAGTCCGGGAAAGTTTTAATTCCGCACATTGCGGAAAAATCCGAAATGGGTATTATTATCTGTTAATATCGAAATTCCCTTCCAGGAGTTCAGTCGTTCATCTTTTTCCATACCCCGCTCTGAAGAAACGGATAAGAACTCCCTTTTTGTGGGTCAAAGTATACGGAATCTTACCTTATGTGTCAATGAAAAAGGCTGCCCATGATGTGGTGGTTGTCCTTTTTAGGCCGACCTGCCTGTCGGCAGACAGGAACAGGGCGGGGGGAAGTAGAACCGGGGTATTTGTTCGTGGGAGAGGTATAAATAAGGTGGAAAAAGGCTATACTCCTACCATGAACTCACCTTCTCTGCGAGGCTTAGGCTCTACGAAGGCCCATGTGTAAAATCAGGCGGGATAGGCCACACCTAAGGCGGGTGAACTCGGGATACTTGCCTGCCAGCTATGTATAGGCAGGTTCCGGGTCAACATATGACCATTTATCGGACTCCGGGTGCTGGGGATCAGAATAATCGATAGAGGGTTCCTGAGATGCCTTCTTTTTAATCCTTCACCCTTACTATCTGCCCTACTTTAAAACCATTCCCATTGATTGGTTCTGTAAGTGAGTGCCTTGTTTTCAGGCCAACAATTTTTATTTCTCCCACCTTTGGGCCTGGCAACTGATAGGTTTGTTCATTAAAAGATGTGATATATTCACCTTTACTGAAGACGTCAAGCACAACCCCTGGCCTCAGCCCTACGTAGCTGCCGGCATTGATAATAATCTCTTTTGTATTTAGAGAAACTATTCTGCCTGTCCAGACTTTCTGATTAAGTGAAAGAATGGCAGCATTTGCTGCTTCCTTGAGGATATCCGGAAGGCATTCCTTGAGAGCCTTTTGTTTTGTTTCTGTATTGCCACCTTTTTCCGTTTCTTCCGTGGTTTCCTCACTTGATAGGGTAAGGTTATCAGCTATCTCTTTACTTAAAAGTATTGTTTCACTGTTAATATCTAATATATCTATATCCATTGATACTGTACACCTCCAGGTTTTTTTCCTAAAGGGCCATATTCCTGATTTCTCCGGGTTTAGCTCTATTGGATTGAGGGTTTCAAAGATAATGGCGTTCATGCCTCTCTCTTTGGCCTCTCTCAGTAATTCCGGATCAATTGATTCTCCTGGCGTAAAGGAGTGAAATTTTTTCGTTTTATTGTGAGGATAAAGATTAAAAAATCCAGTTTTTCTTAAAATTTTGGTTAACTCCTCACTTATGGTATCTATTGATTCATGGAAAGCTATTCCAGTAAGATCAGTAGCAGGCATAACCATAACCCTTTTTTTTGGCCAATCATTGTCTGTTAATAATTGTGAGGTCAATAATGCCCTCATTCCACAGCCCGCAAGAAGCAGAATAATTGTAGTGAGAAGGATACAAAATCTTTTCATGTGAAAATAGTCTCCCAACTAAGCTAATACCAACTTTGACTTATTTTTATAAGCCCAAATTTCAAAATTTTTATCATTTGAGATTTGTCATTCATTTGACATTTGAGCCTTATGATTTGACATTTTTAGTTCAATATTTTCAAGCTTCTTTGTAACCGAATGTCATGAAGTTTTCATTATAAGGTCTATATTAATCTGCACATCAGAAAGTTATCCTAAAAGAGTCAAACTTTCCAGTATAATCTTCCTTGATTTCATGAACCATTGTTACTCGTGCAGCTGAAGGACCATGATGACACCATTCTATTAATTTTTTCACCTCTTCTCTTGACCCTTCGGCAATGAGTTCAACACTTCCATCGAAACGGTTCTTTACCCACCCGGTAAGATTTAATCTGGTTGCCTCATTTCTTGTTGAATCCCTGAACAAGACGCCCTGCACCCTTCCTTCAATGATGAGATGAGCCCTGATATTATCCATACTTATCCCTCACCTGCTATCCTTAAAAATTCTTCTTCACTTAAGGTAGTTACAGACAGATCTTTTGCCCTGGCAAGTTTGGATCCTGGGGATTTACCTACAACAAGGTAATCTGTTTTGATACTTACTGATGTAGATACCTTTCCGTTCTTTTCTTTAATCATTTTTTTGGCCTCTGTGCGTGTGAGAGTTGATAGGGTACCTGTCAGAACAAACGATTTCCCGGAAAAGGAGTGCTCGTTAAAAGGTGTCTTTTCTAATGGCATTTCTTGAATAGTTATTCCTGCCTCAAAGAGGCGGGTAATAATAGAGATATTTTTTTCATTAGAAAAATAGGAAAGGATGCTATCCGCTATCTCTGGCCCTATTTCCTTAATGGATAGCAGATTTTCCTCGCTTGCATTTTGAAGGCTGTCAAATCGCCTGAATTTTTCCGCAAGGACCGTGGCTACATGTTCGCCTACATGCCGGATACCCAGGGAGTAGATAAATTTTGACAATGTAGTTTTTTTACTATTATTAATAGCAGTAAGTATATTATTGGCCAACTTTTCAGCCATTTTATCCAGAGGAATAAGGTCTTCCAGGGTCAGGTGATAGATATCGGCAGCATTTTTTATTCGCCGCAGGCGGACCAGTTGATCTACTAATTTATCCCCAAGCCCATCGATATCCATAGCATCTTTGGATACAAAGTGTTTGATTCCCCCTGTTACCTGGGCCGGACACCCCGGGTTGCTGCATCTTATAACTACCTCGTTACCTGGTGCTAAAAGCTCAGATCCGCATACGGGGCATGTATCCGGCATGTGGAACGGTTTTTCTTTCCCTGTTCTTTTTGCCTTTATTACCTTGACTACTTCTGGAATAACATCCCCGGCCCGTTGAATAATAACGGTATCTCCTTCTTTGATATCTTTTCTTTTAATTTCCTCCTGGTTATGCAAGGTGGCCCTGCTAACCTTTACCCCGCCTACCTCGACAGGTTTTAAGTTTGCCACAGGCGTGAGGGCGCCGGTTCTTCCTACTTGCACATCGATTGTATAAATTTTGGTTGTTGCCTGGGTTGGTTCAAATTTATACGCAAGGGCCCATCGAGGGCTTCTTGATTTTTCTCCCAGAGTTTTTTGCACCTTAAGAGAGTTTACCTTGATGACTGCGCCATCGATCTCGTAGGGGAGATCATGCCTTATGTCCTCTAAATATCGACAGTGGGCAATGGCTTCATCTATATTTGCACATTCCTTGATATGCTTTGTATTTACTCTCAATCCCCATGTATTAAGGGTGGTTAGTAATTCAATCTGGGAGGTAAATGCCCATCCTGACACCTCGCCTATTCCATAAGAGAAGAACATCAGGGGCCGGCTGGCTGTTATATGTGGATTAAGCTGCCTCACAGAGCCGGCAGCAGCATTTCTGGGGTTGGCAAAGGGTGCTTCCCCTTGTTTTTCCCTTTCTTTGTTTAAGTGCTGAAAGGCCTTTTTTTCCATATATATCTCACCCTTGACCTCTATATGTTCAGGAAGTTTTGGGCTATCCTGGGGTGAAAGAAGCCGTAACGGGATAGATTTAATAGTCTTTGTATTAGAGGTTATATCTTCTCCAATATAGCCATCTCCTCTTGTTGATGCGGTTTTAAGGATACTATTCTCGTAAATAAGTTCAACTGCAAGACCATCCAGCTTTGGTTCGACGGTGTAGGTAATAGTATTAGAGTATTCCAATAATCTTCCGATCCTTTTCTCAAATTCCTTAACCTCTTTATCAGAAAACCCATTTTCGAGGCTCAGCATAGGCACACTGTGTTTGACCGGGTTAAAACCACCCTCAATAGGTGCCCCCACCCTTTGACTGGGGGATTCTGGAACGACAAATTCCGGGTATTTATTTTCTATTTGAAGGAGACGTTGGAGAAGGTGATCATATTCAGTATCTGAGGCTTCAGGATCATCAAGAATATAATAGCGATAGTTGTGATAATCTATTTTTTCTCTTAGCGCTGTTAATTCTATTTTTGACTTTTCTATTTCCTGCATAGATATCTCTTTGCGTAACCGTTCATGGGTTCTGCGTTCAGCGTTCAAAGGTTGAGTTCCGTCTCCTCAAAACTTGAAAACTGGTTCTCAACAATCCATTGGTTTTGGATGGTTATTGACTTAACCCTGAACCTTGAACCTATGAACCTGTGAACGCATATCTCTTTGCTTCCCATTAGATTGTCCGTTGATAGTTGTTTCTTGGTTGTTGTGTTTAGGGTCTCCCAATGACTAACTACTCATATTCCCATCCATACACAGACTGAGAAGCAGACGTCCAGCCTCTCTGCTTGCCTTTTTTAGCTTACCAGCTCCAAATCCATGATGCCATTGAAGAGAAAAAAGCTCATCCGATACAATTAAGAGTCCTGCCAATTTTATAGAACGATAAATGGCCACATTTATAAGGGCGGACATTTCCATTTCAACAGCCAGATATCCCCTTTTCCCATATTCTGTAACCTTTTCCGCAGTCTCACGATAGAGGGCGTCTGTTGTCCAGACCGGACCTTTTTCAAAAGGAAGATTGGACTTTTGCAATGCATCTTCCAGTCTCTTGTTTAGAAAAGGATTTGTCTGCTTTTTCTTTTTATTCACAGGATAATGAGCGGAGGTACCTTCTTCAGATAGCGCAACAGTAGGAATTATCAGGTCACCTATTGCAATATTTGGCTGCAATGAACCACACCACCCTACCACCCAGATTCTTTTTGCACCCAATGCTATGAGTTTTTCCATGACAATCACCCCTTGAGGTGCTCCAAGGAGTGGTCC
>Ga0233413_10001020_pt1 | contig 12698 bp, 6 predicted proteins | sample Na_anoxic_6_MG_FD_189019 | JGI IMG/M metagenome (GOLD analysis project Ga0233413, IMG submission 189019) | Seawater microbial communities from Saanich Inlet, British Columbia, Canada - Na_anoxic_6_MG | ecosystem: Environmental > Aquatic > Marine > Inlet | place: Canada: British Columbia... | reverse complement strand
CCCCTCCGGGGCTTGAGATTTATTTTTGTACCAATTCCCAGGGTTTATCCCTCCGGGATCTACACCCAGGGCTACGAATATAACTCCCTTCCAGGGATGAGGATTTTTCTCCGCGATGTCAACACGAGTTAGTTTAACGCTTACCTCCAAAGCGCTGCGCGCAGTTAGTTTGCGTCTTCTTGTGAGTGAATTTGGACAGCAATTTTCGCTAAAGTTTCTGCTAAAAAGGACTCTGTTTTTATTGTTTTTTTGGCGTAATAGTATGCATTTTCCACATTAGTTTCTGCCATTACAAGGATGGCACTTTGTAGAGCTTTCTCATAATATTTTCGTTCCCTGATCGTTTCAATCATCATTAATGCTGAACTCAAATCCTCTTTCGCAAGCTGTTTCACGATTTTTGCTACAACATCAGACCACTGCTCTTCGTTTTCAATGTGGATTAAAATTCTTCGCGCGGTATCTACATCCGTCTTTAGGAGTTCTTTCGCTATTGCCGCATACATCAGTGAACGGATTTCCGGATTCTTTCTTTCTCCGACAAATTCCCATGCTCCAGCAAGATTCTCGGGCAACATAGCAAGAACCCTATTTAGTTCTCGATTGATCTTCACGGCATTGTGAATCTGAATCATCAATTGCACATTACTCACTCTATCTGCCAGTTGACAAGCTCCGTCCGGATCACTCTTAGCCATTACAATCGCAATTTCTGTTAAAGATTTATCTTTAAAATTTATATCGTCAATTTTTCCGGCTATTTCAAGGGCACTCTTTATATCTCGCTTTATCATTTTTGAAGCAATCACATAATACATCTTGTCTCTTTGAGCAATACTTTCGTTCCTACTCACCGTCTCTAGTGTTCCCTCTAAATCTTCTATTGCTTTATCTACTATCACGGCAAAGTTTACTTGCCGTCTCTGAAATGGATCAGAAACACTCTCAGCCAAAGCAGCTGTTGCATCCGATTTTACGATCGCCATGCATCTTATAACTTTCTGAAAGCTAGGAAAAGTATACCCATCTTCTGCACACAGCATTCTAAAAGCATCTTTAAGCAATCGATTAATGAACTCTCTATTCTCACAACGTCTCTCTCCAACTAGAAGTAAATTCTCTCTTTCATATTTCCATTCGGATGTTTTAAGTGAGTCTTCAATTTCAATAATTTGACCTTCTTCCAGCTTCCATTGCTGCACCTCATTTCCTCCGAGAGCAATCGATACTCCGTTCACTCGAAGTTGAACCGGACGGCCTTGTGGTCCGATAATAAACCCGCCGCGATTTGATTGAATGAATCGAACTCCCTGATCTTCTAGTTTATCATACCCTCGAACCATTAAAGATTGGATTTGAAGATTTCTTTCTCTTTTTCGTTCAGGTTTATAAGGTTCAACAACAGCCTCTTCTCCTAATATCATTCTCATAGCAGAGACATCTACTGAATATTTATCAGGAGATTTATGTGCCATTTCAACCAATGCGCGATCAAGATCAACTTCATCTGTAAGTGTTGAACAATATATGCTCCAATTCCATGAATCATCGGCCGATGCCATTCGACTTATAAATTTCTGACTTGCGAGTACAATTTTTAACCTTTGTAAGAGTTCCTCTCTCAAATTCTTTTGCAATGGAATTCTTTCTTCTTGAGAACCCGAGCATCCTAACAATTCTTCAATTATTCGAATGATTTTTGCAGTCAGGCCATCATACTCATCACGATCTAACTTAAACAAATCTCTTTTCAGCTCTCTTATTAGGAGATTTATTCCTTTAACTCTATCTGCCAAATCCGAATCGGTTGTAACGATTTCCTCTAGATTCAATAGTTGCCTAATGTCGGGTCGCATCAGTTCCCTATAGGAGAAAAACCCCATATTATTCCAATCATCAACTGTAAAGAGAGGAAAATGATCGGCAAAACGATAATGTTGCTCAAACTCTTCAGGTAGACATCCTTCAAGGTGCAACTTCTCTACTAATTGATCTCGGACATTATTTTTTCCGTATTGAGTCATAAAGGGGATCGACACGTGAAACTTTCGGCTATTTAACATTGGAAAGAAATCATTCAATTCAGAAATATATCCTGATGCTTGTTCTCCGGAGTAAACAGCATCATCAATCATTACAATATGTTTAATCTCGGGTTTCCGTTTAAGATAATCTTCTAGCTCATTCCGAGGAATAATATTTTCCGGCGGATGAACCGCCATAAATTCATGTAGGTGTGCAATGACCCAATTGGCACTTTTGCCTTCCTGGTCTGCAATGATTACATAGGATCTTTCTCCTTCAGGAGAGCTCAAAACATCTCCTAAAGTATCTTTAAATGACCTTTTTAATTGGGTGACAAATTTCTCGTATGAAATCAATTGTGCTAACCTAGAGAACGTAAGATAAGCTTGATCCATGGACAAACCTAGCAACATCTCCATCTTTGGGTTTTGTAATGGTTGCACTGGATCCTCTGCAATAACTGCACGATACCGTTTTGACCTTACAACACTTTGATCAATCAAATCCCTTCGTTCCGCTAATGATGTTTTACTGACTGCATTCAATTTCCTCACTGCTTGGGCATTCCGAAAGAATCTCTGAATTTTTGTTGCAGCTATCTCTTTACGATCTGCATCCGAAAGACCATGCTTCATCAAATGGAATCTCTGCCTCGTCTCATATTTTTGAAGGAATTGATCAAACACCTCTTTTGTTTTCGCAGCTGTCGTTTCCATCGATTCCGCTTTAGGATTGCATTCAGCACCGTCCAGAACACCCTGAAGTCCCCAAGTTTTCAGTATGAAATCAATCGGCCGAGTCTCTTTACAGGTAACCGGCTCTGTCCCTGCCAGAACGTTCGGCAGAATCAGTCCTTCTGCTGTCTCCACCAAACGGGAAGGACTTTCAATTACACCCTGATGCACATCCTCCATCCAATGAGTTGCAGAATTTCCTCCCACTTTATTTAACGCCATTAAAGGATGATCCACATCACCTAGATGACCGGTAGCGTTTGGTGTTTTGGAAATCAAGAATTCAAACTCTATATTTTTTGTTAGAGATTGCAACTGTTTTTTTATAAATGGAATCATCGTTCCCGAAAATCCGATATCGACCATGAGGCAATCTTCACCCTTCTCGACTCCAAGTTGCTGGATATACTTATGTAAAAGAGGGACATCATCAACGATTCGATCTTCAGCATCGAAAACAACATTTCGAGAAATATAAGCATAATGCATTTTGACATCAGCATACTTCCTGCTCGATTGCTGTATTTTTTGCGCAACAAGATAAGGGGCAAGCCCATCTCGAGCAAGAAAGACAAGAGTTTTATCATCCTTGACTGCACGATCCATCAGACTCTGTACCCAGCTCTCAACAATCGGTGCATACATTTCTCGAGAAGAGGCATACACAGACATAGCTACCTCAATCCACACCTCTAGCTCTTCTTCAGGAAATAAAATCTCTTCTTTCTCAAAGAAGCGTAAGATCCTTTCTCGTAATTCCCCTTTTTGGTCTTCCGGAATAAGTTTTATATCTTCTTGAATCTGTTCCGTGATTCGATCAGATTTCGACTCTTCATATCCAATCGATTTAACCCACTCAAGGAATGCTGTACACGCTAAGTTTTCCTCTTGAACAAGAGGTGGTGTAACTGACTCGGCAATTCTTTGACTTCCTTCTAATTTCATTATTCCACACTATATTTTAGAGTAATTATACCCAATCAACCTCAAGAATCGGTTTTTGGGTATAAATTAACTACGAAACAAAGGTCTATTACTCAAAGTAATCCACTTAAGAGCAACACCGGTTTACCATCTTCAACTACAAACTCATCAATTGAGAGCATTTCAGTTCCATCAATTTCTTCTTCTATTTTAAACTGTTGCCCTTCCTCTAGCTTCCACTGCTGTACTCCGTTTCTACCTCCAAACGGAATCGAGACTCCGTCTATAAAAAGTTTGACTTGCTTATCCGCGGAGGCGACAATGAAATTCCCTCGATTCGACTGAATAAACTTCACGACAGCTTGATTGAGCTCTTTTTGTCCGGGTGGTATTAACGACCGAATTTGCTCTTCTCTAAGCACTCTCTTCTCTGGCTTATAAGGTTCAATAGCTTCGACACCTCCGGTTGCCATTTCCATGATTTTAGTGTCGTTCGAAGTACTATCTGCACTTTTATGCGCCATCCAAACGAGAGTACGATCTAGTTTATCGGTAAGACCATTACCCGTAAATTGTCTCTGATACTCTCTCCAATGCCGCTCGCTAATATCACCCATCCGGTGGAATTCACGCATCGAAAACATAGGAATATGATCCGCAAATCGAACGTGTTGCGCATACTCTTCCGAAACACATCCTATCCTCTGTAATTTAGCTTCTAAAGCCGTTCGAACTACATTCGCACCAGCTTTTGACATAAAGGGAATCGAAACATGAAATTTTCGATTACGAAAAACTTCAGAGTTCATAGATCGAATGTACCTTGAAGATTGCTCACCAGAATATATCCCATCATCAATCATCACCACATGCTGAACATCCGGATGAGATTCCAAGTAACTTGCCATTTCATAACGGGAAACAATATCTTCCGGTGGATGTACGGACATTAAATCATGCAGATGCGCTGCAACCCAATTAGCACTCTTTCCCTCATGATCAGCGATGATTATATAAGATCTTTTATCCGTTGGAGAGCTCATAATATCCGCTAGAGTATCCCTGAAAGTCCTCTTGAGCTGTGCAACAAATTTTTCATAAGAGACAAGTTTTGCGATTCTCTTCAGATCATCTCTACGTTTTCTTTCAACCAATGGTTTCAATCTATCAAGTATTCGTCCATCTTCCACAGGACCACTATCCATCTCATCTTTACTTTTCTCAAGATTCACTAGTGGCTGTGCAGGATCTGCAGCAATCGGAACAGAATAACTTTGAGCACGTGCTACACTTTCATCGATCAATGCTCTTCTTTCTGCTAAGGAGGCCGCAGCCACATGATTCATTTGCTGCATTGCCCTTCTCATTCGAAACCTTCTCTGAATCACTTTAGCTGCATTCTCTAGATGAGCCCTTTCAGGATCTACATAAAGAAATTGCCTTTGCGTATCGTTTTCAGCTGGATCATGTTTAATTAAATGAAGTCGCTCTCTGGATTCTAATTGGAGTAGGAATTGATCAAACACCTCTTTTGTTTTTGCTGCTGTCATTTCCATGGAGGCCGCGGCACTAGAATTGGATACCCCATCCAAAACACCTTGCAACGCCCAGAACCTCACCATATAATCGATCGGTCTTGTTTCCCTACAAGTATCAGGCCCTTTGCCCACTAAAACGTTCGGTACGATTTGACCATCTGATGTAACCACTAATTTTGAGGGGCTTTTAATTATCCCCTGATGCATATCTTCCATCCAATGCGTAGCAGGATTTCCTCCAGCACTTCTTAGTGCCTGCAAAGGATGTTCCAAATCCCCCACAAAACCGCTTGCATTCGGAGTTTTCGAAACTAAGAACTCGAAGTCAATATTACCTGTTAGACTTCTGAGATCTCGCTTAATTGTTGAAATCATGGAACCGCCAAATCCGATATCAACCATCAGACAATCATCATCCTTTTCAATACCGAGCTGCTCCATATACTTTTGCAAAAGAGGAACTCCATCAACGGTTCTGTGAGCTGCATCAAATGCCACTTTTCTCGAAATATAGGCATAACACATTTTTACATCGACATATTTAGGATCTGATTGCTGCAATTTTTGTGCAACCAGATAGGGTGCAAGCCCATCACGAGCTAAGAACACAAGCTTTTTCCCATCTTTTGCAGCGCGATCTAGCAAACTTTTTGCCCAATTCTCAGTCACCGGAGCGTATATTTCACGTGAAGAAGCATAAGCAGACATCGCCAGTTCTACCCAAATTTCTTTGTCTTCATCCGGAAAGTCAATCCCTTCATCTCTAAAAAAATCAAATACTCTATCAAACAACTCTAATTTCAACTGATGAGGAAGTCGTTTAAGATCTCTTTGAATTTGCCCCCTTATTTGCGCTGTTTTCGATAAATCAAATCCTAATGGCGGAATTGACATTTCAACCTCACTTTTCGATATTAATACCACTAATTGTACCTACGTAATATTAAGATCTATTAAATAAATTATTAATTACTTGTAAATTTTTTAAAAACCTTAATTAAATGGGGTATATCCTACCATTTTAGAGGTTTTTTTATCATCTTACATTCTATGCATAGAGCATCGTTGAGCATTTTGGGCTATTTGCGAAGGGATCTGCTCGAAGAGCTTTGGAGGTAAGCGTCAAGTTAACCCGTGTTGACGCTAAATGAAGCGACACCCAGTCCCGGTTAGGGACGACATAACGTAGCCCATGGTGCCAGTCCCGGTAGGGACAAACCGTGGGACTAAAGTAATAAGAAAACCCAAGCCCCGGATGAGGCGACATATGCACCTTTTGCAGGACAAAACTTTGTATGGACAAAATAAATATGTCGCCCCTGCCGGGGCTACTTATTTTTTTGCATTGTTCCCACGGTTGGTCCCTACCGGGACTGGCACCATGGGCTACGTTATGTCGTCCCTAACCGGGACTGGGAATTGCTTCGTTCAATGTTAAAACGGGTTAAATTGACGCTTACCTTTGGAGTGCGGTGACAGAGTCATCGCACTCCAAAGCTCTTCGAGCAGATCCTTTCGCAAATAGCGCAAAAAAAACTAATAAGGAAGACTCACATGAGCATATCCCTTTCGAAACTGCTCGATTCCTTCGTTTCGCAAATGACATGCTGGGCAGCTCTCACACCCTTTCTGAGGAACTCCTTCATAACAGGTAATTGTCTCTTTCAAAAGATAATCCAATACCCCCAGATGATAACCTAAAACCATCGTTTCAAGCTTGGTCATCTTGACCAGTGGAGTACGAATTTCAAATTCAGGGTCATCTAGATCAATCCGTAAAATTTGCTGCATGAGATCCATATACCGTCGTGAACAATCCCGATAGCCGGAATTAGCCTCTTCCACTTCAATCACACCCATGTAGATACAATGAGCGCCAAGATTTTGCGCATGAATCGCTGCAACTCTTGCCATCAATCCATTTCGTCCGACCACAAGCGTATTTGGAGCTTCGCCATCTTTCTGTTCAATTGGAATATCATGCCGTGTCAAAGCATCTTTCGTAATCTCCGCAAGACAAGTAATATCCAGAACAAGATGATCCACCTTCCATTTCTCACAGATCTTTTCCGCTTGCTGAAGCTCGTTAAAGTGACGTTGATTGTAACGGAACGAAAGACTTAGCACATTTTCAGATCCAAACTCACAAATCGCGAGTGCTAGGCACAGAGACGAATCCATCCCACCGGAGTGAACTACAATTGCTTTCTTTTTCATTGTTTCTGAGTGACTCGTTTTTTGTGCATCATATCCCACATATAGCGGAATCCAGGACAGCTCTCGAGAAGCTCGTCTTTGGTTCCTTCAGAAACCTTTTGTCCTTCTTCGAGGTATATAATTTTATCTGCATCTTCGATCGTCGTTAAACGATGCGCAATAATAATCTGCGTCACCTCGCCATGCAACTGCTGGATAGATGTTTTAATGTAATTTTCACTGACCGTATCCAAAGAAGAAGTAGCCTCGTCCATGATCAGGATCGGAGCATCTTTCACAAGAGCTCTGGCGATTGCCAATCTTTGCTGCTGCCCTCCGGATAGGTTTTTTCCCGTCTCCGATAGCTCTGTGGAGTATCCATTCGCAAGCTGCTGAATAAATTCATCTGCATGTGCTTTTTTCGCAGCGGCTTCGATTTGTTCTTGAGAAAAGTCCCGGCCGAATGAGATGTTTTCAGCAATGGTATCAAGAAACAAAAAAGGCTTTTGCGGCACAAAGGAAATATTTTCCCGAAGAGATTTCTGTGTATAGGCTTTGATTGATTTACCATCAATCAGGATTTCCCCTTCTTGCACGTCATATAAACGGGGAATCAGCTGCACTATCGTCGATTTTCCGGCACCTGTCGGTCCCACAATTGCTACGGTTTTTCCTTTTTCTACACTAAAATTTAAATCCTTCAAAACCCATTCGTCGTTATAGCGAAAACTCACATTTCGAAATTCGATTGAATTCGAAAATTCATTCAGTTCTTCTGCATTCGGATCATCAGTAATCATCGATTTTTCAGCCATCACCTCATACATTCTTTCCGCAGCAGCCACACCTCTCTGAATATTCCCATTCTCTTCTGCAAACTTTTTAACAGGCTCATAAAGCAAATAGAGCATTCCTGCGTAAAAAATTGTTTCGGATACACTCATATGCAGAACATACAGACCATACAGCAAAGCCCCGGAAAGAAATGTCATTCCGATAGTGTGAACAATAGGTCTAGAGGAAAGATCATAGCGAGCACTTTTCTGCTCAAGCTTTGCCATTCTCGCATTATGTTCTTGATATTTCTTCAAAGAAAACGCTTCCATTGAAAAAACCTTTACCGTCTGTATTCCTGATAAAAACTCCAAAAGAACCGTTGTAAATTTTTCCTGATTTTTTTGAATCTGCTTCGAAATCCTCTTTACCCTCTTGGCAATCCAGATCACAGGCAAAACGATCATTGGAAACCCAAGAAATATCAAGATAGAGAGATGCCACGAGGTCATGAAACAAATCACAAGTGTCGTCAAAACATTAAATGGAGTTTGCAGATAATTCACCAAACAGGAATTGATCGCTTCCGCGATCTGCAAAGCATCCGAAACCACTCGAGAGGAAATGCTTCCTACATTGTACTTCTGATAAAAACTCATCGGGAGTGATTGAATATGCTCAAAATACTGCTGTCGAAGATCTCGGCTCACTTTAATCGCAACAATCCGCGTAGAGAATCGATAGGCAAAAAGCATAACCGCATTAAAGAGCGCAATACAAACCAGGAAGATTGCAAGATTCCGCACATTTCCGGAGATCGGAAACACTTGATCTATCGAATTCACTGCACTTTGAATGATATCCCCGCTATTCCATTGCTTCATGTACTCAAGAGCGCCCTCTCGACTGATCACATTATCCGAGGCAATCATATCCCAACGGTGCATCATTTGATCCTGAGTAACAAAATCCACCTTATGCAGCGTTCCGTCTTTCACATCGCCAAAAAGCTCGAAAAACTCCGGGCCTTTTTTAGTCATCACACCAAAAGCGAACACTTCCAATTTGGAAGCGACTGTCAAAATACACATACAGACAAGAGTAAAGATAATCAGAGCTCGATGCCGATTATTTTTAAAAGCCGCCTTAAGAAGAAGTCCCATAGAATTGATTACTCGCTATATTCAAACCGACCCATTCGTCGGAATTTCTGGTATCGATTTTCAAGAAGCACATCTGCACTAATTTTTTGTAAAGTCTGCCACTGCTCTGTAATAAACTTCTTTACGTTTTCATAAACAAGCTCCGGATCGTGATGCGCACCACCCAATGGCTCTTTGATCACTTCGTCCACAATTTCAAACTCCAAAAGATTCTCGGCATTCAATTTAAGAGCAGACGCCGCATCAACATTCCTCGATGCATCTTTCCAAAGTATCGAAGCACATCCCTCAGGAGAAATCACAGAATAGTAGGAATGCTCCAACATACCGACTACATCCCCAACACCCATTCCAAGAGCACCGCCGGAACAGCCTTCTCCAATGACAATCACAATGATCGGAGTCGTAAGCCTCGACATTTCACGTAAATTATGCGCAATTGCCCACCCTTGACCACGTTCCTCAGCTTCTAACCCCGGATAGGCACCCGGAGTATCCAAAAGAGAAACAATCGGAAGGTGAAATTTCTCCGCCATCTTCATCAAACGAAGCGCTTTGCGAAAGCCCTCTGGACTCAACATCCCAAAATTGCGGTGTACGCGGGATTCCGTATCATTCCCCTTCTCCTGACCAATAAGCACACACTTCATCCCATTGATCCGGGCAAGCCCCCCAACAATCGAACGGTCATCTCGAAAATTACGATCTCCATGCAATTCCTCAAACTCATCACATATATGCTCGATATAATCGATCGTATGCGGACGCTGAGGATGCCTGCAAATCATCACCCTTTCCCAAGGAGTCAGGTGACTGTAAACTTCTTTTTTGAGAACTACTAATTTATCTTCGAGTTTTTGGATTTCATTATTAAACAGATCTCCCTCTTGATTTTGCTTTTTAAGGTGATCTATTGCTTTAATATACTCATAAATCTTTTTTTCGTGTGGTAATACTTCCATAATCCCCTAGGAGAAAGTAATAATGATATAATTATACATATTTTTGGATATTAATCAACCTAACCTCAACAAATTAAAAATAATATTTTACAGTGTCCGAGTCCGAGTCCGAATTTTGAAAGAATGATGTCTAATTCGGACTCGGACACGGACTCAGAAAAGTAAGGTTACTGGGTCATTTCCACAGCAATACCCGCCAAAGCCCGAGCACGATAATAGCTATCTTCGATTTCCCTTGCGATTTTAAGAGCCTCATCCAAATCATATTTGGCATAAAGAGGCAAAGCCTCAGCTAATGAATATAATCCATCCAATATCGAACTTGCTACTTCCAGAGCCTCTTTGATTGTTTCAAATGCTTCTTCAGGATCTAGTTTAACTTGCTCTCTTCCAATATAGGCAGTAACACTTGCACGTGTATATCCCACATCAAGCTCTCTTGCAAATGCAAGAGCTTCTCTGATTGTTTCACAAGCCCCTTCGGGATCCTCTATTGCCTGTTCCCTTGCAATATTACTTAAAGCCATTGCACGATGTTCCATATTCCTGAGCCCTCCTACCGTTTCAAATGCCTCTTGCAAATCCTCTTTGGCTAACTCTACTACAATCTCGGCTAATGCAAGTTCGCGAAACGTAGACTCATTTATCTCTCTCGCTTGTTGTAGCCCTTCTTGCAGGTCGATTTTTGCCTGCTCAGTAGCCAAAGCTGCCAAAGCCTTTTCACGCCATAAATGATATGGGATCCCATCGGCAATTTCAGATGCTTTGATTATAATTTGGTTCGCTTCATCCGGATCTATTTGATGCAGCTGGACAGCAATTTTGGATAAAGCTTGTACTTGATTATAACGTATCGTAATTCTTCTAGCGATTTGGAACGCTTGTTGCAATGTTTCTATTGCGGCTTCTCGATCGTCTTTTAATTGCTCATCTGCGACAGCAATATATACTTGTACACACTCAACCAAAATGTCAGCATCTAATCTCAGTGGTAACAATTCGTTTACAATTTCCAGAGCTTTTGCAGGATCCAACTTCACTTGCTTAAGAGCAAATTTCACCAGTGCCGCTCTTTGTATAGAAGGATGCAATACTCTTTTGACACTTTCAAGAGCCTCTTCCATAATCTCAGCTTGAAGCTCCTGTTTATCCGGAACAGATTCTTCCGCCGTCGATTTTTCATTGATTTGTAGGATCAGCTCTTCTAGTTTCGATCCATGATTTGCTTTTTGCAAAGTGGGTACGAGTCGCTGAAGAATATCGGGATCTTGGATATACGCTTTGTGTTCTTGGAAAAACCGCAGAGCAAATTGAGAGATGGTCTGAATCCGTTCATTTTTGGGTTTATAAAAATAATGAATAATTCTTTGAAGCCAATTGCCTTTACTTTTGGTTTTTAGGAGGCCATCTTGTACCACCAAGCGTTCATGCCCTTTGACCCCAAATCGGGAAAGGTCATCCATCACTTGACTAAATTTTGCTTCGATAAGCATATCCAATCTCCCAATCATTTTTGGGATAGAGTGTAGTCATAGTTTTTAAAGATTTGATAAAGATGAGCGAAGTATATTGGACCCCTAAGCAACAAGTTGCACCGGGCATTTCGCGCTTTTGCGAAAGGGTCTGCGCGTAGCGCTTTGGAGAGGCAATTGCAAAAGTACCGCTCAGGCGATTTTCGAGTGGTTTTTTCGAAATTCTCGAATCGACGTAAAACCACATACTCCTGAGAGTAGGGGGTTTGCGTCGATTCGAGAATTTCGGAAAAAACGCCGAAAAGCGGCCAGCGGGACTTTTGCAATTGCCTCTGGAGTGCGGCGATGAATTCGCCGCTTTGGCACCACTCGGACTCGTTTTCTGCGGACACCACTAGCATACAGTCGTGACATGCGGAATCTTTTGTATACCGAGCTGGAATGCTTGAAAATCCTAATGAGACACTCGAACTCGCATGCTAATGGTGTCCACACACACCTAGTTCGAGTGGTACCAAAGTGGCGAATGCATCGCCGCACTCCAAAGCGCTACGCGCAGAAAAGCCCTTTTTTTGTTAACGCGCTTCTACACCGGGTAGCTTTGCGTTCTGAAAACCTTTCACGATCTCGATCACGGTAGGCTTGGTAATAATAATGGAAAACAACTCCTCCACATCATCTGTCGTGAGACGAATACATCCATCACTTTCATACTTACCCAAGCTATCGGGATCTTCTTGCAAATCACCACCCTCTATAGCTCTCCATGGTAATCCATGAATGCCGAGACCTTTTGATGGGGCTGTATTGTCACCGAGTTCTTCCTCAAAAGGAATCCATCGTGTTCCGAAAATGCGAATCATCTCCACCTTTTCCCCATTGTGATAGGAATAGGTTTTAGGTTTGTAAA
>Ga0233413_10001018_pt1 | contig 12712 bp, 17 predicted proteins | sample Na_anoxic_6_MG_FD_189019 | JGI IMG/M metagenome (GOLD analysis project Ga0233413, IMG submission 189019) | Seawater microbial communities from Saanich Inlet, British Columbia, Canada - Na_anoxic_6_MG | ecosystem: Environmental > Aquatic > Marine > Inlet | place: Canada: British Columbia... | reverse complement strand
AAAGTGTAAAAGGACACGACATATCAATTGGAACATTTGTTATGCCTTGGATTCATATTGTACACGATGACGAAATGGAAGACGATGAAAAATGGCAAGAAACTAAGAAAAACTTATTGAAATGAAGTTAACGAATTACAACGTACAGAAAGATTTATATGCATTTATAAGTAGTCCTCTTGCAATGGGAATAGACACAATAGATGAACAAATATTCTTAACACGAAAAATAAACGCGAATGAAGAAGTGTTTTATCCATATTATACAATGGAAACCGCCAAAGAAGATTTTCAAACGATACGTAATTTAGTAGAGAAAATTAACGTTTAAAAAACTATCTTATATTTATTAACAGTTACAAACAAACAAAAACAAGTTATATAGATGAATTTACCAAAATTGAAAAAGGTAGACCCCAACAAGGTCAAGAAAAAGAAAATCCTATTATTAGCAGACGATATAAGAATGTTCTCTGGTATCGCGACACAAGCTAAAGAAATGATACTAGGAACTGTTGATAAGTACGATTGGGTACAGATCGCAGGAAGTATTAAACATCCCGACAAAGGTAAAATAATTGATATCAGTGCAGAAGTTACCAAAGAAACAGGAGTGGAAGATGCAAGTGTTATGTTGTATCCAACAGATGGATATGGTAATCCTGACTTACTAAGAGAAGTTATTGCACGTGAACAACCTAACGCAATACTACATTTTACGGACCCAAGATTTTGGGGTTGGTTGTATCAAATGGAACACGAACTAAGACAAGAAATGCCATTAATGTATTTAAACATTTGGGACGATTTACCCGACCCTGTTTGGAACAAACCATTCTATGATAGTTGTGATTTACTGTTATCAATCAGTAAACAAACCTACGGTATTAATAGACGTGTATGTCACGAAATGGAACCTTGGCAAACAAAGTACGTTCCTCACGGAATGAATACTACTAAGTTTTATCCAACATCAATGATGAAAGATACTGAGATAACTGAACTTGACGCCTACAAAAAACAAATATTTGGAGAGAACTTTCCTGAGTTTATAATGATGGTTTCAAACAGAAACATTAGACGTAAAAACATCAGTGATGTTATACTATCTTATAAAACATTCTGTGATGGATTAACACCGGAGCAATCTGAGAAATGTGCATTGTATTTACATACGCAAGGAGTGGACCAAAATGGAACTGACTTGTACGCGGTTATAGAAAACGTATGTCCAGAGTATCCAATATTTATATCAAACGGACATTGTAGTACAAAGGAATTAAATTTCTTGTATAATATGGCTGACGTAACTATCAACTTAGCAAGTAACGAAGGATTTGGATTAACAACAGCAGAAGGACTTGCTTGTGGTACACCAACAATCGTAAACGTTACAGGTGGAATGCAAGACCAATGTGGATTTAGACTTGACGGTGATTTAATTAGTGCAGAACAATATGTTGAGTTTGGAAGTTTACACGACAAGTTTAAATGGCTACCAAAACTAGGTAAAGAATTAACACACGGACCTTGGGTATATCCTGTATGGAGTAGAACACGTAGTTTAAAAGGCTCAGTACCTACACCATTTATATTTGATGATACAGTAGCATATGAAGATGCAACTAAAGCAATTGAGTATTTTTACACACTTGGAAGAGAAAACTGTAAGATGTTAGGTGAACAAGGTAGAGACTTTATTTGTAGTGAAGAATCAGGTATGAACTCTAAAGATATGGGTGACAGATATAAAGACGCATTTGAAGGTTGTTTTGATAATTGGAAACCACGTAAACGTTTTGGTTTATTTGATACTAATTTGAATATGACTAAACCAAAGGTTAGATTAGTAAATCCACAAATTAAAGTGGAAGCACCAAAACAAGCTAGTTTGAAGCTTCCTAAATTAAAAAAAGTAAACGTATAATGGAAAATAAATTTGTAGTAGTAAGTTGTCCAATAGCTAGTAGAAGTGGTTACGGAGATCACAGTAGAGACATCGTAAGAGGACTAATATCAAAATATCCAAGTTGGGATATTAAAGTAATACCCCAAAGATGGGGAGGTACACCACTTAATGCCTTACAACAAGGTTTAGATGATGATTTAATTAGTAGATTGTGGGTACAACCACAGTTACCACAACAACCGGATGTTTGGATGCAGATAACAGTTCCAAATGAATTTAATCCTGTTGGTAAATTTAATATTGGTGTAACAGCTGGTATTGAAACAACTCAAGCAGATCCAACCTGGATTGAGGGATTAAACAAAATGGATTTGAATATTGTGCCAAGTAATTTTAGTAAAGACATACTTGAAAAATCAATATTTACAAAAGTTGATGAGAAAACAAAACAAGAAATGGGTCAACTGAAATTAGAGAAACCTATTCAGGTATTGTTTGAAGGACTAGATGCCAACGTATGGAAAAAAGTAAAAGAAATACCAAAAACCATAGCAGACGAAATCAAGGAAATTCCGGAACAATTTTGTTATTTATCCGTAGGACATTGGTTACAAGGTGAACCCGGACAAGACAGAAAAGATATAGGTATGATGGTTAGAACATTCTTTGAAAATTTCAAGAATATGAAAAACGCTCCTGCACTAGTATTAAAAACTAGTTCAGCTACTTTCAGTGTAATTGACAGAACCGAAATAATTAAAAAGATTGAGGGGTTAAGACGTAGTGTAAACGGAGAAACTCCAAATGTGTATTTAATGCACGGAGACTTAAATCCGGAAGAAATGAATGCATTATACAATCATCCAAAAATGAAAGCTATGGTATCATTTACTAAAGGTGAAGGATATGGAAGACCACTTGCGGAATTTGCTAGAACAGGAAAACCTGTATTAGTAAGTAATTGGAGTGGACACGTTGACTTTATTAATCCAAAGTATCACATACTACTTCCGGGTAAATTAACACCCGTACACAAATCAGCACAATCAAAAGGAATGATCAATGAAGGTACTAGTTGGTTTACTGTTGACTATGCAATGGCAGGCGGTATTATGAAAGAAGTTCATAAAAACTACAAGAAATATGCTGAGAAGTCACGTGGAAGTGGTCACTATATGAAAACTGAATTTGGATTGGATAAGATGAACGACGATATGAAAGAGATGATCGACAAAGCATTGGAGTCTAAACCACAAATGGCTACATTGAGCTTACCAAAGTTAAAAAAGGTGGGTACGGAAAAACCGACATTAAAGTTACCAAAATTAAAGAAAATCTCTGATTAATGGGTTTCCTAGGTACACATAGGGGAAACATATTAAACGAAGTAGTATTACCAAGTTGGAGAAATATTAAACGTGGTGAAATAATTACAGGAAACTACCGGTCAGAAACAACTAATAAGGTGAAGTTCAAAATGTATATTGTTCTTCACACTTATTGGCCAAAAGGTTCTGATGGAAAGATGCACGTATTGGATATGGATTACATATCACTTCCACGTTTAAAAGGTAAACTAATGCGTCACACAATGCAGAAGGAACCATTACAAGAAATACATAGAGGTAAAACTTTTACAAGACTTGATTTTAGATTGGATGAACGTAACTTATACAAATCAATAATTAAACCACTTATCAACGATGGATTTGGAGATAGTTACAGAACTATATTTCCAATGAACTTAACAAAGATACGTGCAATTAATTACGAATGGTACGACAACAAGTCAGCGGATGAACAGGGTATTACTAAACGAAAATTCCTAAAAGAACAGGAAGCCCAACAAAGTAAACAGACACGTGATGAACCTAATAATCCAATCGACGATAGCCATAATATGCCGGGGAATCGAGGAGATCAACTAGACAAGAATGTTGGTATGGATGATGTAGGAGATACTAAATAACATTTGGATAAGTGATATATTTGTTGTATATTTAAGTATGAAACACATATTACTATCTATTCTATTTTTTACAATTGCACACATATTAACTTGGTTCCAAATGAATGTTCAGTTCATGAATACTTGGGCAAAGAATAACACGTGGGCACTAGCATTATGTAGTGTACCAATTGGATATTGTTTTATACGTGGAGTTGGATTTATATTCGAACATTACGGAGAAATATGGCCCGGTAGAGTAATTGGGTTCTGTATAGGAAATACTATATTTGCAATACTAACATATTTATTTATGAATGAAGGGTTAAACACTAAGACATTAATTTGTTTAGGTTTATCGGTAGTAATAATATTAATACAGGTTTTATGGAAATAACAGACACAGAGTATGATCACTCACTAGGAGGTGTAAGACCTTGGGGAACATACGAAGTACTTACAGATTTACCTTATTGTAAAGTAAAACACATTACAATAGAACCAGGTCAACAAATAAGTGTACAATATCACAACAAACGTGCGGAGGCTTGGACAATAGTAAGTGGTACAGGTCAAGTGTTAATTGGTAAACAATGGCAAATAGTTACGGCTGGTGATACAGTTTCAATTCCACAAGGTGCAGTACATTCAGTAAAGGCATTAGAAAATCCATTAGTATTCATAGAAGTACAAACAGGTACTTACTTTGGAGAAGATGACATCATACGAATTTCGTGTAAATACGGAAGACACTTAATTCAAGATTGTAACAAAAACTTAAACAACGAATGAAAATAAGCTGGGCAATAACTGTAAACGACGAGTACGAAGAGATACAAACTTTGTATAAAACACTAAAAGAACACATACGACCTGAAGATGAGATTGTTATTCAACAAGACAGACGTGGTGGTAAGTACAAAGGTTTACCTAAACGAAATGTTAAGGCCTATTGTACAGAATTAGCATTACACGACAAACAAGTTCGTTACACACAATTTGATTTAAACGACGACTTTGGTACGTTCAAAAACAACTTAGCCAAACATTGTACGGGTGATTTCATATTCCAAATTGATGCGGATGAGGTACCTAATGCACAACTAATACACGCATTACCTGATGTACTAGCTGACAATCCTAACGTTGATTGTTACATAGTTCCTCGAGTAAATATGGTGGAAGGACTTACACAACAACACATTGATAAATGGGGTTGGGTGGTAGACAAAAACGGAGTAATCAACTTTCCTGATTATCAATGGAGAATATATAGAAACAATGGTATGGTAACGTGGAAGAACAAAGTACACGAGGTATTGGTAGGACATAAACAATGGGCTCCATTACCTGCAGAAGAAGGGTATAGTTTATACCACATTAAAACAATTGATAAGCAAGAAAAACAAAATAAATTTTACGAAACAATATAGTTTATGTCAAAATACGGATTAATGGACCCAGGTACTTGTTTACCTGTTTTAGAAGCAATATGTCACGTGGTTACAATAGACACAGCAATTGAATTTGGTTGTGGATTATGGAGTACACAAAGTTTAACTAGAAATTGTAAACGTGTAATATCAGTAGAGGATGTCAAGGAATGGGTTGACACCGTTAAAAAGGAGTATTCACATCGAGGTAACTTGGAGGTTGTTCATTGGGATAAAGGTATGGATACTTATATGAAAGATGATGATACATTTGATTTAATTTTTATTGATGGTAACGAGAGAGTCGAGACGTTAAATAATGCATTTTATAAATCGTCAATCATAGTATGTCACGATACACATACTAAAGGTATTAATTGGGGTGATGCTAACGTACCTGATGATTATTTACAACTAACATATACAGGTTGTGAACCTTATTTAACTACAATATTCTATCATAGGGATATGGATTTAAAAAATGTGTTGTTTGACAGAGACAACTATCAACATAAAGGAACCTACATTGATGCAAACTTTTGGACTGATATTGATTTAATGGCGAGATACAAATGAAACACGTAATTATATTTCAAGACTTTGTTAATGGAGTCACGTATGGACACCAATGGCAACAAGAAGAATTGTTTAACTACTTTCGTTCACAAGTGGATAATGCCCTTAGAGTTGGGGTTGATATAACTGATATTATTGTATGTACTAATTTAGAGTTTTCATATAAGGGTGCAACGATAATAAAACTTAAAGACGAATGTAAGTTTAACAAGTACTTCAATAAACAATACGGGATATTAGAATTGATACGTGACAAACATATAACAGAACCTTTCTGGTTCCACGACTTTGATGATTGGGCATTACAGGATTTTAAGTTTCCGGAATTCGGGGGTGATATTGGAATGTGTAAATACATTAACAACAGTCAATGGAATACAGGTTCAATATTCGTCAAACCTGAGAGTGTAGATATATGGGAACTGATTGTCACTTTTATGAAAGAGAATCAAAAACACCCTGACGTGGACAACAAGGGAGATGAGAATATTGTTAATATGGTGCATAACCTGTATCCAGAAATACAACACAGATTTTCACACCTGAATAATCAATTTAACGTCGGTTGTACACAATTTGATATGAGATATGACACTGCTACTAAACCTGTTAATGTAGGAGCATTTAAACCAAGTGAAGAACGAATGAAATTATTCGTTGAAAAAGATTTGATTTCCTCGGAATTAATTAGTATATTTAATAAACATAAACTTATATAATATGAATATGTTAGACAACATACCAGACAAACGTGTAGATAAAAACACAACATCATTAAAATTTAAACAAGACGTAATTGACTTTTTTACAGATAAGAAATTGAATAACTGTATTGAAGTGGGTACGAACAAAGGATACACCACCAGAATACTAAGTTCCATATTTAAACAAGTGATTACTATGGAATATAGTCCTAATTTGGTAGACATCGCCCGACAAACTAATTCCGACAGAACTAACATTGAATATTTACAAGGTGACGTATACAATTCGGATTGGGGATTAGAAAGTGACTATGACGTTGCATTTATAGACTGTAATCACGATTATGAATACGTGAAACAGGATATAAAAAATTGTTTAAAATACAATGTAAAATATATTATATTTGATGATTATGGGTTACCAGAAGACAAACCGTCAGTTAAGCCGGCAGTGGATGAATATATTAAAGAAAATGGTTTAACAGATGTAACCTATATAGGTGAGGGTGAGGGTGATGAACCCAGGATTGGTAGACGATTGGTTGATTGGGAAGGAGTAATTGTAAAGATATGAAAGAATACGATATAGTAATAGTAACCACGTCATTAACACGACCAGATTTACACAATGAAACTTTAATCAAAGTCCCACCTATATTTGACGGGCTTACTTGTAAATGGTTAATCAACATCGACCTTATTAACGGTAGTGACGTGGAATCAACAAAGGAAAATATATTACAGAATATACAAAATCCTAACATAGATATTGAATTTTTTGTTACCAATGAAATGGGTGGTACACAGAATGCATTCTTTAATTCGGCCAAACGTTTAATTAATGAAGCTGTTAAAATAACACCCAAAGTTGGTTATTATTGGTTGGAAGATGATTATTTTCCTTGTAAGGAACACAAGGTTAAAGACACGTTACAACTAGTTGATGGTGATTCTTGGTACATATCGTATCACGGTAGAAATGAATTAAATTTTAACCCAGGTCTTTGGTCAACAGAATTATTCCATCGCATTTGTGTTGCTAATATGGATACTGACACCCCATCACACCCAACAAACCCGGAACGAACCTGTGTATATAAAGGTAACGGATTGTACACACACAAAGAAATCGGACAATTTAAAAGTATGTTTGTAATGGATGATTTAGGGAGAGAGTGGCAACGAGTAAATTTAGGTGGCAAACGAACATTTAATATAAACAGTTAATTATGTCAAAACAAGATAGATATACAGATTGGTTACCGATACTAAAGGACATACCTAATATTAATGACAAAGTTATACTAGAATTAGGGTGTGGTTCAGGTACGAAATACTTAGTGGATAATTTTAAATACGTATATAGTTATGAGACCAATTCACGTGACGTAGATGGTACTTGGTTTACACTTACTAGTAGCCAAAATAAGTCAACAAACAAATGGGATGGGATGTTTACAACTAGTTTCAAAACTGAGAAATCACACATTACTGATTTGAACGGGTTATACAACGAGGTCAACGAATTTGTAAATTTCTACAAGGACATCGATGTCGTCTTTGTAGACCCTGGGTTTGCCCAACGAGCGGAATGTGTATTATATTTTATGAAACACGAAATAGAATACATATTCACACACGACACCAATACAGAACCTGAACTATACAATTGGAAATTACTAAATACAACACCTGGATACTCTTTAGTTGGAGAAATTAAAACAGGACAAGGTGTAAAACTATACAAACGAAATGCATAGAATACCAAAAGACTGCCACGTAGGTAAGAATGTTACTATTAACGTTAGAGGGAAATTACACATAGGTAAATGTGGATATATTGGGGACAATTGTACAATAGATTGTCAAGACTTTATTGTTGGTGACTATTTGTATATGGCTAATGGTGTAGAAATTGGTAGAGGTGGTAGTAGTAATCCTGACGCAATTGTTACAATTGGCCATCACGTTGGTATATTTGAAAATACAGTCATCAATCCAAATAGTCCGGTTACAATAGGTAACGATGTCGGTATTGGTTGTGACGTAATGATATGGACTCACGGTGCTTGGTTAGATGTTACACAAGGTTTCCCTGCTGATTTTGGACCTGTAACAATAGGAAATAACGTATGGTTGCCTGCTAGAAGTGTAGTATTACCTAACACAACAATAGGTGATAATTGTGTTATTGGAATTGGAAGCACAATAACAAAAGATATTCCATCAGGTAGTATGGCGGCAGGAACTCCTTGTAAAGTACTACGTGAAAACATATATCCTAAGGAACTTGATACATTTGAATTAGAAGCCTTAATCAATCCAATTCTAGATTATTGGTATGATACATTAGTACCACATAAAGGAATTGATACAGTTACATTCTTAAAATATAATATTAGTATGGAAATGATTGTATTAAGTCAAGGAAATAATATTACTAAATTTGACCCTCGCAGTAAAACAATGACAGGATTCGTTAACGATGTTGCAGAAGATTTACGTGACTTCTTACGTAGACGAGGAATTAAAATATACACAGGAAAACCATTTAAGTCAATATGAAATTTTTAGGATTCGATAAAGTATTATGTTTAAGTCCACACCCGGATGATGTTGAATATTCAATGGGTGGCACGATACTCAAATGTAAAGACACACAATTTGACATATTAACATTGACGTACGGTGGCGATAATGATATGACTAACGTATCAAATAGACAACTTGAAGTTCATGAATTCTGGAGTGACATATCAAATGCCAATCCAACGTTTATAGGCAACCACAAAATGAAAGAATATGATGAGGCCGGGTGGGTACATCTCATAGAAAATACCACATTAACTGACCATAATGCCATAGTAACTCCAAGTTCATTAGACTCACATTTTGAACATAGATTTGTTTCTAACTTTGGATTAGCGTTAACACGTATTAGACCAATTTCGTTATTGGAATATATGTCACCCTCAACACAACGAGATTGGATACCAAGTGTATATGTTGACATAACACAACAATATGACAAAAAACTAGAATTACTAAAAACGTTCAAATCACAACAACAACGTTCCTATTTCCAGAATGAACAGTTGAAGGGATTTCATATAGACTTTCAGTGTTCCAAAAAAGGAATTTCATTGGTGGAACAATTCAAACTTTCACAGGATTTTATCATATAAATAATTTGGAATACTTAATTAATTGTTGTATATTATAGTATGAATAACGGAAAAGAAATATATGTCTAAAAATTTAATATATATAGTATCAGTAGACCACGATAGTTCTACTATTAAAACTAGTAGTTATGCTACGTATTGTATTAAAACGTGGCAATATTGGTGTAATAAACATAACGTGGACCTAATGGTAATTACGGAACACGATGAACGTTTTGGAAGACCAATATGGAACAAAGAGTTAGTATATGAAAAGGCTAAGGAATATGATAAAATTGGGGTAATAGACTCCGATACAATGATTCATTGGAATGCCCCTAATATATTTGATTCAGTAACAGATGAGATTTGTGGTGTTCCAGATACAGGCGACTTCAGGTGGATACTTAACAGTTTAGATGTCTATGGTGACCACTTCTTTCCGGAATGGGAAAAACCAGAAGTAAGTGAATATTTCAACGCCGGAGTGTTATTCTTCCACAACAAGTACCTAGACGTATTTAAACAAGTATTGGATTTCTATTTAGACAATCAACCTGAATTAGATGCATGGAACAAAGGTGGTGGAAGGGAACAAACTATCCTAAATTACTTTATGAAACGAAATAACGTAAAGAAGAAGGAACTCGTACATGAGTGGAATTTGGTTGGAATACACAAGAAGGATATGTTTAAGCACAATTGGCAACTAGATGAGGACAAGACTCCATACTTTATTAAGTATGCATATGTATGGCACTTCACTGGTTTTGGTGCAGAACATAGGGAAAAATTAATGAAACAAACGTGGGAAACAGTAAAACACAATTATGAGTAAAAACGTAATATTTCTGACAGCAGTTAAGGTACCTGGTAAGGAAGGTAGAAGTACTTCCTATGAAACGGGTATAGCAAGTTTTAAACATTGGGCCAATATACATGACTGCGAGGTAATGGTATTAGATGTACCTTTATTTCCGAATGATGATATGAGAGTAAATTATCACAGGTATTACTGTTTTGATTTATTGGAGGCCAACGGGATTGACTACGACCAAATATTACTCACAGATGCTGATGCTGTGATAGACCCAGACTGTCCAAACTTCTTTGAAATGACGGACAATAAATATACTGTTACTCGTTGTGATGGTAATTTTGATTGGATATGTAGGTCAAAGGAAAACTATGAACACGTATTTGGTAATTTGGGAGACAATTATCCATTATGGAATTATTTCAATGGTGGGTTTCAAGTAGTAAACAAAAAACACAAAGACCTGTTTAAAGGGTTTGTTGATTTTTATTGGGAAAATAGAGAACGGGTTATATGGATGCAGGACAATTATGGAGTTGGTACTGACCAAGCTCTAATAAATTATTATGTTAGGACACAGGAAGTCGAGATGAAATATCTACCCTACAAATATTGTATGGCAGATTTACCATCAAAGAATTTATTGGCTGAGGACTTATTGTTTACCAAAATGAAAGGTATTTATCAATTTAACGCTATGCCAGACGAAACACGTAAAATAATGATGGAAAAAACGTATAAACAATTAATAGGAAAATAATATGAATTTTGGTGGAGTATCAATAACAAAAGATTGTTTCGAACTGATAAAGGAGTTGTTACCAGAAGGGAAGACTATACTTGAATTTGGGAGTGGTTACGGAACAGAACAACTAGGGAAACATTACACAATGTATTCAGTAGAAAATCAAAAGGAATGGCAAAATGCATTCCTATCATCAACGACATATATCAACGTTGGTAGTAAGATGTATGATGAAACATATCCAGCACCACCGATAGAAGGAAACAAAGGGTGGTATGACCCGACGGAGTTATTTGAACAATTACCAGAACAATACGATTTAATATTAATAGATGGTCCAGGTGGTGGAAATTGGGGTAGAGCTGGATTTCTAAAACACATTGACAAATTTAACACGACCGCTATTATGATATTCGATGACTTACACAGACAACCAGAAATCGACTTAATGAAGGCAGTTTCAGAACACGTTGGTAGACCTTATACAATTCTTGACGGGGATAAACCAATCGGATATATATTATAATATGGGAAAAACTAAATTTGCAATAGGGTGTCTTGTACAATGGTATGAAGTAGACATTATAGGGGAGTATATAGAAACACTTAAAGATGCTATCGACCATTATGATGGAGAAGTGTTAGTAGATTTTACTATATGTATGAATCAAGAACTAGAGAAATGTATATCTGAACAACAATTGGAAAAGTGTAGGATATGGATTGGTAATCTAATTATGGATATACGATTTAAAACCAAGATTAGTTACGAATTAGTTACAATAGCGGATTACAGACGAGAGTTTAATGACAAGTTTTGTGAAGAAGTTGACGTCTTAGTTTGGGGTGAATCTGATATGTTAGCTCCTAAACAAATGTTCGAGGCATTGGATATGTTACATCAAAACAACAATACACCAAAATATTTAGCAACCTTTGGTGGTTGTAAAATGTGGGACGATAGTTGGAAACAACTAGAACATCCAGACTTTACGAATAAACCATTTGAAGACGTTCCGGGTGGGGAAAAGAATTGGTGGATGTTAAACTACACAATGAATAAAGACGAGATGAACGTATTCAACGATAAGGTGGAGAAGCCAAGTGTTTCTTTAATTCAACCACATAAATTTAATGGTTGTGGACTCGTAATCAGTAGTGAAGTAATCAAGTCCGGTGTTAATATACCTCGGTCAGTATTCTTTATACACGAAGATACGGCATTTATGAACATGACACAAAAGGTATTAGGGAACATTCCACAATATCATTTCAGCAACATATTATTAGTACATAACAGAAAACATACAAAAAAACGAGCATACGTTAAAGGGGAAGAATCTATCGACGGATTACAAGTAGGTCAGAAAAGAAGAAGTCACGATTGGTATGTACCTGCTAATAAAATGTGTGATG
>Ga0233413_10001017_pt1 | contig 12714 bp, 12 predicted proteins | sample Na_anoxic_6_MG_FD_189019 | JGI IMG/M metagenome (GOLD analysis project Ga0233413, IMG submission 189019) | Seawater microbial communities from Saanich Inlet, British Columbia, Canada - Na_anoxic_6_MG | ecosystem: Environmental > Aquatic > Marine > Inlet | place: Canada: British Columbia... | reverse complement strand
TACACCACGGGCTGGGACACTACCCAAAACTCAAGCCAATGGTGCCCGCCACTGGCTAAAAACAGGACCAGGCACCGGTCGTTCAACAAAATCAGCGCAGTAGCTCAATGCGCAACGCCAAAAACAACGACTTTTTCAACGAAATCAGCCAAACCTGTGAATTCACTTTTCGTGCTGCGTGCGCTTGCAGCACAAAAAATGCTGCGTCAGCGTAAAATTCGGGGATACTGCGCAGCGGGAAAACCAGCCATTCGTGCAGAATGCAGCAAGGATCAGAGGCCTAAATCAAAGACTGCAAAATTTATCAGTCATTCCCCAATTCATGTTAAACGGAAGATTTCGGAGATAGTCGACAATAGCCCGACAAAGTGGCATTTAGCCGTTGCCACGATCAGGAAGCCCCTACCGTAATCAGGCAACGAGAAAGCGGCCATCTAGGCTCAGCGTACGAATGTGACGAGAAGCCTTAACTCAAATGATTTCAAGCAAGAGCTTGGTTGTGTTTTCCTTTGTCATCTCGACGGGATTCCCGCCAGTGCTAGGGTCACTTAATGCGCCAGCAACGATCCTGTCGATGTCGGGGTTTTCAATGCCAAGCTCTGACAAAGTTTTGGGAATGCCAAGGGATGCGTTCAAATCGTCCACATAGGCGCAAAAGCCATCGAACCCGCCTGCGATATCAAGATACCTTGCCGCCTCAGTGATCACATTGGTGATCGCAGGCCTGTTGAACTGCAAAACTGCGGGCATGCAAACCGCATTCGTTGTGCCGTGATGTGTATGGTACATCGCCCCAATCGGATGAGACAACGCATGGATCGCGCCAAGCCCCTTTTGGAAACCTGTTGCACCCATGATGGCCGCAGACATCATATGCGCGCGCGCTTCGATATCCGTGCCGTCGGCAAATGCGCGTGGCAGGTATTCTTTGACCAAGCGCATACCCTCAAGCGACATGCCCTGTGACATCGGGTGATAGTGCGGCGAGCAGAACGCCTCGACACAGTGCGCAAAAGCATCAAGGCCAGTGCCAGCCGTGATGAAGCCAGGCATTCCAACCGTCAAGTTAGGGTCACAGATCACAACAGTGGGTAGGAACTTGGGATGGAAGATAATCTTTTTCTGCTCGGTTTCGGAGTTTGTAATGACCGAGGCACGCCCGACCTCGGACCCCGTGCCAGCGGTTGTTGGCACCGCAACGATAGGCGCAATCGCATCCGCATCTGCGCGTGTCCACCAATCACCGATGTCTTCAAAATCCCACAACGGGCGGGTTTGACCTGCCATAAACGCCACCAGCTTGCCTAGATCCAGACCAGAGCCACCGCCAAACGCCACAACCCCGTCATGTCCACCGTCATTATAGGCTTTAACACCTGCGGCGGCATTCTTTTCATTCGGGTTCGGATCGACCTCTGCAAATATCGCGCGACCAAGGCCTGCGGCCTCAATCAGATCAAGCGTCTTGATTGTGATGTCCATATTTGCAAGGCCACGGTCCGTGACCAGCAGCGGCTTTTTGATCCCCGCCACGGCACAGGCGTCGGCGATTTCGGAAATGCGGCCTGCGCCGAAACGGATTGCGGTTGGGTAGGACCAGTTTGCGATGATGCTCATGTTCTTCAGACCTTCTTCAGGTGGTATGATTTTGGACGTGTCAGGTTGTGGTAGCCGATGACCGACAGACCACCACCGCGCCCTGTGTCTTTGCATCCGGTCCAGCACAGGCCGGGGTCAAGGTAGTCGGCGCGGTTCATAAAGACGGTGCCTGTTTCGATTTGATCCGCGATGATTTCGGCGCGGGTCGCGTCGGATGTCCAGAGGGATGCGGTCAATCCAAAATCACTGTCGTTCATCAGCGCAATTGCCTCTGCGTCGTCTTTGACGGACATAATACCAACGACGGGCCCAAAGCTTTCTTCGCGCATAACACGCATGTCATGGGTCACATTCGTCAGGATTTGTGGCATGAGATACGCGCCTTTATCCATGGGGAAGTCTGCCTTGGCGATATGGGCTTTTGCACCGTCTGCTATCGCCTCGGCAGTTTGCGCGCGCACTTCATCGGCAAAACGCACATGTGCCATGGGGCCAAGGGTCGTTCCAGGGTCCAACGGGTTGCCAAGTTTATAGTCATTTACGATTGCCACAGCCTTTTCAACAAAGGCGTCAAATAGGCTCTCATGGACGTAAATCCGTTCGATCCCACAACAGCACTGACCTGAATTGAACATCGCGCCGTCGATCAGCGTGTCAACGGCTGCGTCCAAATTGGCATCTTCCATCACATAACCCGGGTCTTTTCCGCCAAGCTCAAGACCGATGCCTGTGAATGTGCCGGATGCGGCCGCCTCCATCGCTTTTCCGCCCCCCACTGATCCGGTGAAGTTCACAAACCCAAAGGCGCGCTCTGCGATCAGGGCCGATGTTGTTGCATGATCCAGAAAGACGTTTTGAAACACGTCCTCTGGAATGCCGACAGAATGGAACGCCGCTGCCATCCGCTCGCCCACCAAAGGTGTTTGTGACGCATGTTTCAACATCACCGCATTGCCTGCAATCAGGGCTGGGGCGACAGTGTTGATTGCGGTCATATAGGGGTAATTCCACGGGGCCACGACCAGCACAACACCGTGCGGTACGCGTTTTATGACACGGCGAAACGCATCGCTGTCTTCAACCACGATCGGGGCCAAGGCGTCTTTGGCGATCTCGGCCATATAGCTGGCACGCTCGTTAAAGCCGCCAAATTCGCCGCCATATCTGACAGGCCGTCCCATTTGCCATGCTATCTCCGGCACGATGTCATCGTTCATTGCGCCAACTGCCGCGACACCCGCTTGGACGAGCGCAATGCGTTCAGACAAGGGGCGTGCGGCCCAGTCTGTTTGGGTGGTTTTTGCGCGTGCAACTGCCGCGTTAGCATCCGCGCGGGTCAAGGTTTCGCGGGTCGCGTAAACAGACCCGTCGATGGGCGAAATACAGGTGACAGTCATAGTGATTAAGCCCTTTCAAAGCCGCGTGCGATTTCCCAATCGGTGACGACGCGGTCAAATTCTTCTAGTTCCCATTCGGCGGCGCGGACGTAATGATCGATCACATCATCGCCCATGGCCGCGCGTAGCATGGTCGATCCATGCAGCGCATCTTTTGCATCGCGCAGGTTGCGCGGAATATGCGCCGAGGATGTATCCTCATATGCATCACCAGCAAAAGCAGGTTGCAGCGCCAGCTTTTCTTCGATCCCCCTGATGCCTGCCGCCAGCATCGCGGCCTGTGCAAGATAAGGGTTCATATCAGATCCAGGTATGCGACACTCAACCCGTATCGCCTTGCTACCTTCGCCGCACAGACGGTAGGCGGCGGTGCGGTTGTCGACAGACCAGATGATCCGCGTTGGCGCAAATGATCCTTTAGCGAAACGTTTGTAGCTGTTGACGTAAGGTGCCATGAAATAGGTGTAATCAGCGGCGTATTTGATCAAACCCGCCATGTAGTGATCCATCAATTCGGACTTGCCATTTGGACGATCGGGGTCAAAGAACGCGGGCTTGCCATCTTTCCACAAGGATTGGTGCACATGGCTAGATGAACCAACCCGATCGTGGCTCCATTTAGGCAAAAACGTCGCTGCGTGGCCCTGCTGCCAAGCGATTTCCTTGACCGCGTGTTTTGAAATGGAATGGTGATCGGCGCAGGCCAAAGCCTCGGCGTATTTGATGTTCAGCTCTTCCTGACCTGCCTCAGCCTCGCCTTTGCTGCCCTCAACAGGTATGCCCATTGTGTACAGGTGGTTGCGCAACGGGCGCATCACGGCCTCTTCCTTGGTGGTCTGTAAAATATTGTAATCTTCGTTGTACGCGCTGATCGGGGTCAGATCGCGAAAACCGCTTTTGGCGATTTCTCTAAAGCTCTTCTCGAACAGAAAGAACTCTAGTTCGGTCGCCATCGTGGCGCTAAAGCCCATTTCATTCAGACGCGTGATTTGCTTTTTCAGCATCGCGCGCGGGGAATGCGTAATCGGGTGGCCGTGATGATCGGTTACGTCGCAAAGCACCATTGCGGTGCCCTCAAGCCATGGTACTGGCCGCAGTGTCGTGAGGTCCGGCTTCATGGTGTAATCACCATAGCCCTGCTCCCAACTGGTTGAGGCAAAGCCATCCGGCGTTGCCATCTCCAGATCAGTAGCCAGCAAATAGGTGCAGCAATGGGTTTCATTGTGCCCGCTGTCGACAAAGGCCTGCGCGTGGAAACGTTTGCCCATCAGGCGGCCTTGCATGTCAACAATGCAAACAAGGACAGTATCGATCGTGCCGTCCGCGACGCTGGTTTTCAGATCATCAAAGCTCAAAATGCCGGGCATACTGTATCCATTCCTGTGCAGAATCGGGGGCCACAGAGCGCAGCCCCCAAACGCAGATTAGCCGTAGCGGTAAGGCCGTCCAGCCTTGACCATGTCAGCGTTATATTTCTTGAAAATATCAACAACGCGGCGCTTAACGTCAGATTCCGCTGCGATTTCTTCCCAGAACTCTTGGGCTGCGGATTCAACTGTTGCCCATTCCTCATCTGGAATTGATGTCAGTTCCATTTTTGGTCCGTTGACGCGTAGGTTGGCTTCGCCGCCCCAATACCACCACTGACGATAGTAGTGTGACTGATCACAGCAGACGCGGAACAGCGTTTGCAGATCTTCTGGCAGCTCATTCCAACGATCCATATTAGCAAAGAACGACCCCGCCCAAGCACCCGAAATATTGTTGGTGAGGAAGTAGTTGGTCACATCAGCCCAACCAACGGTGTAGTCCTCAGTGATGCCAGACCATGCGATGCCATCAAGCTCGCCAGTCTGAACCGCAACTTCAATGTCTTCCCAAGGCAGGTTCACAGGAACCACACCAAACTGCGACAAGAAACGCCCAGCAGTTGGGAAGGTAAAGATGCGCTTGCCCTTGAGGTCTGCTAGAGAGCGGATCGGATCTTTGGTCGCGAAGTGGCACGGATCCCAAGCACCGGCGGAAATGTGCTTCACACCGACTTTGGAATACTCTTCGTCCCAAATTTCGTTCAGACCATATTGGTTGAACAGAACAGGCACGTCGAGCGAGTAACGCGAACCGAACGGGAAATACCCGCCAAATACAGTCACTTCCGTAGGTGACGCCATCGAGTCGTCATCAGATTGCACCGCATCAATCGTGCCGCGCTGCATTGCCTGAAACAGCTCGCCCGTTGGGACCAGTTGATCCGCAAAGAACAACTCGATCTGCATACGATCGCCCGCGATCTTGTTGAACATTTCAATCGCAGGAACGATTACTTCTGCTGCCAGTGAGGCACCCGCATAGGTCTGCATCCGCCATTTGATTGTGCTTTGCGCCAATGCTGGCGTTGCAAGTGCTGCAGCAGGAATAACGGCTGCACCTTGGATAAACTTACGTCTTGAAGTCATGTCTTCTCTCCTTGGTTGAGTTTCGACCACCTTGGCGGTGGTTCTTTATGGTTTGTTGTAAACGTAATCGGGGAGCCACGTGGCGATGCCCGGGAAGACCATGACCAAGACAAGTGCAAAGACCATGATCAGCACAAAGGGCGTGATCGACGAATAGATATCGCGCAGCGAGATTTCAGGCGGGGCCATCGCGCGCATCAAGAATAGGTTATAGCCAAAGGGCGGTGTCATATAAGCGATCTGCGTGGTGATCGTATAAAGGATGCCATACCAAATCAGATCAAATCCAAGCTCGCCCACAAGCGGCACATACAGCGGGGCGACGATGACCAACATCGCTGTGTCGTCCAGAAATGTCCCCATCAAGATAAAGCTAAGCTGCATCAGGATCAGGATCGTCCAAGGGCTGAGATTGAGCCGCTCGGTAAAGACGGCCTCGATTGCTTTGACCGCGCCAAGCCCGTCAAACACGGCCCCGAACGCGAGCGCTGCCAGAATAATCCACATGAACATGCAAGTGATGCCCAGTGTGTTGCGCACCGAATTCTCGAACACTTCGCGCGTCATACGGCCCTTGAGAACAGCGGCCACAAAAGCAGCCATCGCACCAATCGCAGAGCTTTCAACCAGCGAGGTCCAACCGTTCACAAACGGCACCATCATGACTGCAAAAATTGCAACTGGCAGCAGGCCCGCACGCAGCAAGCGCAGCTTTTCAGCGCGCGGAATGTCGCGCTCGCTTTCATCCAAGACTGGCCCCAACACCGGATTGATCCGGCAGCGCACAATAATGTAAATCACAAACAGGCTGGCCATCATCAGGCCCGGAATAACGCCAGCCAACCAAAGCTGACCCACCGGTTGACGCGCAATCATTGCATAAAGAACCAAGACAACGGAGGGCGGAACAAGGATGCCCAAACTGGACCCCGCTTGGATCACCCCCGTGACCATTCGTTTGTCGTAGCCACGTTTCAATAGCTCAGGCAGCGCGATGGTTGAACCAATCGCCATACCTGCAACGCTAAGCCCGTTCATCGCTGAAATCAGGACCATCAAGCCGATTGTACCAATGGCAAGCCCGCCCCTCAGGCCGCCCATCCAAACGTGGAACATCTTGTAAAGGTCGTCGGCGATTTTGCTTTCCGACAACACATACCCCATGAAAATGAACATCGGCAGCGTCAGCAACGGATACCATTTCATTAGCTTCATCGCCGCTGAAAACCCGATGTCAAAGCCACCTTTATCGCCCCACAACAACAAGGCTGCGACAACGGCGATAAACCCGATAGCCCCAAAAACACGTTGTCCGGTTAGAAGCATCAGCATCATCGAAGAGAACATTAAAGTGGCGATTAATTCGTATGACATCAGATTTTTTCGCCTTTGATCCGCAGAACATCTTTGAACAGTTCTGAAACGCATTGCAGCAGCATCAAGGTCATTCCCAAGATCATGATTGATTTGATCGGCCACATGTAGGGGCGCCAAGCAGTTGACGAACGCTCCATACGCCCGACCTCTTCTGCGCCGGTGACAAGTCCGCCAAGGAATGAAAACGGTTCCGTGCCCCAATAGCCGAGTGAATAGGCGGTTGAGCTGACAGCCCCGTAAATCAAAACGCACAGATAAAAGATCAAGAACAGCACGGTGATCAAATCAAACCATGCTTTCTTGCGAACCGACCACTCACCATAGAGCAAATCCATACGCACGTTTGAGCCAAGCTGGATCGAATACGGCCCACCCAAGATATAATAGGCAACCATCACAAATTGCGCCATTTCCAGCGTCCAAAGCGATGGAAGTAAGAAAGTCTTACTGATGGAGGACCAAAGCAGAATACCCATCAACAGGAAGATGCCATACATCACAATGCGACCCAGTCGGTAGTTGATCGCGTCGATTGTACTAATGTAGCGCTGCATTATGCCTGACATTGCGCCACCCCTTCGATCTGCAAACGGGCAAGCGCATCTGACAGCCAATTGGCAATGCTCTGAGCCATATTCTCTTGCTGTTCCGTCTCTTGAATAAGATCGTTGCGTACTTCCAGCATGACATTCAAATGCCCGTTCACCAGCGCGTGCTCTTTTAAGGTGTGCGTCACGCCATGTTCAGGCCCGTAAGGTTTATTGCGCTCAACCAACCGATCCGTATGATCGTGTGCGCAATCCAACATCACATCCGCGAGGCGTGTATCGCTGTCATGCAAGACCCCGATTTCCACGACTCTCGTCTTGCCGTGATAAATTGGCGTGAAGCTGTGGATTGTTACGATGACGGGCATCGCTGTAGCGGCAATCGTTTCTGCAAGGGCCGCGTGAAACGGCTCATAGTAACTCTCCACGCGCTCTTGTCGTTGCTCCGCTGTCAGGTTCTGATTTCCGGGAACTGTGATGGCTTCGCTCTGATATGGCATCGCATCAGCAGCTAAGGGTGGACGATTGCAATCATAGACAAGGCGCGACACGCCAGATGTGACAAGCTTTGCATTCAAACGCACCGACAGCGCTTTGGCCAAGGCAAGCGCGCCCGGGTCCCAAGCCGCATGACTTTGCAACGCACCACCAGCTAAGCCAAGGTTGCTATACTTGGTTGGGATAAAGGCGCTTGCATGTTCGCACACCACGACCACAGGGGATGCCCCCTTTGTGTTGAACATCCTTACGGAGTCCTCATGTGATGTGAGTTCGGCAGGTTTCATTTAAGCTCCTTGATCTTATGGTGCTTCTCAGACACCCTAAAAGTCAACACTTTTGTAAAGTAATATAACAGGGCAAATCATTCTGATATATAAATAACAGAATTGAAGGATTGATGAGCGAAGCCACACAAACAATATCTGACCGCATTCAGCAAAAACTGGACGATCTGACACGTGCAGAGCGGCAGTTGGCGCTTTCGATTCTTGAAAATTACCCGGCCTCTGGCCTTGGTCCGCTGACAGCTTTGGCGAAAGATGCGAATGTCTCGGTCCCCACAGTCGCGCGGATGGTGCAAAAACTCGGCTACAAAGGCTATCCCGACTTTCAGGCTGAACTGCGTGAAGAACTGCGCGCCAAAGTAAAAGACCCCATCGCCAAACACAACACATGGGCTGAAGCAGCGCCGTCAGAACATCTTTTGAACCGCTTCACGGACGCCGTCATCGACAATATCCGTCTCACTCTTGGACAAATCGACCCTATTGCTTTTGACGCAGCCTGCGATCTTGTCGCTGATCAAAAGCGCCATCTCTATATTGTTGGCGGTCGCATCACCCATACGCTGGCCGAATATTTCTTTATGCACATGCAGGTCATTCGTGAGAATGTAACCCACGTGCAATCCACCTCAAACACTTGGCCGCACTATCTCTTGAATGCCAAAGAGGGTGATATTTTTTGCATTTTTGATGTCCGCAGATACGAGAACAACACCCTAAAACTCGCGGAAATGGCCCATGCGCGCGGTGCAAAGATTATATTGTTCACGGATCAATGGCGCTCACCCGTGCATCACTTGGCAGAGGTTAGCCTGAGCTGTCGGATTATCGTGCCCTCAGCTTGGGATTCCGTGACGACGACGATGCTGTTGATCGAGACCATGATTTCATCTGTTCAAAACCTAAATTGGGATGAGACAAAAGATAGAATGGAAACCTTGGAAGATATGTTTGATCAGACAAAGCTATTCCGGAAGTTTACTTAAGTATAGCCTTATGCCGCGTCGCTTAACTTGGCCAGTTTTACCACTCATTATTAGCACTAAGCCGACCCCAAAACTCTATTGAGTACGGTACAAAAAGGAACACCGTGAATGTCCGCCAAGGGATGTCTGAAGTGGTCCGGCGAATTCGGACAGCGTGCTAAGGTGTATCCAACACGAATGAATGGATACGAGAATGACAAAGCGACGGAACTTTTCAGACAAGTTTAAGGCTGCTGTGGCGCTTGAGGCGCTGCGTGGTGACAAGACGGTGCAGGAGATCGCTGCCAAGCGGCAGCTCCACCCGACGCAGGTGAGCACATGGAAACGGCAGGCGATTGAAGGCATGGCCGGGGTCTTTTCGGACAAGATCAAGAAGGCTGAGAACAAGGACGGCGAGATCAAAGATCTGCACGCCAAGATCGGTCAGCTTGCGGTGGAGAACGATTTTTTGTCACAAGGGCTGAAACGATGAGCCCGTCAGAACGTCGTGAGATGATCCGCAAAGATAACACCGATTTGAGCCTGACACGCCAATGCAAGCTGCTGAAGATCAGCCGCTCATCGATCTATTATACACCCGTTGGGATGAATGCTGAGACGCTGAAACTGATGCATGAGATTGACAGGGTGTTCACAAAATACCCGTTTTTTGGCAGCCGCCAGATCGCAGCCTACCTTCCCCAATCTGGGTTCTCGGCTGGGCGGCATCGGGTGCGCCGTCTGATGGGCATTATGGGATTGCAGGCCGTATACAAGGGGCCAAGCACCAGCAAGAAGCATCCTGAGCACCGCATTTATCCCTACCTTCTGAGAAAGCTGGCGATAACGCGACCCAATCAAGTTTGGTGCAGCGACATCACTTACATCCCGGTCAAACGTGGCTTTCTGTATCTGGTAGCAATCATGGATTGGGCAACGCGCAAGGTGCTGTCCTGGCGGCTCTCAAATACGCTGGATGCCAGCTTCTGTGTTGAGGCGCTGGAGGAGGCAATCGCCAAATATGGAAAGCCGGGAATAATGAATACGGATCAAGGCAGCCAATACACAGGGGCGGGTTGGATCACCACTTTGACCAAGGCCGACATCAAAATCTCAATGGATGGTCGAGGTCGCTACTTAGACAACATCTTCATTGAACGGTTGTGGCGATCGCTCAAACAGGAGGCAGTCTATCACCATGAAATCACTGACGGCTTCCAAGCAAAACGCATCATCGATAACTGGATCGAGTTCTACAACTCCGAGCGCCCTCATACCGCCCTTGATAAGCGAACGCCGGACACAGCATACTTCACCCAAGCGGACATACGAAAAGCGGCATGAACACAAACCAGATGCACCTTAGCCAAGCCGCAAGCCTGTCCTAAAAAGCAGGACCACTTCAGTCGCCGTGTTCGTGTACACACGAGACAATTTGATGTCTGTATGAAAGTTCAAAGCCTTAAGGTTACCTTACGCAGATTGCCGTCATCGGATGCCAATTGATGCAGCATGGCTGCTTTCAAAAGGCTAACGGCCTGAGCCGCTGGCCTAGCGCCTTGTCGTAAGTACAAGGCAATCCGGTTGCTAGGTCTTATGCCTCCCACTGACCAGCAGCCAATTCTCGCATCTACGAGCGCCGACTTGTTCCACGACATATGAATTCATACACGGTGCGGGGAAGGTTCAGTTTGAGATTCTGAGTTGTTGACCGATTTGAGCGGCTGCTTTGGTGACAAATCCTGCAGCCCTAAGTGCGCGTCGCCGCAACTGCGAACAAATGCTGCGTCAGCAATAGCTGCATCTGCGTAAGGCCGGTTTGTCCTGCAGTCTGTGAGTTGATGCGGTGTGCAGCGAAGGGCAGCTAATCCAGAATCTGCGTTGGCTATAAGCTCAGAAATAAATTTAAAAGCAGGGGGCTGGCGTTCGGCCTGCTTGTTGACCTAAATTTCCTGCATGGCTTCGAAGACTACACTAAATGCGAAGAATCTCGCGGCCCTCGGCGCAGACCGATTGGCCGACCTTGTTCTTGAGTTAGCTAAGGGCAATGCGGGGGCCAAGCGGCGGCTTAGACTCGAGCTTGCCGGTGAAGCTGGCTCTGACGACGTGGCGCGTGAGATCCGCAAGCGGCTCACGACAATCGCTAGGTCGCAGTCGTTTATTGACTGGCAGGGGCGCAACGCTTTTGCGGCCGACCTAGACATGCAGAGACGCGCCATTGTTTCTCAAGTTGGGCCGGTCGATCCAGCAGAGGCGTTTGATCTGATCTGGCGGTTCGTGGCCCTTGCGAATGGAGTCTATGAACGTTGCGATGACAGTACAGGCAGGGTGCAGTCAGTTTTTCACGAAGCCTGTGAAGACCTGATCGATCTGGCCGAGGTTGCCGCGCCGAATCCGCTCGGACTGTCAGATCAGTTGCTGGAGGCCCTGACCGATGATGATTATGGGCATTATCCAGCTTTGATATCCGGTCTTGCTTCAGTCCTAGGTTCAGAGGGATTGCAGCACCTTAAAGCTGCGATCACCGCTTCGGGAATTGATCTGTCGGACAACTACGCGCTGCGCGCAGCGCTCGAACAGATTGCGGATGTTGAAGGAGATGCAGACGCCTACATAGACCAACAAAGTGATCTGGCACGAAAGGCACCACAGGTTGCCGCTGAAATCGCTCGCCGTCTTCTTGAAGCGGGGCGGGTTGAGGAAGCATGGGAGGCCATCAATGCGCCCGATGAGAAAGATCGCGGATGGATTCCCTATGACTGGGAAGTGACCCGGATCAGCGTGATGCACGCGATGGGGCAAACCGAAGCAGCGCGTGACTTTATGTGGACGTGTTTTGCACGCAGCCTAAATGCAGCCCATCTGCGGGCATGGCTCAGCGGACTACCCGATTTTGAAGACGTCGAGGCAGAGAGCCGAGCCCTTGAACACGCGCTTGGTTTTGAAAGCTTCACCACAGCGCTCCATTTTCTGATGACCTGGCCCGCAATTGAGCAGGCTGCAGTTCTGATAACAAACCGTGCCGCAGAGATTGATGGATATCACTATGAGCTTTTGGGACCGGCGTCCGATGCCCTAGAAGATCGCTATCCACTGGCCGCCACACTTCTAAAACGTGGCCTGATCAATTTTGCGCTGCAGAATTCGCGGGTCAAACGCTATCGCCATGCAGCGCGCCACTTACGCGAGTGCAAGAACCTAGCCGCAAGAATAGATGACTTCGGACTCTTCGAAACGCATGAGGCCTACCTCGCGGGCCTGAAAAAAACCCATGGAAAGAAGACCTCATTTTGGGGGGCGGTCGCTTAGTGATCAATTTACAAAGCTGGTCGGGGAATGTACTTGTTCATATTTTGTTCTTTATCGCATAATAAGGTTTATGTAAAAACTGGACCAAATCCCAGCGCCCAAAGCCTGAACAACAGCTCGGTCAGGCCTCGCGTGCGGCAGCGCGCTGCAAGGACAACAGCACCTGCAGGGCCTGTTCGCCCATCTGCAACGGCACAAAGACGTGGTCATGATGATAGGCCGCAACCATGTTGCAAGGGATCGACACTGCCCCCAGCGCAGAGGCCACCGCCGCAGTC
>Ga0233413_10001016_pt1 | contig 12725 bp, 19 predicted proteins | sample Na_anoxic_6_MG_FD_189019 | JGI IMG/M metagenome (GOLD analysis project Ga0233413, IMG submission 189019) | Seawater microbial communities from Saanich Inlet, British Columbia, Canada - Na_anoxic_6_MG | ecosystem: Environmental > Aquatic > Marine > Inlet | place: Canada: British Columbia... | reverse complement strand
AGCAGGGTGTCCACCACCTTTCTTTTTCTTACAGATATTCACCCATGGTCCTTGTGGTTGTTTAGAACCTTTTTTCTTTTTCTTAGTTCCAAACCAAGTAGCTAAATCCTCATGTATTTTTATATCGTGAAACGCTTCTAAATCTTGTTCCAATTCAGGTGACCAAGATTCATTCTTTTTACCACTACAATAACTACCACTACATTTTTTAGTACCATCTAAACCTTTAATCTTACCTTTACAAACTTGTACTGCGTATCCATTAGCATATGCAGAAGGGTAAACATCATATTTTGCTTTAGCAGCACTTTTACCTCTCGCACAAAGTGTTGTACTTTTCTTTTTTGACTTTCTTTTTTTCTTTTTTCTACCTTCAGTTAGAGGATAATCCTCACCAGTTTCTGGATTCTCTTTTGGTGTATCTTGACTAGAAGGCATCATAGATAAACCTTTTTTATTTAAAATCTTTTCTAAAGTTATAGGTATTATAGAAGATACTGCCCCTAAACCTAAAACCCCCACAATTTTTAATAAATCTATGGATTGTGATTTAAGGAATTTTTTTTCAGATTTAGAAACTTCTTTTCGAGAAATAATTCTTTTTAATATCTCCGCAGCCATAGCGGTTTCTTTACCTTCTCTTTTTGCTGCAGATAGGAAGTTACTCCAACCCAATTTAAACTTTTCACCAAACTCATTAATGGATTTAGTTTCTTCAGGTTCTTCACTACCAAATAAACCAGTAGATTTACCGTCAAATCTCATTTCATTTAATAATGAAATATATTGTTTTTTTGTTAATTTTATTTTCATATCTATTCTGTTCTATAAATAAAATATTGCACCCCAGCTACTTCTTCATAATCCTCATCGTTATCATAAGTCGCTAATCGTTCATTACCTTCCACATCAGCTAAGTTATGGACAAACCCAGACTCATCGAAATAACAAAAACTGTCAACTGCATTTTCCAAACTATAACCTAAATTATCGATAAAATAATCAACACCTTCTTCTTCAATCTGTATTGTTAACTCCTCTATTTTCTCATCCCTAAGTTCGTCTTTGGCTTTTTCTTCTAACCCATATAACTCCTCTTCTAACTCATTTATTTCATCACCTAAATCGTCCGATTCAGAATCCTTTTCATACCATTGAGAATCTAAATCATCTCGTTCTTCCACTATCTTTTGGTATTCCTCTGTTTCGTAAGCATCTTCATCTTCCTCCTCCATTTCATCTAACACTTCTTGAAGTTCATCTTTTTCACTTTCTATAGTATCCATCTCATCCTTAATACCCACAACTTTGTTATTCAGTGAATTCAAATTATCCTCCATTTCATCTTTATCATAACCAGCCTCTTCAATAATATCATCGTCATCCATCATCATCAACATATTATCAACCTCTTGATCCACAAAATCTGATATATCATTTATTTCGATATAATCATCCAAATAATATCTATCCATATATTCTATACCCTCATTATCGTAATACTCTTGAGCCCATTCTAACATAGAACTTTCTACTTCATCTGAATCACCAACAGCGTAGACATTATTTGTTGTCATGTCATAATACTGTGTTAAATCATAATGATCATAACCATTATTATCTATTAGAAAAGATGGTAATTCTAAATTCTTTGCCAACGCAATTTGTCTATCATCATAACCCGACATGTCATTAAGTTCCGATAAGGCATCATCTGGTAAATCTTTATAACTATCTTTCTCGTCCTCATCAAATACATTTTCAAATTCATAAAATAAAAAAGTTATCTCCTCTGCTAATTTAATATCATTAATTTTAAATACATTCCAAACCTCGTTCCATATTACAGCATAATCGGTAGAATCTATCTCCATTCTAGATAAAGCATTCAACATTCTTTTATGTACAGGAGTTATTTTTCTAACCTCCTTCGGAGTTTCTTCTTCCTCTTGTTCTTGTATAATTTTATATAGTTTCATTAGTAATCTATTTCTATCATATAATAAATATCACCATTATCTAAATAAACCTCATCTATATTTTCATATGGTGATAGATTACCCAGTTCAAAATTTTCTATTTCTACATCGTTAAAACTTTCCCAATCAAATCTTAACCATTTTGGTAAATTATCGAATTGTTCTTGACTAACATTTTTATACCCTCTACTATCTATTCGAATGTACCCATATTCATTTAAGAAGTCTGATAAGTTATTTTCTAATTTATCATACACATCATCATAAACTATTTCCCTCACCACTTCCCTACCCTCTTCAACAACTTCTTCCATTCTTAACTCATATTGGCTACCGTCTTTAGATGATGGTAGTGCACCCCATTCTTCTTCTAATTCTTTATATTCTTCTACTATTTTTTTACTGGATTCATCATCGGTAAGATAGTCAATAATTTCTTCACTCGACATTTCAGATTCATAATAGTTAGATTCTTCATCAGATATAATTCTCTTATCTGTATCACTAACAGAACAATAACTTATATATGTTTGACCACCATATTGATGAAACACATCTTCTTCTGTACCATATAATTGGTTAACATATTCATCGACTGCATTATCTATATCCTTTTGATTGGCAATAGCATAATACTCATGTGTTTTTTTTATTAGGTAAGTGGATAAACCATAATAGGAAAACTCTAATGGTTCAATTAAAAAAGGTAAGGTTTTAAAATGTTGTGATAATAACATAACTCTTTCACCGAACATCGATAATTCTTCATCATAAGTTAATCCAACCCTAACATTTTCAATATCTTTATAGTTACCCTCTATATTATAATTTAAAACAAATAAATTAAATAAATGTGATGATATTTTACCATTAAATAACATTACATCTTTTAGAAAAGTATCAATCTCAAAATATAACCCAACAAATTCCTCTAAATCAAGTAATTCCGTAGGTAATTCATTTCCATCATCATAAAAAGGAACTAAAACATTATCGTGAATAATTTTTAGAAGTTTCTCTTCCTTTGGTTTAAGCTCCACATCATAACTATGTGGGAATTTATCTTCAGTAAGGATATTTTTAAAATTTAATTCCATTAACGTTTACTATTATAGTAATAAATATTATATTTTACCTTAAATACATATTTATTTAATAAATTATTATGTTAAAAATAGAAGTTAAGAAAAAAAATATAGAAAGATCGTTAAAAGAACTTAAAAGAAAGTTCATAAAAACAAAATCATTGCAAGAATGTAGAGATAGAAAACATCACACTAAAAAATCTATTAAAAGAAGAGAAACAATAAATAAAGCTAAGTATTTACAAAAAAAATACGATTCAGAAAATTAAAATTATGTTAAACAAAGAAGTAATAGAATTATTAAACAACCAAATATGGTTAGAGAACAGAGCATCATTTTTTTATTTAAGGTTATCTGTAGAGTTCAATAAAAATGGTTACTTCGGTATATCTAAATTCTTTCTTAATCAATCTAATGAAGAGAGAGAACATATGATAATGATATTTGAATACCTTAAAGAACAAGAGTCTGACCCAATAATCCCGAACTACAATTTTTTAGAGGAGGATGAAGGTGAGTTTAATATACTTTGTCTATTTGAGGATTCTTTAATCGGTGAACGAGAAGTTACAAAATCAATAAATAAAGTAATATCTAAATGTAAAGAAGTGGGTGATTATACCACTGAAAATTTCTTACAATGGTTTGTTACTGAACAAAGGGAAGAAGAAAATAAATTCAAAGAAATTATTGATAACTTAAAAATTATTGGTAACAATACTTTGGGTCTGTATGAAATGAATAAGGTTTTGGGTGAAGACAATACTAAATGATTATCTTATAATAAATCATCTATATCATATCCAAAGCAGGAGCTTCGTCATTATTATCGGTTTTTTTATCTTCAACACTAACCAACATCCCTCTATTTAATAAGGACACATCTTTATAAAGGTTCAACCTTTTATTATATTGACTTTTTAATAGTTCACTATTTAATTCTGACTTTATGATGTCTGCAATTATTCTATGATAGGAACTTGGTTTCTTATTACATGTGGATAGTAATTGTTTTTCCACATACATAATATCTTCAGGTTTAATATGTAACTCTAACGCAGAAATACTATGTGGTGATGTAATTACTATGACTTTAACACCATCACTTTTTATTTTTTCAATATAATTTTGACTAGGGTTATTAATACAGTTCTTCAATTTATTTCCCGCCCAATGTATTTCTATTTCACTAACCAATTCTTTAGCTGACACACCTTTAGGTAGTTTAATTTCTTTAAGAAATTTTATTTCTTCCACCAATGGTTTATCCATCTCACTTTTATAAATCTTTAACGTACTAACTATACTTTCATATGTAGGTTTAATAGTCGTATTCCCTTTATATAATATCTCCGTTATTTTTACTTCAACCCACTCACCTTCTTCTGAGATTATTTTGTTGAATATTTTCATTAACTGTAAGGTTTCTTGCAAATTCAACCTATATCTTGTTATACTACTTAAAATACTTGGGTATTTCGCTAAAAATAACTCAATAACATTTATATGTTCTTCACTAAAATCACAATCACAATAATGTGGATTTAATAGTGTAAGTAATTTAGCCCACTTACCTTTATTTAATACTACATTACATTTATTAATTAATGATTTTTTTAATTTACCATTAACTAATTTATAAGACCCCATAAATGTTAATGGGTTATATACAACAGTAGACAATATCTCTGTAACTTTTACATTCGGAGTATCATATTTTTTAGGTGATAATGTCCACATTATATCATTATATGATGACCATTTTTCTAATATTTCGGAAGGGATACTATTTTCTGGGTTTAACCAATTAGTAACGTGTTGTTCGTCTGATGATACTAACGGAGTAGATGTGTTAGTATTTAACTTCCAAATGTCTTTTTTATCGTCAAAAAAACGAACCATTTTAAAATACTCTTTTAATTCCTTATAGTGTTCTACAAACATATCCCTATATTTATGACTAAAATATATTCCGAAATGTCTGGGGCTTAACTTAACCCTAGTTTCACGTATTAAAGGTTGTGAAAGTAATTCCATACATTTTTCTACATCACAATAACAATCTAACTCTTTTTTCTTTTTAAATAATCTAATAGCGGTATGTGCTGGTGTATATATGGCAGTAACATCTAATTGTTTAGTATTTAAAAATTCCTCAAATTCATCAGTATAATACAATTCATTTGTTTTTAAATCTATACCAACTTGACAACAATTAAAATCAAAACCATTTAATATATATCGATAGTTTCTTATATTATCTCTATTAATAACTCTACTGATAGTTATCCAGTTTAATAACCCATCTCTATCAACCTCTAAAATTCTATAATTACTACCATGATCATAACCCAACTCACCCTCATAATAACCACTTTGTATTACTAATGTTTGTGTTCTCGTAGGTGTTCTACCTCTTTGACTTTCAGGTGAGATGTCAAATGGGTCTGGCTCATCTTCTGTCTCAATAAATATATCTAAGTCGTTAATTGGGTATGGTTTACCATACTTCATTGATAGTAAAGTGTTGGCAACTGCTCCACCAGCTAAAAACCCATTATCGGGTATTGCACATAACTCACTTAATTCTGTAAGAATTTTACTAACAATGTTTTTATCTTTTAATATATTATCCATTTTTATGCTAATTTGTATTTTGAAAGAAAGTGTCTCATTTCAAGAATTTGTAGATGTTCTTCGCTAAACAAAGTTTCATAGTATTCCATTTCAGATACCTCATCTTTTATGAAATCGTATGTAGAATAGTTTTCTTTATCCCAAACTCTTTCATCTACCAGGAACACAACTGCAGTGAGTTGGTCTCCGAGATCTGGTTCATAGAACGTTGCGGTTTGAATACCCATTTGTGCAAGTTCATCTTTGGCTTTATTCAGAGTTCCAGACTTATCATATATTGGTGAGTTATTTGTAGTTCCACCATTTAAGATAATGAATGTCTTATCAAGATGAGCCCATTGGTTGTATGGCGATAGCCATGTATCTGTTGGGTCTTGTTGTCTTTGAGTAAGTCCATATTCTACTACGGCATGACCGAATTGAATTCCTTGTTGGATTGGACTAATGTTGTATGGTACAAGTCCATACATCCTTTGTTCTAATCTTTTTTTCATTTTTCACTTATTGATTGAATCTCATATTTACAATTGTTATCAGTGTTGGTATTCAGTATTTCACATATCTTAGAAACCTCATCAAAATTATTAAATTCTAATACCACCCCTAAACTATCATTCATTAAGATAGAAATATTTTTTTCTATTATTGTCTTCCTTATTTGATACACTATTTTAATCATCTTTTTTGTTTTGGTTTACTACCCATCCTTTATTAGATATGGCTATTTTTGCTCCCATCATAAATGCATTCAATGTTGGTATAGTAGGTTCTGCACCAACCAAATCACACCATTGTTCTGCTATTTCTTTTAGTTCTTTATCTGAACATATTGGGATTAGTGGTAAGTAATCAGTTTTCTTCATCTTCTTTTTTCTTTTTATATAAAATATATGATGGTATTAATATCCCCAAAACCACTATAAAATATAATAAGGTTGGGAAAATAAGTAATAGTAAAATAAATGTAGATACCGACAATATTGATATCAACAATGTCTTTTTTATCTTATCTTTATCAAAATCAAACATATAAATCATTATCAATTAAATACTTTGATACCTCATCTTTTATTTCTTCTGGATCGTATCCCTGTTTATCCATACTAAGAACTAACTCTGTGATACTCTCACTAACCTCACCCAGTTCTTCTTCATCACCATATAAATCATAGGGTGAATATGTTTCATTAATTATTTGTTTAGGAACTATTTTATTATGGGTATATTTTTCAATGCCCAACTTAGTAATGAGTTTTTCACCAGCTTTTAATGAGTTACTAACCTCTTCAATTACCACATATTCAGAATCTGTATGTTGTCTGTAATAACCACACCCTAAATTTAAACAATTAAAATCATATTTTGTAGCTAGTTGATTTACATCTGTAAATGGATCATTACTGAATTTTGTGTATCCAGATTCATTTAAGGTTTGTGTAATCTCTTCTTTAAACTCCTGATCAAATAGTTTAACACCACTACATACTTCACTAATCCAATTATCGGATGGTGCATCAAACTGAATGGCGTATCCCACATTTTCAAAAAATTTATCATCAGCTTCCCTAGATCCTCTCATACCTATTTCTTCTTCAACAAAGAAAGCCCCTTTAAGAACATCAAACTTATTAAACATTTCTAAACAAACGTATACACCACACTTATCATCTCCACCGATACCTGTTTGTTTATCTGTATTAGGGTGTCTAGCGGTTAATTTACCATCGTCTTCAACAATATCTAATCTTTCTTTATTTATAATATATTCTAGGTGTGATCGATGTACTGTATCCATATGTGAAACAACACAAGGATAATATTCCCCAGATGTCATTTTTTCTCTACCTTTTGTTAGATAAACATTACCTTTATGATCTACCGTAGATAGTATCCCATTCTCCTCTGCGAATTTTAAGATGTAATTTCTAACCATACTTTCGTTACTCGATATGGATGGTAAAGACAATACTTCTTTTAAAAAATCTATATTCATAGTTGTTATTTTAAACAAATATAGTGTATTTATTCCAATTACCCAAATTTTTTAGAGAAAATTTAATATTTATTATAATAATAGTGATTAAATATTTACAAAATACAATTTTTAAAGATATTTATAATATAATAACAACGATTAAAAACAATTATTATGGGTTGTGGATGTAAAAAAAAGAAACCAGTAGCTAAACCTACTAACGAAAGTACTAGTACTAGTACGAATTCAGGTAATTAGTATTATGTTAACTGATTTGATGGTCCTCTAGTGGGTGTAACAGACCATGGACTATTATCTAATGTATTGGCGGGACCTCTTGTTAATGAAACAACGTCTTCCCACTTTGTTGAGCTTCCTCCACTGGACGTTCCTTCCGATTCTTGTTCATCAATAGACTCTTCATCATCATATTCGTCATCTAAACCGATACCATATTCGGTAACTACAAAACCAAACTCTTGATCTTTATCATAGTAACCTAAGTAAACACCTTTATTATCATAAGCAACAACTTCATCTGAGAGGTTATCAAACCTTAAATCTTTTATATCATCTACCCAATCTAAGATACGATCATACCATTCTTTAGGTGAACTAATAGTCTCACCAAATTCCTTTAGTAAAACCTTCTTATATTGTTCCTCTGTTATTATTATTTTCATGGTTTTAATTTTATTTTATCTATTAATTCTCCAGAAATATCGTCATGTAAATGATCCACCACCATAAGATACTGAATATCGATATCCTCAGAATCATAATCTAAATCAGGGTTGCGATACTCTTGAGTTTCTTCATCCACTTCCATATCTATGTAATTACCCGACATCATTAATTCTACGGCCTCTTCCTTTGAAGATGCTTCAACTGTTACAAATCCAGGTAAATATGTTCTACCACATAAATATGATGGTAACATAGTAGGTAATTCATAGACACCTTTAAATTCCAATTCATTACCAATTGAATCCCTATAATCTATAGAATCTAACAAACTAAAATCTTTAACCCAGCTATTCCATATGGTTAACGATTCATTATTAGTAAGACCCATATCTCTAATTAAAAATTTTATTGTTTCTTCTTTTGGGGATAACCTGTGATGTTTATTTATTAACTCCATTAACTTAACAACTTGTGGTGTAATAGTATTAAACCTACCTTTTTTATCTTCGGTTAATAATCTTTTATATTGTCCTTCTGTTAATCTTATTTTCATTTTAATTTTCTATTTCTATTCTATCCATCACTTCGTCATGTGAAAAATCATTCACATGATCTTCCAATCTATCACTCGCATAATCCGAATCAATTTCCCAATTTAAATCATGACAATTATAATCTATATCATCCCAAGATGGGTCATAATCATCATAACCCCCCTCACTTATCTGATCATAGAATTCTTCGACCGAAGTAGCGTACCCTTTATAGTCACCGTAAATATCACCACTTACATATGCAGTAACAGGTATATAACCAGACCAACTAAATTTACCAAAATATTCTAAAGGTTGCCCAATAAATTTTTTGAAGTCTCCAGTACCATCATTAAACATTAAATAGTTATATGACAATAGGGTTGATTCATTCATGGTTAAACTAAATTCTTTTTTAAAATCCCCCACATACATACGCCACATATTAGCATCAGCGGTGGTGGTAGTTCTACGTAATCTAAATATATATTCAAAACATTTAGCAACAAATCCATCTACTTTATTACCTATATTTTTAAAGTCCACTTGACCATCAAGAAAACTTTTATTATCCTCTGATAATAATCTTTTATATTGTCCTTCAGTTAATCTTAATTTCATTGTCCCCAAGTTATTTCTTCCTTATCTATTAATTTATCAAAATCATTAAATATCTGATCTCGTGTTACGTCAGCATCTAAATTCCAATATACATCACCCGACCACTCTGGGTTAACGTCTACATCGTTAATGTCGAATTCACCACTCTCTATTTGATCAAAAAACTTATCAGGACTTGTAGAAAACCCCTCAATTGACCCATACCCTGTACCTGAAACTTCTCCACTATAGTGAAGAGGTACATCTACTTGAAACAATGCGTAATATTCTAAAGGTTTCCCTATCAAATTTTCAACGTCACCATTCTTTATTAAATCAAAATATTTAATATAGTTATGAGCTAAAATAAGTGAACTATGTCTGTTATAGTCACCCACTTCACTAATTACCTTCTTTAAACTTTTATACCCATACTCATAAGGACCTTCCATTGTTTGTGGGGTTATTTTATCAGTTTCAAAAATATGTATAAATAACTTAGATATAAATTTATCTATTTTCTTTCCCATTTTTTTATGTACCCCATCATAATCGATTAGTTCTTCACTAGTCTCCTGTTCTGATAATAGTCTTTTATATTGATTCTCTGTTAATCTTATTTTCATTATCCTACGTTTTCTTCTTTTGGTTTTGGTTTAGCAAATGCCTTTACTGTAGAAACACCTAACATAGTTGCAGAAAATATTAACATCGAATTAAATAAATTTTCATTTATCGTAAAAAAGTGAAACCCATCACCTATAAACGCAATACAAACTAGTATACCTGAAATAATACCCATCGTTTTTTTTGAAGAATACTTATTGTCTTTTTTGTCTTCTGTTAATATATCACTTATAAACTTCATAATATTTTGTTTTAATTTTCTCATAGATAAAACACTTTAAATTGTTATATAAATATAAATATCTTATAAGCATAAAAAAACCCACTAATAATATGGGTTCTTTATTTTATATAACTATGAAGGGTAATTATATGAACTTCTTAACTGATTCTACAATTAAACTTTTAGATGGTACACCACTTTGTCTCCAAACTACTTCACCTTCTTTGAATATTAATAACGTTGGTATACTTCTTATACCATATTTAATTGCAACATCGGAGTTTTTATCTATATCTATTTTTAACACAGTTGCACCATCACCTAAATCTTTTTTTGTTTCTTCAATTAAGGGTGACATCATTTTACATGGTCCACACCAATCAGCATAAAAATCTACTAACGTTGGTTTTGTAGAATTAATTAGTTCATTAAAATCATTCATATTTTTCTTTAATTATAAATATAAAAGGGTGGTAAAAAATACCACCCTTTTAATAATTTTAGGATTATTACTTACGCTTTTTCTCCTACCCATTTAACTACAGAGTTCAAACCATAGATTTCAGTAATTTTCTGAACAAATCTTTTTGGGTTCTTTCTGATGTAAGTTAATGATTCTGTTGGTACTTCTGTTTTAGAAGGTCCAAATAGAGACGCCAATGCCTCTTCTCTGTTTTTTGTGTTTTTTCCACTCATTTTAAATAATTTATGTTTTTGTTATAATTTACACAATAGTAGTGAAAATATATTTAAGAGTCAATACCCTTAGATAATATTTTTAATCAACACTTACGACTTCTAAATCAAAAATTAGTTTCTTTCCAGCCATAGGGTGGTTTGCATCTAATTTAATATCATTCTCATTGATTTCTGTTACCGTTACGTTAATAGTACCTCTCTCACCTTGAGATTGTAATACATCCCCTAACTTAACACCTTCAGGTACTTGTTTTTTTTCTACTTTGGTTACTAAACCATCTAAATAAACACCATAACCATCTTCTGGTGAAACCTCTACCGTTTTCTTTTCACCTTCAGACATACCCACCAAACCAATTTCAAACCCTTTAATAAGGTTACCTTGACCCAATACGGTTTTGATTGGTTCTCTACCCTCTGTTAGAGAGGTATCGAATACTGAACCATCTTCAAACTTACCAGTATAATGAACCACTACATTTTTTCCATTTTCAACTTTTTTCATATTTAATATTTTTAATAAAAATAATTATATTTTCATTATAAGTAAACATTATTTTATCATTTTTTAAATAAATTGACTTTATCCAAACATCTTTGATACAATTCCGAATTACCTTTATTCATATATTTTAATATATTTTGTTTTTCTTTGATGTAAAGTTCACCAAACTTAGGGTCATTTTTCATAATGTCCTCACCATTATCCAATAAGTCAGCGTATTTAATTGTTTGAGATCTGGGAGAAATGTTACCCATTCTCATTGACTCCATTTCTTTTCTAGCCTTTCTATTAAAATTAGGGAAATCTTCTGAGGTATACACATCTGTTAAATCCCTAACTAATTTGATTACATCATTAGCAACCTGAGTGTCAACTATGGTTAACAACTCCATCCATAATTCATTCTCAGACATTGGAGTATCTTCCAAAACATCGTGAAGAATTGCTGCCATAATCTGAGACTTATCCCCACCATATTTTTCTACCATATCAGCAACTCTAAATGTATGGGTAACATAAGGATCACCAGAGTATTTTCTTTTTTGATCACCATGTGCTTTAGTGGCTAACTCTTTTATTTTATCAATTTCTTCAGTCATATCATTTATTTTTTATTGGTTGGTAATAACCACATATTACCCTTAAATATAATCTCAATTAAACGTGGTTCTATTTTATCTATCTCTGCGAATAACCTTAAAGTCCCCACAGTATCGTGTTTCATCATCTTAGTAACTTCTCCCTGAATTCTTTCTTGAGATACTACTAATTCTAATTTATCAATCAACCCATTTATAAATATGGCTGACCACACATTAGGTGCAATAGTAAATCCTTTAGTTATAGAAAACCTTAAGGCTCTAATCATTCGTAATGGATCATCTAAAAATGTTTGTGCTGGATCCAAAGGTGTAACCAATAATCCCATCTCTAAATGTTTTCTACCTTCAAAGATATCAATGATGTTACCATCTAAATCTTTAGCCATTGCATTAAGTGTAAAGTCTCTACGGGTTAAATCATCTTCTAACGTACCCAATTCTAATATAGGTTTACGAGTACCATCAATCACACCAACCTCTTTCCTAGCCATTACAAAGTCTGCAACTAACCCCTCATTCTTATGTCCTTTAGGGAATTTAGCTCTAACAGTAAAACAATCTTTAGTTTCTAA
>Ga0233413_10001015_pt1 | contig 12726 bp, 10 predicted proteins | sample Na_anoxic_6_MG_FD_189019 | JGI IMG/M metagenome (GOLD analysis project Ga0233413, IMG submission 189019) | Seawater microbial communities from Saanich Inlet, British Columbia, Canada - Na_anoxic_6_MG | ecosystem: Environmental > Aquatic > Marine > Inlet | place: Canada: British Columbia... | reverse complement strand
GTTTGGCCTGGAGGGGGTACTTGCTGGTAGTCTCCGTATCGATTGAGACCATGCCTGTTTTCTTGATCTGCTCAATTAAGGTATTTAAGTCATCTTTTGAAAAACACAGGCTGTATTCTTTTGGGGTATCTTCTCTTAAAGCAAATTGCTCCCACAATCCTTTGAACTCACATTCTCTGAAGATTTTTGCCAGTTCTTCAGTATGGCGTGTGCCTACTTTAAGCTGCTCAACATCATATTCAAGAGGCACAAAGCTATCTATAGTGACCAGTTTTTTGCTTAAGAAGGCATTATGTCTGAATTCCTTCAGGTTTTGTTTCAGCTTTTTCTTCTTTATTTTATCGACATTTTCAAAGACATTTTCAAATGATCCAAAATCCTTAATAAGATCAATGGCTGTCTTTTCTCCGACACCTGGAATACCGGGAATATTGTCAGTGCTGTCACCGGAAAGGCCCATAACATCAATAAATTTTTCCGGCTCGAATCCATATGTCTGTTTCAATGATGCATAATCGGTGATTGTTTCCTTCATGGTATCCAGCATGGATATTCCGGCCGTAATCACCTGTCTGAAATCCTTGTCTCCACTCACTATAACAACATTATAGCCTTTTTCTTTATTGATCCTCGCGAGAGTACCAATGACATCATCCGCTTCATATCCCTCTTTTTCTATTAGTCTTATGTTAAGATTCTTTATGATGGATTTTATAACAGGGATTTGTACGGCCATATCTTCAGGCATTGGAGGGCGGTTAGCCTTGTAGTCTTCATAGATTTTATGCCTGAAGGTGGGTCCTTTGGTATCAAAGGTAATGACAAGATATCTTGGGTTTTTGTCAGCGAGAAGTTTCAGAATCATCTTTGTGAAGCCGAAAATGGCATTTGTGGGAAAGCCTTTAGAATTGAAGAGGTTTCTTATGGCGTGGTAGGCCCGATGAAGGTATAAACTTCCATCTATAAGGTAGACTGTTTTTTTCTCTTGAGACATAGACTAATCATGTTTGAAAAAGTCAGGGAGACTAATAAAACCAATATTACTTGGCATATTCCACGGCCCTGATTTCACGAATTACTGTAACCTTGATCTGGCCTGGATAACTGAGATCTTTTTCTATCTTATTCGCAATATCCTTGCAAAGGATAAAGGATTGATCATCATTGACAGCCTTGCCTTCAACCATAATACGTATCTCCCGACCTGCCTGAATAGCATAGGATTTATTGACCCCACGAAAGGACAGGGCAATATCTTCGAGTTCTTCCAGCCTCTTAATATAGGACTCAAGCATTTCCTGCCGTGCTCCTGGCCTTGCACCAGACAAGGTGTCTGCTGCCTGAACCAGGATGTCCAAAATTGACTCAGGCTGGATCTCTTCATGATGGGCATGAACAGCGTGAACTATTTGGATCGATTCGCCGTATTTCTTAGTGAGATCGGCCCCAATGACCGCATGAGGCCCTTCAACTTCATGGTCTACAGCCTTGCCAATGTCGTGGAGAAGTCCGGCTCTCTTGGCATGTTTAGCATTTAATCCAAGCTCAGCCGCCATAATACCACATAAAAAGCTGACCTCTATTGAATGCTGCAGGACATTTTGTGCATAACTCGTACGATATTTTAATCTACCAATGAGATTAACAAGTTCTTGGTTAATCCCATGGACTCCCACATCAAATGTCGCCTGTTCTCCTGCCTCTCTGATACTTGCTTCAATTTCCTTATTAGCTTTTGCAACCACTTCTTCTATTCTGGCAGGGTGAATTCTGCCGTCATCTATCAACCTTTCTAAAGAGATCTTTGCAACTTCTCTCCTTACCGGGTTAAATCCGGATAAAATAACGGCCTCGGGTGTATCATCAATAATAAGATCTATACCTGTGGCTGCTTCAATTGCACGTATATTTCTGCCTTCTCTCCCAATGATCCTTCCTTTCATCTCTTCGTTTGGAAGGTTAACAACAGAAACGGTTTTTTCTGCCGCATAATCTCCGGCATATTTTTTTATGGACAAGGCAATGATTTCCTGACTTTTCCTGTCAGCCTCAGCTCTTGTCTCATTTTCAATCATTCGCATCATTTTTGCAGCATCGTGTTTTGCTTCCAATTCCATAGATTTAATCAGGAGTTGTTTTGCCTCTTCACTGGAGATGGCGGCCAATTTTTCCAACTGCTTTCTCTGATCTTCAATGAGACGTTCATACTCGCTTTCTTTCCTTCTTAATTCCTTATTAAGTTTAGTAATGCCCCTTTCTCTGTCGGCAAAGTTTTCTTCTTTTTTTTCAAACTGTTCAATTCTTTTATCTAAATTTCCCTCTTTGTAAAACAGGTGTTTTTCCTGGGCTGATAGCTGATCTCGTTTTCCTTTGGTCTCTTTATCAAATTCAACTTTCATTTGATAATGTGCATCCTTGGCCTGAAGCGAGGCCTCTTTTTTCATTGTCCTGGCCTCTTGCTGGGCCTCTGCAAGTATCTTTTTTGAGTATTTTTCTATGGAATCAGCTTTGCTTTCCACTATTTTCTTGTGGATAAAAACCCCAACAGGGATGCCTATTACCAGGCCTGACAGGATTAACCCAATTATTTGAATTGCGTTCATAATACGACGCTCCTTATATTATTTGTAACAATTTAACGCTTTTTTTAAATATGATGATGAAATTTCAAATATTAACCTGGCAATTAGATAGTCTAATTCCGTCATGCCGGACTTGATCCGGCATCCAGTACCCACCTGGATTCCGGCTTTCGCCGGAATGACAATATTGAGGTATTTAATTGCCGGAGTAATATCTCCGGATAGAATTATTTAAAAATGATCTCAAGAACTGAATCTGGTGGATCAGCGCCTGAAAATCTTCTGTCCGGATAAATATCTAAGGGAAAGAATAAAAGGAGGATAAATTCTTACATGGAGAGATAAAAAAGGAGAGTAATTTGACCCATAATGGTGCGGTTCTAAATTATCATAATCATACCTGTCTTATGAATTTTGTCTCTCCATTAATAGTTTTATTATATCTCTTGACTCAAAATTCAACTTTATATTGTTCACTTTTAGTGAAATCAGTCCTTTTATTCTTTTACCCTTAATATTTCCAATTTTTGCAATTCTGAAACTATAATATACTTTTCTATTGCACAGGGATTTTTCACCTAATTATAGAATCAATTTGGAAATTCAGTGACTGTGCCCGGTTCTGAATATCCAACATCAGGTTTTCCCGTTCTTTTTTCTGCTGGAAAAATTCACTGGCAATATTAAAAGCAACCAGTATTGCGGTCCTCTTTTCTGAAAGATTTTCTGTATTATCTTTAACTTCCTTAAACTTATTATTCACAAATTCAGCAATTTCATGGATCAGGTCAATATTTCCATCACCCCTGATCATGTACTCATGATCAAGGATTTTTATTCGGACTGGCTTTTCCAACGGTTATCCTCTAATGGAATATCAATTTGTTCAATTTTTTGCAAAAGAGATGCGACCCTTTGTTTGGCATTATCCCTTGCTGTTTTTAAGTTTTCTAATTTATCCGTCAAGTCGGACACGTTTTTTTCTTGCGCTTGAAATTTATCAGCAAAGGACTCTTTCTCTTTTTTTAGTGTTATAATAAGTTCAATGAGCCTGTCTATTTTATTTTCAAGCAATTGAAATTGATCAGCAACTTCTTCAGTGTTCATATTATTTAACTCCCTTTGATATTGCAAAAGATTTAATCTCCTTCCTTTTGAGAAGCATTTTGCTTTCTATATTAACCTGGCAATTAGATAGTCTAACTCCGTCATGCCGGACTTGATCCGGAATCCAGTACCCTCCTGGATTCCGGCTTTCGCCGGAATGACAATATTGAGGTATTTAATTGCCGGAGTAATACATTAAACACCTCTATTCTATGCCCGAAATTTACAAAGGTCAATACAATAAAAAAGGCAAGCCGTAAGACTTGCCTTTTTTTATTGTTTCTTGGGGATTTGTGAATACTTACATTACCTTTTTAACAACTTTAATCCTTACGATTGCCTTTTTTAAGGCTATCTCCGCTCTTAGAAAGTCAATGTCTCCGGTTCCCCTGTCTTTTCCCAATCTTTCCCTGGCCCTTTCCATTGCCTGGCGTGAACGTTCAAAGTCAATGTCATGAGACCTCTCGGCTGCATCCACCAGAACCGAAACCTTATTGTCGGAGACCTCAGCAAAACCGCTGGTTACAGAGAGGGCTTCTGTTTTATCACCTGAAGTGTATCGAAGTTCGCCCGGTATAATCCCTGAGAGAAAAGGGATATGTTCTATAAGCACCCCAAACTCACCTAAAGAGCCGGGGGCGACAATAGCATCCACATCCTCGTTTACTATCACCTTTTCAGGTGTAATAACTTCCAAATGCAGTTTTTTCATGGGTCAATTACCTCTGTTTATGAGTTTGTTGATTTACGAGGATTTTCGTTCAAGATCAAGGCATGAAAAAAAATAACCGCAGGTATAGCTGATATTCCGGGGATTATTTTTTAAGCATAACGCAGAGATTGGGCGAAAATACTATTAATCAACAGGCTCATTTATTAGCATCGGCCATCATTTCAGCCTTTTTCCGCGCATCTTCAACATTTCCGACCATATAAAAGGCCGCCTCCGGCAGATCATCATGCTTACCCTCGATAATCTCCTTGAACCCCTGGACAGTCTCTTTCACAGGGACATACTTACCTGCTGTACCTGTAAAGGTTTCGGCCACATGGAAAGGCTGGGAAAGGAAACGCTGCATTCTTCTTGCCCGGGCTACAGTCAGTTTATCCTCGTCGGATAGTTCATCCATTCCAAGGATGGCTATAATATCCTGAAGATCTTTATATTTTTGGAGAATCTGCTGTACCTGTCTTGCTACGGCGTAATGTTCCTCTCCAAGAACATTGGGGTCAAGTATTCGGGACGAGGAATCCAGCGGGTCAACCGCAGGATAAATCCCGAGTTCGGTGATAGTTCTTGACAGAACCACAGTACCATCGAGATGAGCAAATGTCGTTGCAGGAGCAGGGTCTGTAAGGTCATCAGCAGGCACATATACACATTGGACCGATGTGATGGAACCTTTAGTTGTTGATGTGATTCTCTCCTCAAGTTCACCGAGGTCAGTCCCCAACGTAGGCTGATAACCAACAGCGGAGGGGATACGGCCAAGCAGGGCTGAAACCTCCGAACCTGCCTGGGTAAACCGGAAAATATTATCAATGAAGAGTAATACGTCCTGCCCTCTTTCATCTCTATAATACTCTGCCGCAGTAAGGGCAGACAGCGCCACTCTTGCACGTGCACCAGGTGGTTCGGTCATCTGGCCGTAGATCAGAGCTGCTTTGGGGAGAACACCGGATTCCTTCATTTCCAAGTATAAATCGTTTCCCTCTCGGGTCCTCTCGCCAACACCGGCAAAGACACTGATTCCACCGTGCTGCATGGCAATGTTATGGATCATTTCCATCATAACGACGGTTTTGCCGACACCGGCACCGCCAAACATCCCCATTTTTCCACCTCTGGGAAATGGTACCAGAAGGTCGATAACCTTGACTCCCGTTTCAAGGACATTGACGGAAGTGTCCTGGTCCGCAAAAGCAGGCGCATGACGGTGAATGGGGTAAAACTCCGTAGCATCCACAGGGCCCAATCCATCGACAGGTCTCCCAACCACGTTGAGAATGCGGCCTAAGACAGGGTCCCCAACAGGCATCTGAATCGGTTTTCCTGTATTTTTGGTCTTCATTCCTCGTACAAGGCCGTCGGTTACGTCCATGGCTATGCATCGGACTACATTATCTCCCAAGTGCTGGGCTACTTCCACAACAAGGTTGTCTTCAGTATCATCAATTCCAGGATTTGTGATGAGAAGCGCAGTAAGAATTTCCGGGAGCTCTCCATCCTCAAACTCCACATCTACAACTGGACCTATGACTTGAATTAATTTACCATCGTTCATTGTTATATTAACCCCCCCTTTTTTCAAAAGACAATTACGCCTTTTTCAAGGCCTCGGTACCACCTACAATATCCATCAATTCAGCCGTAATGGACGCCTGTCGCGCTTTATTATAGACAAGAGTAAGACTGTCTACCAACTCGTTACAGTTCTTAGAAGCATTGTCCATTGCAGCCATTCGAGCGGCATGTTCACTCGTCTCATTTTGCAAAAAAGCATTAAGTATCTGAACACTGATGTGTTTGGGTAAAAGCTCAATCACAAGTCTCTCAGGATCAGGTTCACATAAATATTCAAAAGACTCCGATATCTCCTGCCCTTCCTCAACCTTTGGGGGTTCAATAGGGATGAGTTTGACTAATGTGGGTTCCTGCTTTGCCATACTGACGAACCGGCTGTAAAGAATATAAACTTCATCAATCTCATCGGCCATATATCGATCAATAAACCCCCTGGTCATTTGATTTATGAAGTGGATATCGGCTTTACCATATATATTGGTATAGCTATTGGTCAGGTTATAATCACTTTTACGGAAGTAATCTCTACTCTTTTTACCTACCGTGGTTAAGGTGCACGTAATCTCTTTTGCCAGTTGCTCTTTTATCCACTTTTCAGCCGCATTCATGAGATTCGCATTAAAACTTCCGCAAAGCCCACGGTCACCGGCAAAGTGAAGCAATTCAATTTTGGATAACAGTTCCTTTTTTTCAAGCAGGGGGTGAATATCAGGTTCTGTCCTGCTTGCAAGGTTCCCCAGAACTTCAGAAAACTTTGTTGCATAAGGTTCAAAGCCTTCCATTCTCGCCTGGGCACCTCTGAGTTTGGCCGCAGCAACCATATTCATTGCCTTGGTAATCTGCCTTGTTTTTTTGACAGCATCAATTTTCAGTAGGATATCTCTTAAGGTTGCCATTGATCTTTTTTTACCTTCGACTTAGTCTTATTCGGGTGATTCAGTAGTTTAGCCGGCTGCCTGGAAAACCCCCTTAAATTCATCAAGGGCTTTTTTCATTTCTTCATCCAGGTTATCGCTTATATCATTTTTTTCCTTTATTTCGCTTAAAATCTCAGGGTACTTACTTTCCAGAAACTCCAGCACCTGCTTTTCATACTCTTCAACGGCCTCTGCAGGCCATTCATCCAGGTAACCGTTTGCTCCTGCAAATAGGATCGCTATCTGTTTCTCCGCGCTCATGGGCTGATACTGACCCTGTTTCAGCACCTCGACCAGCCTCTGTCCACGATTAAGCTGGTGTTGAGTTGACTTATCCAGATCACTGCCAAATTGGGCAAAGGCCTCAAGTTCCCTGAACTGGGCCATATCAAGACGCAATGTCCCTGCAACTTTTTTCATGGCCTTGGTCTGGGCTGCACCGCCAACCCGGGAGACCGAAAGACCAACATTAATTGCAGGCCGCACGCCACTGAAAAAAAGACGGGGCTCCACATAGACCTGGCCGTCGGTAATGGAAATCACATTGGTAGGAATATAGGCCGAGACGTCCCCTGCCTGGGTTTCTATGATAGGCAGGGCCGTAAGCGAACCCCCTCCTTTGTTATCGTTCAGCTTTGCTGCACGTTCCAGCAGACGGGAATGATTATAAAAAATATCCCCGGGAAAGGCCTCCCGGCCTGGCGGCCGCCTCAGTAAAAGGGAGACCTGCCTATATGCTGCAGCCTGTTTTGAAAGATCATCATAAATGATCAGGGCATGTTTTTTATTGTCCCGGTAGTACTCACCAATAGCACATCCGGAATATGGGGCAATAAACTGCTGTGTTGCAGGGTCACTGGCACAAGCCGCAACAATAGTGGTATATTCCATTGCTCCATGGCGTTCAAGTACATTAAAAACCTGTGCTACTGTAGATTTCTTCTGGCCCATGGCCACATAAATACAATAGATGTCGGTGTCCTTTTGGTTGATAATGGCATCTACACAAATAGCCGTCTTCCCGATCTGCCGGTCTCCAATAATTAATTCACGCTGTCCTCTACCTATGGGCGTCATAGCATCAATGGCTTTAAGTCCCGTATACATTGGTTCACTTACAGGTTGTCGTTCAATAACGCCAGGTGCTACCACTTCAATACGACTGAATTCTGTTGCATTGATAGGGCCCTTTCCATCAAGAGGCTGACCCACGGCGTCAATAACCCGGCCTAACACTGCATCACCTACGGGGATCTCTGCTATCTTGCCCGTTCTTTTGACAGTATCACCCTCCTTGATCTTGGAGTCATCTCCCATGATGGCGACGCCAACATTATCCTCTTCCAGGTTAAGGCACAGGCCAAAAATGCTGCCGGGGAATTCGACCATCTCCATCGCCATGGCCTTTTCAATACCGTAAACCCGGGCAATACCATCACCGACAGATAAGACAGTTCCTGTCTCGCTCACCTCCACTTTTTCATCGTAATCTTTTATCTGGTCCCGTATTACCTGGCTTATTTCTTCTGCTTTGATCTCCATTAGATATATTCACTCCTTTTTAATGATCCTTTTAACACTTCAAGCTGGGTCTTTATACTTCCATCTAATACCAAATCATCTATTTTTATGACAAGCCCCCCGATAAGAGATGCATCTTCCTCCACATCAACCTTAACCTTCTTTGAGGTAAACGCTGTCAGGGCCTTCTCCAGTTTTTCCAGGGCCTTGTTTTTTAATGGTCTGGCTATGATGATGTCGGCGCGGGCAATTTTTAAGACCTTATCTGTGAGCGTTGAATAGTAATCAGAAATTTCATTAATAGCCCCAATCCTGTTTTTATCAATAAGGAGCCTTAAAAAATTTTTGGTAACATCAGAAAAACGCCCTTTTTCCAAGACGATTTCAAGGACCTTTTTTCGGTCAGCAACAGAAAATATCTGATTGGAAATAACCTTAAAAAACTCTTCATTAATAGAGCAAAGACCAACAAATTCCTGAAGATTTTGTCCATATTCTTCATATTGTCCGTCTTCCTGCCCTATGCTTATAAGCGCCTTGGCGTATCTCCTTGAAATAGTTGAACCAATCAATGTAATTTATCCACCTTTCCTATGAGTTTATCAGGTCTTGTTCTTTGAAAGCTGATTATTTTGGGAGAACTGAAACTTTTTTCCCAAGCGCTTCACTTTGTTTTTGCATCTCGCAAGCCCCCTCAAAAATACCGCCATCGTCTATTGAAAGGCGCGGGGACTGAATATTCCCAAAGACTTTGCCCGGGGAACTTATCATGATACTGTGTTCTGCAGTAATGTTGCCGTGAACTTCTCCGCTTACAATGACGCGAGATGATTGGATGTCGGATTTTATATTGGCCGTCTCGCCCACAATCAGTGTTCCTTTGGTAAATATTTCGCCTTTAAAAATCCCATCAATACGGATTGCGCCGGTAAATGAGAGTTTCCCTTCAAACTCTGTATCTTTCCCGAGAAATGAGTTGATTGAATCTTTATTTTTTTTCATTTTAGATTCCCTCCTCTTCGATTCGAAGCTACATAACATGTTGAATTTTGTTTTGCAAGGAAAATGATGCAAATAATATTCGTTTATTTATTTTTCTGGAAATCCGAAGCTCAAAATCCGATATGTGGTCAAGTTACGTTCTATTCTGACGTTTCCCTGAAAAAGGATATCCTGAAATTATCTTAATCCCACCTTCCCGGAATTGACGTCCCGCAGAATTTGCAGCTTCCATTTTTCAGGTTGAACAGGGAAATATGATATCCTTTTCGCTCTATCAAGATTCTATTGCAGTTGTGACAATATGTGTGAGCGCCTTTATGCCCAGGCACATTACCGAGGTAAACATATCGAATCCCTTCTTTAAGTGCGATATTTCTTAACTCTTCAAGTGTCCTTATTGGAGTAGCTGGAAGTCTGTTCAATTTATACATTGGGGAAAATCGTGAAAAATGTAGAGGATAATTAGGGCCGAGTTCCTTTAAGATCCAGCCGCACATTCTCTTTATCATTTCCGGTTTATCTACATATCCGGGAACAACAAGTGTGATTATTTCAAGCCAGATCCCTTTTCCATGAAGGATTTTTAATGTGTTCAGCACTGGGTGAAGCCTTCCGCCGTTAAGTCTACGGTAAATATTGTTGTCAAATGATTTCAGATCTATTCTTACCGCATCTAAGTATGGTGCAAGATCCTCTAATGGTCTTTTATTTATAAAACCGTTTGAAACCAAAACATTGTTTATATTTTCGGCTCTTGCAAATATCGCTGTATCATACATATATTCATAATAAGTGGTAGGTTCCGAATAGGTATAGGCAATGGATGGGATGAATCTCTTTTTTGCTTCTTTTGCGACATCTTTCGGGAATAATTCATAATGATGGACATCCTCCGGCTTTCTCTGGGAAATTTCCCAATTCTGACAATTGAGACACCTGAAGTTGCAGCCTGTGGTAGCAATGGAAAAGACTAATGAGCGAGGATAAAAGTGATTAAGAGGCTTTTTTTCAATGGGATCTACATGCACTGAACAAGGGTTACCGTAAGCAAGAGAGTACAGTTTTCCTCCAATATTAACCTTTGATCGGCAGATACTGCGGTCTCCGGGTTTGAGGATACAACGATTCGGACAGACCTGACACTGAACTGTTGTACCGTCCGTTGAATAGTAAAACCCCTCGATAGACCACTTCCATAGCTTCTCTGGTGCATCGTTTTTGAAAATGTGTCCTTTGACGCTTTTGAAACTTTGGTTTTTTCCCCCAAGAAAGCCATAACCCATACCTGCACAAAAGAGGGCTGAACCACCCAGGCCAATACATTTCAGGAATTCTTTTCGAGTAATCTTTTTGGCCGTTTTCAAGCCCTCTTTCCTCCCATCATCATAATCATGCTACTTGATAATTTAATGAGAATTAAAAAAATAACCGCAGATTGGATTCCAAGCATAGGTATCAAGATAGTTCCTATGATAAGGGTGCCGAGGGCGGCGCCGCAGAGATCGGCTGCGAGGCAACCCGCAGTGGGGTTGTTTTTTTCGCCGATCATGTCTGTCACAACAGGAAACTGGAATCCACAGAGAAATGAAAAGGCAAAACAAAAGGCCAAAAAGAAAAAAGTTTGAACCTCTATCTTAAGATACGCGGCCCACACAAAGAACAGGGTCAATAGAGCCAGAAAGAGTATCTCTGAAAACAGTAGCTTAAAGCTGTTTGTACGTTTCCAGAGACTGCCCATTATGGCGCCCGGCAGCAGACCAAGTAAAAATGCAGTGATAATTGCCCCGATTCTTAAGTAAATGTAGCCATATATTATCTGAAAAGTGAAAATTATCAGCATTTCCGCACCCATTGTGGCCAATCCCGTTGAGAACAGGATGTATTCTTCTTTTCTCATGGACATAAGATAGATCAGGGTGAGAGCTGACAAACCAAAGAGAAAATATTTTGGGGAAGTATTGTATTTTGTAAACCATTCCACAAAAAGAATATTCATAAGCCTTGGCTCAAAATCAGTATTGATGTATTCATTTCTGTCCAGATTTTCTTCAAGCTGTTTAATTCTTTCCGTCGTCACATTCCCATAATAAAACCCTTCGACATAGGAGGTTTTTATATCGTTCAATTTTAATCTCGCGGGGATATTCGGCCATAAGTCTCCATCCCGGCACAGAAAATATGCTTTATTACCAGGAAGCACTAAAACATTCTGAAAATATATTCGTGCCGTGTTATAAATTGTAGAAAGCTTTTTTTTTCGAATGTCACTTAGATAATTTGGGGAATATTCAATGCTAACAGAAAAAATACCATCTTTTTTCAGGGCTTTTTTTGTGAGAGAAAAGAATTCGCTCGTAAAAAATCTGTTTATCTGGAAAGTATCCGGGTCAGGAAGGTCAATGATAATAGCGTCATACTTTCTTTTTGTTTTTTTAATATACTGTCTTCCATCAGTGTTCATTATCTCAAGGAACGGGGCCTTTTTTAATACCCCAAGCTTAAGCGCTGAATCTGTCAAATAGGGGTCGATCTCCACATAATCAATATGGGACGGGTGATATTTTGACACCTCGGCCAATGTTTTACCAAGGCCTCCGGAGACCAAAAGCACATTTTCTACCTGATCGAGCTGGCATAAAGGATAATGAACTTTTTCTTCGCAGGTGATGATATTTGAGTCTGAATAAAGCGGTAATCCGGACTCCCAGAAGGTATGCTGTGCGCCCTCTTTAGAAACCACAATCCTCCCGTAAGGAGATTCAGCGTAATCAACAATATCTCCGTACTGGTTAGCAAGGGTAGCCTTTTCAAATTGGCTGTTTGTAGAATAGTAATAGAAGAGGGAAGCTGAAAGGATTGCGATAAGCAGCAAAAAGTTTTTCTGTGAACTAAGCAGGATAAGGAAAGATATTAAAATCAAGATGGTAGAGGTAAGAGCAATTGTAGGAAAAGGTTTTAGCCAGTAAACAAGGATAAAACTAAACAGGATACCCCCGGATATATCTCCAATGCTGTCAGTAAAATATATCTCGCTGCTTGAAAAATGATAATAATGATCATTCAGGACTTTTTGTGCATATGGGAGGATAAAGCCGGTAAGTAAACAATATGGGCTTATGGTAATTAGAATATATAAAAAGATGGGATAGAAACCGGGCGAAGTGCCATGAGTGAAATATATCTCCCTGAATTCCCTGATTATAATAATCTGCAAAAGAGGCCAGACAGCGACGGTCAAAATAAGAATGGCATAAGTACCGAGGGAAGAGCGCTTTACGACTTTTGCGGCAAG
>Ga0233413_10001009_pt1 | contig 12761 bp, 30 predicted proteins | sample Na_anoxic_6_MG_FD_189019 | JGI IMG/M metagenome (GOLD analysis project Ga0233413, IMG submission 189019) | Seawater microbial communities from Saanich Inlet, British Columbia, Canada - Na_anoxic_6_MG | ecosystem: Environmental > Aquatic > Marine > Inlet | place: Canada: British Columbia... | reverse complement strand
CCTACAATCTTACTTAATATTATACTATTACCTAATAATATTATTGTGTCCGGACTAGTAACATACTTAATAACATCTGTTACATTGTAACGTTCTTCCCATTGTGTTATTATAGAACTCATTGATATATATCGTTTATTAAACCCCATTATTTGTGTTGTGTGTACAAGTTGTTTAAATATAGTAAAATTTCTTTAGATAACCTAATGTTTTTCTCTGAATATTTTACAATAATCATTCCTATGATATCGTAGTCATTGTGATTTACAGGTTTGTGGTTAAATATTGCAAGTTGTAATTTTGCTAAACGTTTTAAGGTTTCCTGATACGTGGTGTTGTCTTCTTCACCCGGAATAAAGAAAGCGTCAAGTTGAGATTCAAATAGAAACTTATCTACAGAATCTTTTAAAGAATCACTCGAGGACAATGCTCTTAATTTATCGTTGCCCTCGTGTGTTCTTAAAATATTATTTATGAAGGATTCAAATGCATTATTTCGTGTTGTCATCTTTAGGTTGTTCGTAATGATTATTAAGGGCCTTAATAATTACATTCTTATCTTTAAGTCTAGTCTTTAAATCAGAAATAGTTTCGTTATACTCTACAAACCATTTGTGATAAGCAAATGCAGTTAAAATCATTCCCAAAGAAAATCCAACTAACAGATAAATTATAGTTGTTAGTTCCGGCATCATCTGAGCCTACCTAATTTATAAGACATTTCAGTTACACCGATAGCCTCGTTAATTGTGGACCTAAGTTTTTCAAGTTCTTTTAGTGTGACCGGAATAGTACTCTTTCCAATTTCAAGTGTACCGACTACCGGTCTGATTGCTCCCTTCTCCCATTGATTTTCATATGCGTGTTCTGTTAAGGTGTTTGACATATCAAAGTCAATCGTATAATAGTTTTTCCCGTATTCTTCTTTTCGATATTTACTAGGAACTGCTGCATTCATATTTACACTCATAATAATTTTTTTAAATTTAATTTTTGTTGTTATAATTTATTTGTAGATGTACAAAATAAAATCTCTGTCTATATAGTTTCTATGTGTTTTAACATTGTAGTATCTTTCGTGAACCCATTTAATTACATCTGAAGAATTGTATAAATGAAATTCATCACTCCAATCTTCTCCTTCCGGAAAACTATGCATTAAGTTGATCGCTATCCCTTTGTTAGATAGATCATACATTTTATTAATCACAGTTTTAATATATTCGTTCATATCAACTCCTTCAACTTTTGTATTGAATGCTGACATAGCTACAACCCAATCGTATTTAGTATCTGAAGTATGTGTATCTATATTATCAACTGTAAATAAACTTTTATAATCTTTAAACTTTTCTTTAGCTAAGTCAATCATTGTAGTATTAGAATCAATACCTGAATAATAAGGTTCCTCACATTCTAATACTTCATTACAGTAAGCCCAAAGGTCACCAACTCCACAACCTACATCAAGTACCGTATCATTATAAACATCAAACTCTTCTGGAAGTACATTACCAAATACTAGTGCTTGTTGCTTACGATCTTCATATCCTAATAGTTCAGGATTGTTGTAAGTAGATTCCCATTCAGCTTCGGTAATTCCAATTTGGTGTTCAAAATCATCAGCTAGTTGATTAACAGCTTCTATGTTATCTTCGCTCATTAATTCATCTTTGATAGATTGTTCCAACTCTAAACGCATAGCATCTTCGTCGATGTCGTCAACTATACCCACATCAGGTAAGTCAAAGTCAACGTTGAAGTCTTCGTCTTGAATAGGTTGGATAGTTTCAACAACATCTTCTACGATGTCAGGTTGTTCCTGTACCGGAGTTGTTTCAAGAATTTGTGTTGTTGGTGTAGTTTCTAGATTCTCAATTTTAGTTTCTTCAATTGAGTTATCTTTTTTAAATAAATTTTTAAACATATAACTTTTTTTATACTAATAACTATTGAAAAAAATTAAAAACCGTTAAGATTTTTTAGACTTTCTTTTACGATTATTAATCCTACTTATCTTAGCTTCCTTGTCACTGTCTTCCATTTTACTAAAACCACCATCTAATGATTTCAATGGATGTGAACGATTAAAGTTCTGTATCGTACGAGCTGTTACGTGTCCTTGTTCCCAAGCTTCCCGTTCTGTATTACAATGTGGTATTAGAAATTCTTCAAATGTATCTTCACCACTAGAATCCATTATATACCATAAACCATACTCATCAGTTACTGCTTTAGCATTTGGAAATCTTTTATACGTTTTCTTTTGTAGTGTTTCAGTTTTTAATTCTCTTTTCTTTTTCATACGAAATTTTTAAATGGATTATTTTCCTGTTCTTTTTTTATCTGTTTATAGTAGTCTTGTATATCCACTACTGTTAAATTTTCTTTGTTTAATTGTTTAGGAACCACAAAATGTAAATCTCCTATCGTGTAACTTTCCCAATTATTATTCAATACTAAAAAGTACCAAACTGAGCCGTCTATTTCAACGTCTGTTAGATTATGTTCGTTGATGTAAAGTTGAGTGTCTATCCAATCAACACAAAGGTCACCACTATATACTAGGTGGTTTTTTATAAGTGTTCCTTGGTACGTCTGAAACGTCTTGTTTGTTTTTATGTTTAGTATATTTTTCATAATAGTATGCCACTATTCCTACAATCATAAATATTATTGCAAGGAATGTTCCTAGTCCAAACAATGTATTTATTACTTCTGTTATTGCTTCTATCATAATTATGTATTTTCTTTGTAGAACCTGTTAATATCAAAACCTGATTCTGATTTATTCTTTTCCAGCAAATTAACTAGAATAGATAATTCATCTATCTCTTTAAAGTGATAATCATATAGTTCTCCGTATAGGGTTACTATCCAATCAGTTTCACTAGCAATTTCATTGTCGTTGCTTATAAACTCACCTAATGTGTAGTAATGAAATCCACCATTCTCAGGGGTTTCAGTAAACCTTTCAAATCCTAAATCTATTAAATCTTGTTCTGTCATCTTATTGTATTTGGCAAGTTAATAATGAAAGTGCTTTATAATTGTAATCCTTCCACAATTCATCAAACTTAATAAAGTCATTTGTCTGTGTTAGGAACTGTTTCAACAAAGTGTGTACTCTGTCAAACTGTTCTTGTGTTTCTGCTGTATGAATTAACTCTTGTAATTCAAATTCTGATTTTGCTTGTTCTACTGTTTTCATTGATCTTTTATTAGTGATATTATTATTGCTTCGAATTTAACTTTAGTTTCATAATCCAAATTGGATATAGCGTTACAACTACGTAGGTCAGCTAGTGGTATCCAAGGATTCTTCTTTGTTCCAGGTCTAACCACTTTAACCACAGGTGTGTCCACTTTTGGTACGGTCTTACGGGGTTTACCAATTGGCTTAGTACTCTTTGTTACCGGTTTCTTTACAGTCTTTTTAACAACAGGTTTTGTACGTACTAATTTATGTATCAATGAGATGTCCTTACTATTTGATTGAGTAACTCGTATATTAGTTTTATTAATCTTCTTAACAACAACATTGACCCAGCGGTTCTTTATTTTGGCTTGTACCTTTTGTCCTATTTTCATAATTATGATTTGAAGTTTTTCCATCCGGGTGTTTTCCAATTATCAATTCGCGCATCAACAGGAAACTTAGCTGAATGTTTTTTTATAGTATCAACTATGTCACTAGTGGTTTGGTCTTCATAATCAAGTTCAGTGCCAGCCTCAATACGGAGTAAACGTTGTTCTTCTTTATCAATAGCAATTTCCATTGAGTCGTATTGGGCTTTGATAGGATTTACTCTACCTTCCCTTAATTTTTCAATGTTGCATGCTTGAGTGTACATATACTTGTCCAATGTTGATAATTGGGCGTATGTTAATTTCTTTCTTGTTTTGATTTTCTTTTTTAAATCTTCACCAATTTTTAATTTCTGGTCATCTGTAAGTGTTGAATATTTCATATTTTTATTTTTATTTTTTAATTTCAAAAAGTTATTAGCAATCTCTACCACCCTCATAAAGGGCTTTAAAAGTTGGGAATCTTAAACTTACCGTTCCTTGGTCGTTTTTTGTTTCCTCGAACCATTGTACTGTGATTTCCTGTCCAATAATCAAAGATGGATTCTTGTGGAACTTACGTCTTTCTTCCAAACTAAATCCACTCCCAACATCAACCGGATGGCCGTTATATTCAATACGTACATTTGACATAACAAGTTCTTCAACTTCCTTTCCTTCCTGTATTGTTCTAAATATATCAGAGGTGGTTCCTTTAACAGTAAACTCAGCATCGTGAAACTTCTTAACCTTTAATAACTCTTTACTTCGTTTACCTTTGTATTCAACATCCTTACGAACCATGAATCCTTCCCAATTACCGTCTTTAGCTTTCTTTTGCCATTCATCAAATACTTCTTGTGATGAAACAAGTTCCATTGGTAAAATATCCAAATAAGGAGATGTAATTCTTAATGCATTTAATGATTCCAATCTAAACGATAACGTTTGTCCATCAGCTGATTTTTTTAAATCAAATTCTACTTTATGTAATGCATCAAATATAATAAATTTTGGATTTGGAATTGTAAAGTCTTTCTTTTTGTATAATTTTACTATTGAAGTAAAGTCCTCATCTCCGTTTTCATCAACGATACAAAGTTCTCCATCAAAAACAGCATTTACCAACCCAAGTTCCTCAATCGATTCCAAGACTTTTCCAAGTGTGGTAAATTCCTTTCCTTTACGTGTGTAAGCTTTTGCTTTGCCGTTGTTGTCCACAATAACAATACAACGAAGACCGTCTAACTTACGTGACGCGTACCAACTTTCATTTTCAAAGTCACAGAACTCAGGTTCATACTTTGTAGCTAACGCCACATCAAACTCAGGAATATGTTTTGGCTTAACTTTGTTTATTAAACTAGCACCGGCACGTGTCTTTAAATCCTTGTCAATTAAGTTAAGGATTAAATCTTTGTACAATAGGTTTTCAAAACAAAACTTATTTACCACTTCAATTGCACTATGTCCTGTAATGTTTCGTTCGGTTAAATCGTCTAGTAAACTAAAAACATCCGTGTAATTATTATCTGGACCCATCAGTGATGGATTCTTCAATATACTTTTACTTGTAACATTGAACTGCATAAAAGGACTGTTCTCATATATCAGAGCCTTAGCAACAAACTCGTTCTTCAAATACTTTTCAATTATAACTTTCTTGTCGTTACCACTTGAAGTAGCTTTCATCTCGTCTACGTAATTCTGTAACTCTTGTAATTCGTTTTTCATATATCTTATTTTATTAACGCGTTTATTTTATTACCAAGTACTTGTACACGAATCATTTCTTTTACCTCAATAGTAGTAACTCCTAAATCCTTTTTCATTTTCTTGTAAACTTTAAATTTAGTAGTATCATAATAATGTGGAATACCACCTCCACCATTTTCCATAATGTAATCACGATATTCTCTGTGTGGATACTTAACTCTATTAATTGGAACTATTTCAACGTTAGCTGTATTACACCATTCATTGTTAGTTTTATATGCCGTAGCTACCACTTTATCACCAAAGTTTTTATTAATGTATTTAGCAACTTTAGTATTATTTTTACAATCCCAAACTTTAGTCTTGTACCCTTTCATAGTAGGACGTGCCTCACTAAACACTCGTACATAATTAAATCCTTTAGCTTTTAAAGCCGTTGTTATTTCTTTAACAATCCCAAAATACTCTTCTTTTTTCATAACTCTTATTATTAACTGTTAATCTTATTTCCTTTTACTTAGTAAAAGTACAACATTTTTTTCACAATTCCAAATTTTTCTTCAAATAATTTATAACTTATAAGGTATGTTTATTACCTTTAAATATGCTTCAATAGCTCTCAACTCGTTTTTGCGTTGTTGAATAGCTATAACCAATTTATTTAGTTGTTGTCCTTCCTTCGTATCTTCATAGAAACCCTTACCTCTGTTTTCAGCCATAACTTTTTCATATCCTACTGCACCATTTCCAAACATCAAGTTATGTTTGTACTCGTGTTTTTGATTAAGATTGTTAAGTTTGTCTTCAACGTATGTCTTTCTTTCTTCAACTATTTTTTTAAAATCCTCTACTCTCATAACTCTAATCCTTTAACTGTTTTACTATGTAAAAGTACAACAAAAAAACCACAAATCCAAATTTTTTCTCACTTATTTTTATAATTATATACAAGGAAGAACTATGGTAGACCCGGAGATACTAACTGACACAATCGTTGAGTGGTTTGCAACACTCAATTATGAATATATGTTGTTACATATTATTATATGTTACGGTCTATACTATTCAAAAAATATGAGTTGGATAGTACAACGGTTCAGTCCTGTACGTAAAAAGGGAATTTCTCGTGGCGTGTGGTTAGCTGGAGGTTTTTTAGCATTAATGGAAGTGTTAAGATTTATTCCGTTTGCTTGGGAAAATTCTGTAAGTATGACGTTGTGTGTTGATAAAGTGATTAGTATATTTCATAGTTATATTCTTATTCAAGTTTTTGTTGACCCAATCGTTAATGCTGTACATCGATGGCTTGAGATATTACACAAAACTTCAAAAAATTAAAATGAACAATATAACGTGCAACGGAGTTCATCCCGCTGTCCTTGTACACCAACCTAATTTACAGTTACCTGTGTTTCAGTCTTTTTTAGAAGATCTAGTATCAACGAATGTACGTCTGTTCAACTAATACATTCTCCACTAAATGTCTTGTGTAGCCCCTTTACGTTTCCGTATCACGGCACGTGCAAGTTAGCACTGAGTTTTGGAACGTATCATTCCATCGGTAAACTCAACCGGCTATGTTAGGAACATAACAAACCCACCCTGCAGTGGTAAACTGCTTCTCATCATCCGGGACCGGACTAGGTGGGAACTACCCTCTTACAGTAAACTGCCTATACCCATAATTGGGAACCTCGTGTTCAACGTGCTGATTCGAACAGCTTTACTCTATATTAAGTCTCCATAAGTGACAGCCTATGGATTACTGTTTATTATTAAGAGTAGCCCTATCGTCATAGGGTCGTGTATCCCATCCACCAACGTTGAATGTTTTTACAACTACGGTAACATTGTCTTACCTTTGTAGTAGTTATATAAACTTTTGTTTTCCGCCATTAACGAATACTCATCAGCCTTTTGATATGCGTGATGTTCATCTTTAGCTGGAATAAAAAATTGTAGACCTTCACCACTCGTAAGTGTGATTTCTACCAACCATATTCTCAATGGTTGCTTTCTGACGTTTTGTTTGTTTGTCATCATAGTTAACAATGTCAACTACTGGGTCTCTACTACGTATTTCATTCTTCATAATTTATTCCTTTTGTGGAGGTGGACGGATTTGAACCGTCGTCTTGCTCTACGTTCATATAAAATCTTTTTACAGGTTTAGGATAAATGTTTTTATAACATTTCCAAAACTAATTATGTTTCATTCTAAACTTTAACGATACATACAAACAATCGAGTAAAACGCTTTAGGTGTTTACTAACTCACCGTACTGCTTCCTTTTACATCTTATACAACTACAAGCATACTCGTTGTAATGATGTGCGTACATTTAAACCTTACGGATTAAGCTGCCATTAGCATAGGTGCTTCGTCGATTAAACGTTGCGTTGATTGTAGTCAATCACCCTACCTGGATTTCAATATGGACTGATAGCCAATCAATACCAATGTCACCCCCATATTTTAAAGAACTATAATTGTAACGTGTTGTTACAAAATATAAATTACCAATAACGCTGCCGCAGCTCCTAATATAAAAAAAGCAATTTGTTCCATAAATTGTTTTCTATTAAACTTAAACATCGGTTGATGTTCCTATTAAACTAGTATTCAATATACCAATCTCTGTGTTTATACGTTTTATGTCGTTTACTGTTAAGATACTATCAGTACCTTTATTAGATTTCTTACCTACTTTTAGTTGTTCCTCCAACCTAAGTAACGCACGTGTTCTTCTTTTTGTAATGTTCTTTTTCATAATTAGTTTATGTTTGATAAATAATGTTTAGTAATCATATTACCTTTACTTGTCAGAGAATCTAAAATAGACTTTTCCGTTAATCCTTTGTCCAACACAAATGATAATGTGTTAACAAGGATTTGTTTCTCTTTGGTTATTTTTTTACCATCTTCTCCAACGATTGTTTTTTTAGTTGTCGTGTGAGGTACGTTTGTTAAATGTACTGTTAATCTTTTTTTCATTGTATATAAATATTTAATTATTGTTTAAACGTTATCTTCTAGTCTTATAAATTCTTCATATGTTACTAACATCTGTATATATAGATTATGTTGTTCTGTTGGTTGGTACGCAAAATACTCGGGAGCTTCTTGTGTGTCGTACGACAACCAATCAACAAATGTTTTTAATTTACGTCTATGAACCCAAATTGTTATCATTTAATTTTTTGTTTTACAGTTGATTTACAATAGTCACATCCTTTCTTCCAGCACCACTTGATGTTGTGTTTGATGATGTATATAACAACACCACCTGAAGTTAGTAACCATAACAAAGATGGGTGTGGTTCACCACAAAATCCAAATGTATGTTTAATTATTTCAACCATAATTAGTATTCGTCAGTTTTAATTTTTATACCTGTTATTGCACTGTCATCGTTGATAGCTGTGTCATCGTCTATGTCTGTTTCAATTTCCACTACTTGAGCTGTTGCTCCGTAATACATTTTAGTTAGTTGTAACGATATATTACCCGGCTCAATTGTGTCGATTGCTAGGTGTGGATATAACTGTCCTGATTCTGCTCGTACTTGATATTTTCTAACTTTATCAATCATTGCAATATTCTCAATAATACCTAATTGGTTTCTACCTTTAAATGTAAATACTACTCGCTGTCCTTCTCTTAAATTCATAATTTTTAATTTTTAATTTCTTAATGCTATTTCGTTTAATATTTCTGTCTGTTGTAACTTTAAAATTTTCGATGCAACACCATATACACCTTGATTTCTTAATTCAAGTTCTAATAATATTTGCATCATTGTTTTGTTGTCGGCTTCAATTAAAGGGCGTGTCATAGATATGAATTCATCATTACTATGTATCGGAAATACATTGTTTTCTTTTGTCATAACTTTTAAGTTTATTGATTTAATGATGTATCAATGACTTCAACAATTTTAGATTTACTGATTTTGGAAACTTCCCAATCTAATGTGACACCAACGAATTTCTCGTTAACTTTCTTCTCAGCATCTAAACAAGACACCGCGTCTACTAGATATTGTTCGTTTCCTTTTTTAACTCCACCTTTTGGTGTAGGTGTTTCAATTGTAACTTGTACTTGATAATACATAACTTATTTATTTTGGTTTTACTTATTTAATTAATTCTACTAATTCCTCTCGTGTATCTTCCCACGCTTTATATATGTCTTCTTCTTTATTATATCGTTCCATAAATTGTTGTGACAATTTAAAGTATTCTAATTCTTGTTTCGTAAACGGAGGCGCTAGATCTTCTAACAACTTTATATTTACGTGGTCTAACATAACCATTAAAAATTTTAATTGGTCTTGTGTTAAACAAATTTTAGTTTGACAAGTTAAAAAAGTGTTCTTTAATCCTATCATCAACATTGCATCAATATCATCAATTAACAATACATTACCGTTTCGTCTGATATAGTATTCAAACATCCACAAGGTGTATATAATTGTCTTACGCCACTTTTTAAATATATGTATTTTCTTTTCCACTACACATATAAATATGTGTAACACAAAAACTATCTAATCATACTACAATATACAACAAAGTTTTCACATATCAAAATATTTTAACAAGTTTATTATTCTTATCGTGTAATAAGTGTATTGCAAAATGTCTTGATAATTCTTGTAACGAATGATTGTAAGCTCGTTCTAACGAATGCATATTAATTTGTCCACTTGGATTGAAATCAACATCGTGTATTAACTTTGCAGACTTAATGCACACGTCTAACATCGCGTGATGTGTTATGTGTGGATTATTCATTAACCGTACTACGTCTTCTCTATTCATCTTTAAAATGGTAAATTTATTTTCTTGTAATAATCAATTGGTTTTTGTGCAGTACCGTAATTTTGTAACATAAAATTGTCATACACAAATTCAGCTCTTAATTCATCTTTGTAGAATTCCTTACTTTCTTTTGTACCGAGTTTATAAGCCTTACATAGTAAATTTAATATGTCCGACTTGGTAACGGTTTTCATACTTTCGAGTTCCGTTTTCATATCACTACGTTTGACATTTGAATAGTCTTTCATATCTTTATTAATTTTTTAAATTCGGCGTATGTCAATATAGTAGCTCCTTTGTCTGTAGCTTTCTTCATCTTAACAGTCGTTCTACTTTTATCTTTACATATTAAGTAGTGTAAGGTAGTTCCACCTGTTACAGCTGTATGGACAATTGAACCATAGTCTGTGTTCAACTTGTTCACTAACAATGTATCTCTGAATCCTGTGAAACAAAATTGTTTGTTATGAAAATCGTATTTAGGCGAAGGCTCTTCCTGTTTTATTTCAGTGCTCCAATTTTTCCAAGCTTTCCAAATACGATTGCAATCATTTACTTCCACGGCACTTATACTGTCGGAAGATAATGTATCACGGATAGCATCAATAATATTCTTATCACGAAACCATTCGTCATCACGAACGGAACCTGAATTTACTAAAGGCCTTACATCCAATAACAATGTGTTCACGGTATTTAGTTTATCCCTAGTCGTCATATCCTATTAAGTATTCGTCCAGCTTAGGTACATAGCTTGTGTCTTCCATATCCGTATAAACTTCGTGTAGTTGATAATTTGTCATTTGTTCTAACTCCTGTAATGTATCTTTGTATATGTCGTCTAGATCATATCCATCACCGAATCCGTAATAACATATCAACTTAGCAATCCGTTTCAAGAATTCTATATCTCCAGAATCGTAAGCTATGTCAACAGCATTTTTAATCTTCTTCTTCATCTCTTCAGAAACAGTATCGTTGTGGTCGTACATTTCGTTTGACCAAGGCTTAGTAATAATAATTCCGTATTTAACTCCGTATGTTTTTTTAGCTTTCATAACTCTCAATTTTCTTCATTTCTAATATAACATTATTCCAAAAATCTATTTGTGAAGTCTTCATAGTCATATTTTTTAATCGTTCACATAAATGTATTGCTTCTTCTAGTGTATTATGTTCACTTCTAATTAATTTGGCTTGTGTTACTATTTTAGTAGGTCTTCCCATAACTCTTATCTTTAACTTGTTTAACTTATTATATACTAAAAGTACAACAAATAAACCACAATTCCTAATTTAATTGGAACTATTTTTTATTTTGTATGTTGGACATTATCTTGGTTATACTATCTTTATCTAACCAACCCATTACTTGGTCATCCCAATTTGGGGACTGATAAAATTCTCCTTCCGGTGTAAAGATTGCAACTTCAAAAGATGTAGTTCCGTTTCCATATAATCCGGATGCACCTCCCACAACTGATATTTCATAGTCGTTGTCAAATTTCATTTTGGCTTGAACTCCACCTATTCCGTTAGGGTGTGGTCCGAAATCTAAATCGTCAAATGTTTTTAAGTCTGTCTTAGTCATTGTGTTTTATAAATTCATTAAACAATTCTTCTAGTTCCTTGTCAGTACGTTTTACAGAACCACCATCATTACCTTGGTCCATTTGACCTAGTGAGTATATACTCTTTATAAAGTTTATTAAGTGACTACGTTTCAAGTTGTTTTGTTTCGGTTTGTCTTCTTTCTTTCCGGGTTGAGCTCGAGAACTAATTAATCCTGTTTCACCTATCACATACATTTCTTTGTTCTGTAACTGAATAGCGTATGTTTGATTTGACATTCTTAGTGTAGGGTCTACATATACAACCGTTGCAAGTGTACCATTGACAGGTTGATAACTTGTACTTGGTCCAGACTTTCCGTCTGTGTGTACTGCTAGTACACTTGCATCTAGCTGAGTTGAATATGTGTTTGGAACATCATCTGCTAACAATAGTTTAGCTAACTCCGGATGTCCTTGTGGTCCGGAATCGTGTGTTGTGCTGTAATTAGCTCCTCCGTTTTTTACCTTAACTGTATCTCCTATTTTATATTTCATTTAGTATAATTGTTCGTTGTGAATAACATCGTTAATAAACTCTCCAAACTCTTCAGTGAACTTGTCAAGTACTTCATCTGAAACATCATTTCCATTTACATCTTTCATTTCAGATACAAACGCATCACAAAACTTTGGGTAGTCATTTCCATCTACTCCCTCTATAACCATAGTGTCAATGTCACATTCAACACCTTCACAATACCAACCTTCATTTTCTTTTTTCATAACTTTTATTTTTAATAACTATTAAATTCTGTAAGCAGGACCTTGATAAGTAAAATCAGCGGTACCATCAAATATGTTTCCTCTAGGTCCTTTAGCAACAGCACTTCTTCCAGCGGCTTTCATCAAGTCACCTTTCTTAACTACTTCTCCTTTGTAGTTTCCATCAAACATACAAACGAATCCCCAAACACTATTATCATCAATTAACTTTACAAACTTAGTACCTTTAGTAACCTTAAGAGGTATATACTGTCTGTAAGTATAATGGCCATCCCAATATGTTTTTCTAACTGCGTCAAGTTTAGTAACCCAACCCAT
>Ga0233413_10001007_pt1 | contig 12765 bp, 7 predicted proteins | sample Na_anoxic_6_MG_FD_189019 | JGI IMG/M metagenome (GOLD analysis project Ga0233413, IMG submission 189019) | Seawater microbial communities from Saanich Inlet, British Columbia, Canada - Na_anoxic_6_MG | ecosystem: Environmental > Aquatic > Marine > Inlet | place: Canada: British Columbia... | reverse complement strand
CATACTTGGACGGCGATCGGCATGGCATCAAGAAAAAACTTGCCAAAATGTTCAAACAACGTAAAGATGCAGGACTGAATCAGGTTTCATGGTGGGGAAATCGAGGGGTTCAAATTGAGGTAAAAAACCAGTATGAGATTTAAGTCTGGTGCCCAGATCGCTCCTATAGAGTGGGGCCGAAATCAACCTGGAAAAGCCTGATATTTAATGGATTTTCATAGAAAAAGTGCAAAAAGAAATCAAATAGGGGACAACCATCTATAATAACGCCAGAAATGCAATTAAGTAATCGTTGTTAGTTATCTGGCAATTTTGCAATAATTATCAAATCCAGATTTCAAGTAGTCTGAATTTACAAAAAAGTAAAGAGATCACTTGAATATTCGACTATGGTCACCTACAAGCTGGGGCATTACGCCGAATTCATGGCTATCGTCACCGCGATTTTGTAATTTGAAAATTTATAACGTTCATCCCCGTTTACAAAGTGGGATATTCTGGTTTAACTTTCATAAATAAATAAATGAACACCTTCATAAACTTTATGCGATATTTTTTTAACAAAGATCTTTTTTATCAGTTCTTAAAAAAGTTGGGTGCCCTCTCGCTTAGATCTCGTTTACCACTATCTGGATCGGTAGCGTTTGGTGCTGTCCTGCTGCTTTCATTTTGTTTAAGCTCCGGTCTTGGGTGTCAATCACGGATAGAGCGACAGATTTACAATCTGCAAGACCAATACGCCTCTAGGCGTATGCTGACAGTCGAGGCACTCAGCAAAATAGATGACGAACGGACTATTGAACCCTTGATTGCAGCGTTGAAGGATAAAGATCCGGATGTTGTGTGGAGAGCTGCTGCCGCTTTGGGCGATAAAGGCAATAACCGGGCTATAGAGCCTCTAATCACTACCTTAAAGCATAATGATTTGGCGGTGCAGCATTTTGTTGCAGCAGCACTGGTAAAAATTGGTGAGCCTGCTGTTAAGCCTCTGATTACTGTGTTGAAGAATACAAACCCCGATTCATTTCGGGTTAAGGCTATCACTGTGTTGGGCAAAATCAGTAATAAGCATGCTGTCGAACCTTTAATTGCTACGCTGAAGTATACGGGTTCGGATGCTATGCGGGCGGCGGCGGCTATTGCATTGGGTAAAATAGGTGATAAACGGGCTGTCGAGCCTCTGATCCTTGCGCTGAAGGATATGTATTCAATTTTGCAATATGAAGCTGCAACGGCACTGGTAAAAATCGGTGAGCCTGCTGTCGAGCCTCTGATTACTGTTTTGAAGTTAGCAGATACGAATATAACGCGGGCGGCGGCGGCTATTGCATTGGGTAAAATAGGTGATAAACGGGCTGTCGAGCCTCTGATCCTTGCGCTGAAGGATATGGATTCAATTTTGCAATATGAAGCTGCAACGGCACTGGTAAAAATCGGTGAGCCTGCTGTCGAGCCTCTGATTACTAGGCTGAAAGATGCATCAGATTTAATGATAATAATTGTTATCAGGGTGTTGGGCAACATTGGCGATAAACGTGCGGTATTGCCACTGATTGCAGCGCTAAAGAATAAAGATCCTGGGGTGGTGTCGAGAGCGGCCACTGCTTTAGGCAACATTGGCGATAAACGTGCGGTATTGCCACTGATCGGTGCATTTAAGGATGAGAACCCGAGTGTGCAAAAATCGGCCATCGATGTGCTGGTAAAAATTGGTACACCCGCTGTCAAGCATCTGATTACTGCATTGAAGAATAAAGAACCTGTCGTGCAGAAGTCGGCCGCCGATGTACTGATAAAAATCGGTGCACCCGCTGTTGAGCCTCTGGTGGTTGCGTTGAATGATGAAGACCCCGAGGTTCAAGAACTAGCCATGTATGTATTGCTAGAAATCGGTGATCCCGCTGTCAATCCTCTGATTGCTTTGCTGAAGGATAATGAAGACCCTGAGGTAGAGAAGGCGGCCATCGATGCGCTGGTAAAAATTGGTGATTCTGCTGTAGAGCCTCTGATCGCTGCACTGAGACACGAATCAGTTACCATACGGATTGCATCAGCCACTGCACTTGGAAGGATTGGTGATAAACGAGCCGTTCAATCACTTGTTAAGGCCTTGACTGATTGGAAGGTTCGTCGTAGCGCAGCGATGGCGCTTGATTCCCTGGAATGGAAACCCGTGATTCCTTCTCACCGGATACATTACCTGTATGCCAAGGGACAAAAAAACGAATTATTGAATGAGTGGGAGCTGACCAATAAAATCCTGTTAAGTGATATGCAGTCTGGCATCCAAGAATCGATTCAAAATGCCGTTTATGCTTATATCGATTTGAGGGGAAATGATATCATCCCTGAACTGATTAAAATGTTGGAAAGTAATGAAAACATTTTTATAGCACAAGTTTATCTTGATAGCGGGAACCAAAGGCTCATGGATGCCGCTATAAAATGGGCAGATCGTCACGGATTTAATATGGTATCTGAAAGCGACAGCGACAAGGGCGTTGAGGGTCGAAGAGATGATCGCACCTCCCAATAAATTTGACACACAAGAAAGAGAAAAGAAGCCTTTAGTGCCTGGAATGGCTAGCGGCCCTGTCTTCTCAAGTACCTGATAAAGGTGAGCAGGTGGTCAGGTAATGCAACTATTACAGTAACATTTCCAGGGAAAGACGGGAAAGAGAAACTCAGGATGACATGATACCTTGGATTCTGTAACGGGAAAGATCATCAAAGGTGTGCCACAAAAACTTGGTTTGGCTCATCTAAAATATATATGAAGTTGAGCCTCTTATCTTTCCCAAATGCCAGGGGTAAAATAGTTATGCTTTTTCTCTCAGAGCTACCATATCTTGTGGCACCTCTTGTGCTTTAAAGAATCGAGTATACTGCTATTAGTCATAACCCATACAATCCCCTAACTACTTCCCAATAGTGTTAGTAATTTGCACTCCTAAATATTGAGGTTCTTTTTACTTTTCTTAATAATTCTTTCCAACATTAGCTAATACCGGGCAATTTATTCATAAACCATTAAATTTCGATTCTGACGCTCAATCGTAGCTTTTTCTTCATGTGCATGATACGGGAATAAACCATGCCACGTATTCCTCAAGGTACTGCGGTAAAGGGAAGCCAGCAGTGGCTTCGAAAGCTCGTCAATGAAAAATCAGACCTTCTTAGTTTTATCATCAGAACCCACCTCTATCTTACAAGTGATGAAGAAATTCACTGGAATTCCCCGATAGTGAGGGTGGCAGGTATAAGAGAATAAGTATTTGCAGGGCAGGGGATGTGTAAGATGTTCTGCTGGACTCCCGCTGGCGTGAAAAATACGGTTTCAGGTCTTTCTCAGACCCCATGCCTTCTCCCAAAGGCGGGCTGCTTGACCATCCAGATCCACGAGATATTTCTCGTCATCGACCTCTACGACGGCCCCTATACCGTGGCTGGTACGTACCCTGTCCCCGATCTTGAAAGGTTTTTCACGTGGCACCTGAGGCTGTGGAGCCTCGGTAGTCAATTGGCCGGATTGAGTATCTGAAAAACCACGGAATGCTCCCCGAACGTGCCTGTTCCGATGGGCGTGGGATGCCTTGGGACTCTGGATTGGTTCATACTGGCTAATGGTCGCCTGCCATTCAGGGGTGAGAATGCCTTTAAAGCCCGGAGGGAGATAAAGCTCCCTGGTCGCCCGAGTGAACCCCACATAGGCGATGTTTGCCTCATCTCCGAGTTCGCTGGCCGATGACCCACCAGGTCTCGAAAGGGAGGCTGCAACATCTGGATCGATATATACACGGCCATATTCCTGCCCCTTTGCCCCGTGGACCGTGGACAGGATGATGCCCTGGCCGTTCGACGTCTCCGCCGCAGTTTTCGAGATTTTCATCATGTCATAGATTGCATCCGGCAGGACGTGGGCGTATTCCCTGATCACCTTTGCCATGCTGGTCAGTTGGAAGACATCCAGATCCCTGGCGAATATTTCCAGAGACTCCAGACTCTTAAAAGACTGAATGAATGGGTCCCGGATTTTTTCATGCTTCTCTTTTGACAGCCAGTGCACATCCAATATTCGGCCGAAGATTGTGCCAATGTTCCCCTCCAGGGAGAAAGAGATCCCTCTTGATCGAAGGCTAAGAGCCTTTTCAAAGAGTGCCAGGTTTGTTCTGCTCAAGATGGCACATCGTCCACCGGTCTTAGGGCGCGGGAGGTGTGTGTAGAAGGCCACCTTAGATGGTTTTCCGGGGTTTCCCTTTATCCTGAAACCTTTATCCTCCTTAGCCTCACGGATGAATGCAGAGGCGAGGTCTGCAATCTTCTTCCCAAAACGGAAGCTCATGGTGAGATCCCGTTCCTCGTCAAAGGAGAACCGCTTCATGGCATCGATGGCATAGCCGGAAACTGTAGATCTGCTGGTGGGTGTCGCCTACGATGATGATCCGCTTTCGGCAGTGCTTCAGGGCATCCAGCATGATGGGGGAGAGGTCTTGGCCCTCGTCCACCAGTACCATGTCAAAGCTGTTGAGGCCCCTGTAGAAACGCCCTTCCTTATGAAAGAGCTTCAAATAGAAGTCATGGGGACAAGATTTTTCCTGCCGGTACCATTGGCCCAGGATCTCCCTGCTGGCCTGAATGATCCGGTTCCGTTCGCCTTGAATGGACTTTTTCACTTCATCGGTGACATAACTCAGATGCTCTCGTTGAAACACCTCCATGGCCTGCTCGACTTTTGGGAACGGCGAATTCATGAAAAATTCAAGTAAGTCATAGCTTAAAGCGGCGAGCTGCTGGGCATTTTTTTGCTCCTTGAAGGAGGGGAGCATGTCAGCAATCGTAAAGGCCCCCACCTGATCCTTCCACCGGCCAATATTCCATGAGAAGGCCAGGGAATGGACAGTTCGGATTTCCACATTCCTCGGGAACTTTCCATATACCTCTTTTTTGGCTTTTCGGTTGTAGACCAGGTATAGGATCTTTAGATCGGGATGTGCGGAGGCGATCATCTGGAGGGTGGTAGTCTTCCCGGTTCCCGCCCTTGCGTTGATCAGTAGGATCCTTCCGCTGCAATCCAGTATGGCCTGTTGTTCTTCAGTGGGTTTCATGTTCTTTTCATGCTTCACATTGTCTTTTGTTACCCCAGAGGCTATCCTGCCATCTCCTGACAGTCAACCCGAAATGTGAGAGGGGAAATCCTATATTCCCCCTTTTACACGGAGACAGAGCGAGTCTGTATTGCTGTTTGTTTTGGATTTTCTCCAGGCTTTGAAATATTTGACATGTGAACTGTCTCGCCTTATGGTAATAATACCCAAGATACTTTTCCTGCCCATTTGGAAGGTTTATATTTTAAGTATTCGGGTTCATGTGAGGCGTTTCCGCTTCCTCTTGATCGGAGCGGGTTAGATAATCTATAATTGAGGAAATATTTTGGATCCACCGATTTTCCCGACACCCCAGGGACACAAAGAAGATGCAGACGGGAGTACGGAGCGCCGTCACCTCTGGAAGCGATTCCCCGCCTTTCATTCCTTTCAATATCGGAATTTCCGCTGGTTGTGGCTTGGAACAGCCACTTCATTCATGGCGATAGCTATGCAACAAATCACCAGAGGGTGGCTTATCCTTCGGCTTACAAACGACTCGCCTTTCGCTCTGTCTCTGGTAATGATGTCCTTTGCCATGCCCCTCACCTTTGCCTCCCTGTTGGGAGGCGTGCTGGCAGACCGCGTCGCCCGAAAGCAAATGATCATCATGGGCCAAAGCGGAAATGCCATCATGACGTTCCTCTTGGCCACATTGGACATCACGGGACTGATCCACTTCTGGCATCTCATCGTAATTGGATTCGTCAATGGCACCCTGGCCGCCTTTAACATGCCCAGCAGACAATCGATCATATCGGATATTGTCCCGGGAAAAGACCTTATGAACGCCATCTCCCTGAGTAGTGCCGGGATGAACCTGAGCCGGGTTGCTGGACCGGCTCTGGCGGGGTTACTGATCATATATCTCGACACTGCCAGGGTGTTCTATTTGATTGGCTGCGTCTATGCCGCTTCCGCCTTCCTAACGGCCATTATCCGGACAGCGAGGCCACCTGCCGTCAGAAAAGGCAAAAGTGTTGCCGCCGATATCCTCGATGGGTTTAAATATGCGAAAGGAGATCCCACCCTTCTGGGACTGGTGATTATGTGTTTTGTGCCCGCCCTTTTCGGGTTCCCTTACATTGCATTGGTACCGGCATGGGCCAGAGAAGCCTTGAATGCCCAGGCAGACGGGCTGGGCCTGTTGATGATGGCTATGGGAATTGGATCTCTTACCGGCGCCCTGATCCTCGCTTCCATTCGCCAATTGAAACGGCGGGGAGCCTTTCTCGTGGCCAATGGCTTCGCCTGGGGGCTGTCAGTGGTGATCTTCTCCCGATGCCTCTCCTATAACTCGGCGCTACCTTCCTTGTTTCTGGTAGGGTTCATGAGTGCGGTTTTCATGTCGCTCAATATGACCCTCATGCAGTTATATTCCTCAGACGAAATGCGCGGACGCATTGTGAGCATGGCCATGATGACATTTGGCATCATGCCCCTGAGCGCCGTCCCCTTTGGGGCAATCGCAGAGCGTATCGGCACTGCTGATTCTCTTGAGATCGGCGGTCTGCTTCTCTGTCTCTTTGCCACGGTGTTCTTCTTTGCCTATCCGAAATTCCGCAAAGTCGCATAGCCCGTCCCCATCCGCCAATGCAAGTGCCTCCCCCGTAGGAAAGCCGCCAATGAAAAAACGATGCGATTTGTTTTCTGCGCATATTTTGCTTGACACGGTAAGAGTGATAAACATATTCATTGGGCAAAACCAGGGTCAAACGGTTTGCCGGTATTCCTAAGGTTGAAACGAAGGTTGAATGAGAACGTAGTTTCTGAATGAACTTGTGAAGGTGGGATCAGCCCTTGACTTGGGTCGAATGACCTTTTTCCCGTAAAGGGGGACATCCTATAGTCCCCCTTTACGGCTTATTATTACTATACGTAACATGAACAGGCGGGGTGCATACTTCTAACTGGATTCTTAAAATTACCCATATTTCAAAAAATACAAGATTTCAAACGCAAATCAACAGAACGGTGAACATGTGAGAGGCATCTTTGATTATGGTTGCTGCAAAATATCCAATACGGGTCTCCAATAAACTTAAAAAACCAATTTTCCTTGACTTGAAAATCTCTTTCTTGTTTTATTAACTAAGGATATTCCCTCCAATCATTTAACCTCAATTTAAAGGTTATTACCAAAGAGAAATGTCTCAAATTTTACCTACCTTTCTCTAAGTGAAACCAGACTATTCTGTTAGGAGACTGAGACATGATTTCAAGAAATACAACCCAATCATATGGATGGAAAGAAAAGACGGGAATTTTGGAAAATTTCGCAGGCACTGATTATAGAAGCTGCCTGAAGAATGATATAAAAATGGGTAATGCGATTACAAATTACGCCATAGTCTATTGGCCGTAAAAAGGAATTGATAAATAATTTATAGGCAAGACCTGAGTCTCGAAGCAATCATGTCTTGAATGTAAACTAACTCAATGAGAGAAATATATCCATGAAACGATTTCAATACCTGATAAATATTGCCATCTGTCTAACCTTGCTTACCTCCTGCTTACAACAAAGTGAAAGCGACACAAAGAAAGAAGAAAAACCTGTCCCTGTGCGTGTTATGGAAATCGAGAGTCGCTATTTTCCGCTGGTAGTTGAATCGGTCGGACGACTTGTGGCAAACCGGGAGGTTACCCTTTCAGCCGAGGTAAGGGGTGTAGTTGAGTCGTACAACGCTGATGTTGGTGACAGGGTAGAAAACGGGCAGAACCTTGTTAAAATAGATCAGACGGATTATCTGCTTGCCCTTAAGGAGGCAGAGGCAAATCTCGAGGTAAACCAGGCCCATTTGGATGCCATGGAAAAGAGTTTTGAGCGTTCCAGGAATCTCTTGACGAGAAACGTTATTTCACAGAATGCCTTTGAGAAATCCGAGGCAGATTTCAAGTCGTCCCGTGCATCAGTAGCCCATGGGAAGGTTCTTGTGGATATTGCCATGGAACGTCTTAACAAGACGTGGATCAGCGCCCCCTTTTCCGGTTTAATTGCCTACCGTATGGTGGAGAAAGGACAGACAGTAGGCGTAGGACAGCCTGTTATGACACTGGTAGACCTGGCTCCTATGCGAGTAAGAGTCTATCTCACGGAGAGGGATTACGTGCATCTTGACTGGAAAGATCCTGTTTCTGTCACCATAGAGGCATCTCCAGAATCCGTATTTAAGGGTCGTATCGACCGGATAGGGATTAAGGCAGATGAACGGACAAACACGTTTGATTTGGAAATCCTGGTGGAAAATCCAGACCTCTTCCTTAAGGCAGGCATGACCGCCAAAGTGCAGTTGACTACTGAGATGATACATGACGCAATAATGATACCACAAAGCGTAGTGCTCTACAGGAAGGACAGGAAAGAGGTTTTTGTAGTTGGTCCAAATCAAAGGGCCCAAGTCCGTGAGATCGAATTAGGCAGGAGTGAAGGCTCACTAATTCAAATATTGAAAGGACTGGTCCCAGGAGATATTCTGGTAGTAACCGGCGGACAATACCTCAAGGCAGGAGACATTGTAACGATTTCCTCTCCTAACAAAGACGGGGCGTTATGAGTATCTTCCGTTTTATAATTCGTCACGGCCGTATTTTTACTCTTCTGGTTATAGTTCTTCCTATAGTGGCAGGGACATTTGCCTACCAATCTCTGCCCAAGGAGGGCGAGCCTGAAATATCAGCCCCCCATGCCATTATTATCACCACTTATCCGGGGGCCTCACCCAGCGAGATTGAAAGCTTAGTAACCAACCCCCTTGAAGAGGAACTGAGCGACCTTAAGAACGTGGAAGAGATGAGATCATCATCGTCAGAATCTGTCTCAGTAATCGTAATTGACTTTGACGTTGAAGCGGACCTGGAGCGATCACTCCAAAAGGTTAGAGAAAAGGTGACGGATGCAAAAAAAGATCTGCCTGACGACGTGGAAGATAGTACTGTCGAAGAGATCAACCTTAGCGACATTCCCATCATAATTGTCTCCGTTGTAGGCGACATGGATCCTGTCCAGCTCAAGAGACTGGCAGAAGACGTGGCAGATGAGATAGAGCTCCTGCCTGAGGTTCTTTCCACGGATGTTGCAGGCGGACTTACCAGGGAAATCCAGATATATCTGGACCCGGAGAGGCTCAATCAATATGGGCTGACCATCCTCGATGTATTTAATGCAGTCAAGCAGGCAGATATAAATATCCCCGGAGGCATGGTTAATGTTGCTGAACGCCGCTTAATGCTGAGGACATTGACAGAGATTAAAAATGTGGAGGATTATTCACAGGTACCGCTTATCAGGCAAGGTGACAGGGTGGTATTTTTAGGAGATGTGGGAACCATAAAGGATGGTCATAATGAGGAGGTAAGCTATTCAAGGGTGGACGGTGAATCTTCAGTCTCCATTGCCGTTAAAAAACGGACAGGCGCAAATATTCTGGAGACATCGGCAAAGGTTCGCCAGAAGATCAAGGAGCTTCAAAAGAATTTCCCTGCAGGTATTAGCATTATTACAACTGCAGACCAGGCCAAATATATACAGCAGGGCTTCGATGTGATGAACAATTCGGCCGTGACTGGCCTGATAATCGTTATTATTGTGCTATACTTTGCTATGGGTCTAAGGAACTCAGTCATCACATCTCTCTCCATCCCATTGTCGCTCTTAGTAGCGTTTATACTCCTCAAGGTGTTTGGCCAGACAAACAACAACATGGTTCGTTTTGCACTGGTTCTCTGTATTGGGCTCCTCGTAGACAATGCCATAATTGTTGTGGAAAACGTATATTACCACTATCAGCTCGGCAAGGAGAGGTTGGCTGCTGTGATAGAAGGGGTATCCGAGATAGCAGCGCCGGTTATTTCGGCAACACTGACAACCATGGCGGCATTCCTTCCCATGCTTCTTATGACGGGTCCGACAGGCGAATACATGGGCTTTCTCCCCAAAACAGTTACCATTGCACTTTCTGCATCTCTTATCATAGCGCTGGTAGCAAATCCACTTATCCTTACCCGGTTCATGAAAAGATCGGTAAAGAAGGGTCGGGTAATCAGCCCTGAGGAGGATTTTGCAGGTTTTAAGAGACTCTATGTTCAAGGAGTCTCCTGGGCGCTGAATCATCGTTTCTTGATCGTACTCTTTACGATTTTGAGTCTTGCATGGGCCATAAGCATGGTGGGTCTGAAGGTAATAAAGATAGAGATGTTTCCGGATATAGACTTTGATTATATTTATATCACTGTGGAAACACCACCAGGAACTGATGTGGACATTACAAATGATATAGCGCTTCAAATCGAAACAATAGTGAAGGAGAATGTGCCCGAAGCAGTCCAAGTAGCCTCAACCGTAGGTGCAAAAGGTCAAAGCGCCTATGAGCTCTCATTCGGATCAGGGGGAAAAAGCAACTTCGCTGAGGTCACTATTGAACTCCTTGATGGCAAGGAGTATGCCCGGTCGTCTCACAAGGAGATAGAACAGCGCATACGCCCTCAATTAGATGCAATACCTGGGACTGTGATACGTTTTCGTCCCATTTCCTGGGGGCCGCCTACCTTTGCCCCTATCGTTGTAAAGGTAGTCGGACCTGAGATAGAAACGCTTCGGCATATCACTGAGGATGTGAAAAACATCCTGGCAAGGGTTCCAGGGACGGCCGACATAAAGGACGATTTCTCTGACGCACCTCCTGAGCTTCGAGTCCAAGTGGATAGAAATTCAGCGGCCTTGTTGGATGTGCCGCTTGACATGATGGCTATGGGCCTCCGGGCCGCAACAGCCGGCCTGGATATCCGGGAATTCAGGGACGAATTGGATGTGTCAAAGAAGTATGATCTGAAGGTAAGGTTTTCGCCAGATTCCAGAACCAGTCCCATTATGCTGAAAAAGGTTAAGGTACGGTCAAGGTCGGGTGAGCTGGTGCCCCTGTCCAACATAGCTGGTTTCAGCCAGGGACCTGGTATAAACAGTATAGGGCATGTAGATCGGCGAAGGGTGGTACGGGTATCTGCCCGGAATGAGCAACGATCTGCGGTGGAAATTTCTAAAGACCTCAAGAAAATACTTGACGATTACACACTGCCTACTGGTTATAAATTTGATCTTTCAGGGGAATACCATGAAACAGAAGAATCCTTTGCGAGCCTAAAACTGGCCTATATAGTGGCATTTATCCTCATCTTTACACTCCTTGTTACACAATTTAATTCATATTTCCAACCCCTTGCCATTATGACCGCCCTTCCTCTCTCTATTGTTGGTGCCATTTTAGGTCTGCTCGTTACGGGAAACAATTTTTCAATCATGGGTTTTGTGGGACTGGTGGGCCTGACCGGGATTGTAGTTAATGACTCTATCGTTCTCGTGGACTGTATCAACCGAATGCGTGACAAGGAGATGAATATCTTTAATGCCATTGTGGCCGCAGGTCGGCAGCGGTTGAGGCCCATCATTTCTACGACCCTTTCCACCATAGGTGGTATAGTAACGCTCACCATAACGGACAAGCTGTGGGAGGGACTGGGGGTAGTAATAATCTTCGGCATAGCATTTGCGACGGTTTTGACCCTTATAGTGGTTCCAGTCATGTATTCCCTGTTTGAAGCATTCGGTTATCATATAATATCTGCATTGCGGGGGCCCCGATGGAAAGAGCCGCCTACTGGACAGAGCTTTTTCTTTACCCGCCGAAGGTATGCCAGGATATGGATGTTTCTGGTATTTATTATTCAGGTGGCGGCCATAGGCGCAGGGATATATTATTTTGTACCTATATTTATGGCTATTATTGAGTCAACTGTGTTCCAGGCCCCTACCATGCTCAAGCTTGTCATAGAGATTGTCGTCTTTGTTCTTGGTATATTCTTGAAGGGGGTAGGAATCCTTTTTGTCCTCTTGTTGCCAAGCTGGGTAGGCCTTGTTTATCTTATGGGTCGAAGGAGTGCAGACGAGCAGTATGTAGATGTGACACCAGAAGGTTTTATGGTGACTTCACCGGTGGAGAAAATATTTGTGCCGGCTGCGGAAATAAGAAGAGTGAGTTATTCCCGGCTTAGAAACCGATTGATTATTCAGGCAGGGAGGAGAAGGATAAAGATAAGGAGCGTGGTAGAAGATAGGAAAACTCCGACCAAGGCGCCGTTCTGGAAATGGCTTGCAACTCCAGCACCTGGCCGCTCCGATATAAGTGAAGGTATGGTCACCCTAAAAAATGCCATACAAAATATTGCTATAAAGCGTATATAAAGAAAACGATTTGATGTATGAATGTCTATGAAAAAAGGTTGTAGTTTTTTCTGAACTTCACCTGACCAACGTTTTTATACTCATTGATTCTTTGCAATTAATGAAAAACACCGGGTGCCTGCCCGCCATCGGCTACGCCTTCCCCGTCCCGACCCGGAACGGGGCGGGCATCAAGTCTGGCTAATATTGGCATACAAAAAGCCCATCTCCTTTATATATTCAGTTGGCAAATCGTTTTGGAACCAACGACCCCCTTTTCACGCTATGCACATAAGAGAGGCGGTCTGGATCTTCATTCGCTTTCAGCGCAGCTTCGTGCATAATGCCACGGATAGCAAAATGGGCCATCATGAAACCATAAAACTCTTGGACAACCAATTCGGG
>Ga0233413_10001006_pt1 | contig 12776 bp, 12 predicted proteins | sample Na_anoxic_6_MG_FD_189019 | JGI IMG/M metagenome (GOLD analysis project Ga0233413, IMG submission 189019) | Seawater microbial communities from Saanich Inlet, British Columbia, Canada - Na_anoxic_6_MG | ecosystem: Environmental > Aquatic > Marine > Inlet | place: Canada: British Columbia... | reverse complement strand
CAGTTTCAGGTTGAAAAGGCATTTGAAACGATGAAAGATCCTCACTTTGTTGCATGGTCTCCCATGTGGCATTGGACTGATCACAATGTGAGGGTTCATGCCTTTTATTGTGTGCTGGCCTTGACCCTTGTCTCCCTCTTACAACGGGAACTATTTGTTCATGGCATTGATGTTTCTATTCACAAAGCGATTGAAGAGTTGTCTTCAATATGTGAAGTCGCTTTGGTCAAACATAAGCGTGGCGGAAAACAGGCTGAACCTCACATTGTTATATCCAAAATGACGGATAACCAACGTCAAATGTTTGAAACCCTCCAGCTATCACGGTATACCGAGGCTAAAGTTTAGGTCATACGCATCAGACCTTGTAACAAGTTGTTTTTAAATGACAAAATGGCGTTGGCGTAAAATAATTCGTAAAGTTGGGCTAGGTATAGAGAAAAGGGATCTTATGTTGCTGAAGTTTATAATTCGGGTCAACCGAATAGCTGACTACCTGACCGCGATAATGTTTTTATTTATTACTGTTGGAGTAATTATTGCGGTTTTTGGTAGATATTTTTTCCGCATCCCCGTACCGGAAGCTATGAATTTAGCATATTTTGCAATGCTGTGGTGTGCTTTTTTACAAACTGGCAAGGCCCTTTTTGAAGATAAACATGTTGCAATGTCTTTCATTAGGCAACGTTTATCAGATAAAGCGAAAGCTATTGTTGGGGTAATAATAAATGTCATTATATTAGTAACCGCTGCGTCTTTGTTTTGGTATTCAACTTTTTTTACTTGGGAGTCATTCATGCACGGATGGAATTTTCCAGGGTCATTCCCATTGCCTATGTTTTTGCTTTACGGGATAATGGCTTTAGGTTCACTTTATTTAGGCACTATAACCATATTCAAAATTATTGAACATAGAAAATAAATTAAAATGAGCGATTGATGGAATATAGTTTTGTTCCCGGAATCATACTAGGTGGCTTGCTCCTGGTACTGCTCGTTGTGGGGGTACCAATTGCTTTTGTTTTGACTTTTCTCGGTATATTGGCTTGCCTTGTATGGATAGGTAGTGGATCTGTCGTCCAGATAGTGCAGACTTTCTATGGCACATGCTCCTCAGAAATTTTGTTATGTTTACCCCTATTTCTATTAATGGCTGAGATTGTCGTTGTGGCAGGAATAGGCAAGGATCTCTTCAACGCAATCAAAATTTGGACAGGACGGCTGAGGGGTGGTGTAGCTGCCGCCACACTAATTGGTTGTGGCTTGTTCGCTGCAGTATGTGGCTCAAGCACGGCTACCATTGCTGCGGTGGGTATGATTGCTCTTTTGGAAATGTTAAGGTTAGGTTACGATAAAACTTTTGCTAGTGGAACAGTTGGAGTCGGCGGCACCTTGGGCGTCATGATACCTCCAAGTATTATCATGATACTCTACGGTGCACTCGCTGATCAGTCGATAGGAAAATTGTTCATCGCTGGAGTGATACCTGGCATTTTATTAGCGATGGGATATGTAGCATTTGCTCTCGTTCGTTGCTATCTGAATACTGAGTTAGCACCAGTCACTGCTGAATGCTTACCATTTAGAAGCAAATTACGCGCTTCCCTTTCAGTAATTCCTTTTGTAATTATTTTTATAGCCATGTTCTGGGCATTTTATACCGGAGTGGCCACACCCACAGAGGTAGCCGCCGTAGGTGTCTTAGCGTCATTGATAATTGGTGCGGCGATGAGAAGGTTAACTCTGCATGGTTTATTTGAGGCAACCAGGAGAGCCGGCATTACAACTGCCTTTGTGCTATTTATTATCGCAGGAGCCAAATTTTTCACCTTTACAGTATCCGCTACTGGAATTTCCAGTATTTTAACACAAGCTATAACGAATTTAGGTCTATCGCCCTTTCAACTTGTTCTTATGATGATGCTCGTCTATTCCATAATGGGCTGCTTTATTGATCCTGCTGGCATGCTAACACTAACTATACCGTTTTTCCTGCCTGTTTTAGTGTCAGCCAATGTCGACCTTATCTGGTTTGGTATCCTTGCAACTATAAACTCAGAGTTGGGCTATTGTACGCCACCATTTGGATTTAATTTGTTTGTATTAAAAGGAGTAGCACCTCCAGAGGTAAGCATAAATAACATTATCAAAGGTGTATTGCCTTTTCTTGTAATTGATTTTTTATTACTCATTCTAGTACTGCTTTTCCCAGGGATAGCCTTGTGGCTCCCTTCACGCATGTAACCTTAAGGATGGTGAATATAGGGGAAATAGATTATGGCAGCAGCAGAGGCAATATTGAAGGACATTTTAGAGACATTTAACCATAGTAGATGAAAGGATAGAGGAAGATGACGGAGAGATTTCCAGAGAAAGTAACAATATCTGATTTATCTGTGCGTGATGGCTTCCAGGCTGAAACACATGTGATTCCAACTGAGGCCAAGCTATTTATCATAAACCAGCTCATAGATGCAGGTTTTAAGGAAATGGAGATTACCGCTTTTTCACCTCCACGTTATCAACCCCAATTCAGGGATTGGGAGGATGTCCTGAAGGGATTACCCAATCGGGATGATGTTGTATATTCCTGTGTTACCACAGGCAAGAAAGCTACAGAAAGGGCCTTAAATGCCAGGGAAAAAGGGTATCGTGTGGACAGAATTTTACTGGGGATTCTTCCTGCCAGTGAAAAATTGAATAAGGTTGTTCTTGGAATGAACTATACAGAAACCTGGAAATGGATTAAAGAAACAGTAAAGAACGCCCACAAGCTCAGGGTGAAGGTTAACATTTTTTTAACGGGCATATTCAGCCCTCCTGATCCGGAGGAAAGAGGTGTTAATCTTGTGAACCGTACACTGGAGTTTATTAATAGACTCTTGGGTATTGGGGTGGATGACCTTGAGCATCCAGACCATTTAGGAGAGGCTGTCCCAAATAATGTTTACGACTACTTTCAGCGAATCTTTGAAAAATATCCGGATCCCAACCTTCATATTTTCCATATGCATGATGCAAGGGGCATGGGACTAGCATGTTATTTTGCTGCTATGCAGGCAGGAGTGACACGTTTTGAGACTACTATGGGTGGCCTTGGGGGTTGGCCTGCAAACTTTATCGATGGTGTCCCCGTACCTGGGCTTATTGGATTAACTGAGGTTGCTCGACGACCAGGATTGGTTTCCACAGAGGATTTTCTGGTTATGTTAGATGGCATGGAAATTGAGACCGGCATTGATGTGGATAAGGTGGTAGAACTGGGAAGGATGGTTGAAAGAATCGTAGGACGGCAGCTTTGGAGTTTTTGCCTGGGAACAGGGCAGGCTAGGCCTGGAGCTGGGCGTATACCAAAGCTGCAGCAGTATAAGACCGAAAAGAGGTGATCGTATGTCTGATAAGCCAGAATTAATGTATGCTGATCTTCAATTAGGCAAAGAATTTGAGCCCTTTTATTTTTCAGTTGATGCAAAAACTATTGATCGGTTTTTAAAAGCTATCCAGGAGGAGTCTAATCCTGTTTACCAAAACATTTTAGTATCTGAGGAATGGGGATATGATCGGCCGTTAGCTCCTCATAGTATAGCAGCGGTATATGCCCGGGCTTCCTATTTGAAAAACTATACCATGCCAGGTGGTGGTATTTTGGCTAAACAGGAATTTCATTTTCTTCGTCCTATTTTTATCGGTGATCAGCTTGTCTGCCGGGCAATAGTTGCGGATAGGTTTCTAAAAAAAGATCGAAAGTATGTTGTCATAGAAATTAATACCTGTAATCAAAACGAACAACAGGTATCTGTAGTACGCATAGAGGCCATTTGGCCAAAGTAAGGAGTTACTATGGATGAGACGAATCTTAATAAACCAAATACATTATTTATAGATGAGGCTTTACCTGCATTAACCAAACTAGTTACACAAGAAATGATCAACAATTGGGCTGAGGTTTCAGGCGACTTTAACCCCCTTCATGTGGATCCGAATTTTGGAAAAACTACCTTTTTTAAGACAAACATTGCTCATGGCCCTCTTACCTTATCTTTCATAATAGAAATGTTGACCCGATGGCTGGGGAAACATTGGATTTCCGGAGGACGGCTGTACGATGTCAAGTTTGTTTCTCCTATCCCCCCAGAGACAGAGATTATTGTAGGAGGGGAGGTTACCAATATAGACTACGAGGGAAGCCAAAAAAAGGTAGATTGTGAAATATGGGTGAAAAATCAGGATGATAAGTTGATCGTAACAGGTAAAACCTCATGTAGAATTTAGGAGAAGGTAACAATGGATAATCTTAAATACCGAGAGAAAATTAGATCACCAGAAGAGGCAATCGGACTAATTCATTCCAGCACACGTCTGACGATTCCCTTATGCTGTGGTCTTCCACAAACACTGATATCGGCTTTAATTCAACAGATGGATCGTTTAAAAGATGTGGAGCTTGTCAGTGGCCTTCAGATCAGCTATCCATTCTTGGAAGAGGGGCTGGAGGATTCGTTTTCTTATCGAACGTGGCAATGTTCTCCTCCCATCAAGCATTTGTTGCCTAAGGGAACAGTTAAATACATTCCGATGAGACAGGGAGATGCGGTAGGTGTGTTCGGAAAGAATGGAGTCTGGCCGGTTGATGGGGCCATGATCCAGGTTTCGCCACCTGACAATGATGGAAATATGAGTCTGGGAGTATCAATTGGGCATGCTCTTCCCTTGGCCCGACAAGCCGGCTTAGTAATTGCCGAGGTTAATCGACGTATGCCAAGGGTCTTTGGTGATAGTTCCATCCACGTATCCCAGGTAGATGCAATTGTAGAATCAGACCGGACTTTACTCAATTACAATATGAAGGCCCAAAGCGGTGAAAAGGAAATCAAAATCGGGAATTTCGTTGCGGAACTAATACCTGATGGGGCCTATCTTCAGATTGGCATTGGTGCCATACCTGAGGCGGTCTTGGTTGCACTCAGGGATAAAAAGGGCATCGGTTTTTTTGGTATGGGCGTGGATGGAATTGTAGATCTATATGAGTTAGGCGCTATGGAGCCTATCGCCGGACAGGAAAATACCCCACGTGTTTTAGTAACAGAGACACTGGGCACTGAAAAAATATTCAATTTTATCCATGAAAATCAATTAGTTAGAGGATATCCGATTCCACGCGTCATTAATCCCAGAGAAGCCGGAAAGCTTGATAGGTTTGTGTCCATAATCTCTGCTATCGAGATAGATCTTTTCGGCCAGGTAAATTCGGAAACCGTGGCTGGAAAACAGATTAGTGCCATCGGGGGGAGTTTTGACTTTCTTGAGGGAGCCCATTTTTCACCAGAGGGAAAATCTATTATTGCCATGACTTCCACAACTCCTGACGGTAAGCATTCTCGTATTGTCTCAACTCTACCTCTCGGATCTGCAGTTACAATTCCAAGGCATTGTGTAAACTATGTGGTTACAGAATACGGTGTAGCGGATTTGTATGGCAAGACGTTGGCTGAAAGGGGCAAGGCCCTTATTGCCATTGCGCATCCTGATTTCAGGGACGATCTTGAAAAAGCTTTAAGAGAGAAAAGGGTAGGCTTATGAGCTTAGATAAGATAAAACAGGCCCAAAAAAAATGGGAAGTAGATAACAAGGTTGATAAACTTCCACCTGCTAAAAGTGATATGGGGGCTGAGCTTCCATTAATTTATACTCCGATGGATATAGAGAATGTGGACTATCTCAAGGATCTGGGATTTCCTGGAGATTACCCTTTCACCCGGGGCGTTTATCCCGGGATGTACCGAAAAAATCCCTGGCAAATGCGTCTTTATTCCGGATTCGGAACAGCAGAGGATACCAATAAGCGGTGGAAATTTCTTCTGGCGAGAGGGAATAACGGGGTGGCTGTCGCCTTTGATTTACCGACCCAGATGGGTATTAACTCCGATCATCCTCATGCCGAGGATGAGGTGGGAAAGTTGGGGGTTGCCATTGATACCCTTCGGGACATGGAAATCCTTTATGCCAATTTGCCCCTTGATAAGTTAATTTCCTCCTTTAACATCAATGCCCCGGCTGCGATTATCATGGCCATGTATATTACCCTGGGAGAAAAACAGGGTTTTGCATCCGAGAAGCTTGCAGGCACAATCTCGAATGATATTTTGTGTGAATATGTCTCTCGCGGTATGTGGGTATTCCCGCCATCCCCGGCCCTTCGATTGACAGGTGACCTTGTGGAATACTGTACGAGGCATCTTCCCAAATTCTATCCTTTTAATATAAGGGGCATCATCATGAGGGAAGCAGGCGCCAATATGATACAGGAGGCGGCCTTCGCATTCTCAAACGCCCTGGCCTATATTCAAGAAGTCACCTCCCGCGGTCTACACGTGGACGATTTTGGCCGTCGCATTTCCTTCTTCTTCGCAACAGGGCTTCAGATATTTGAGGAGGCTGCACGATATCGGGCGACAAGAAAACTCTGGGCCAGAACCATGAGAGAAAGGCTCGGCGCCAAGGATCCAAAATCCATGCTGTTTCGTTTTACTGGGACAACAGGCGGAAGTTACTATCGGACCAAGGAGCCATTAAATAACCTGGTACGAGGTGCTTACGGTCTTCTGGGCAATATCCTAGGCGGTGCTCAGGGCATGCTCCATCCTGCGTGGGATGAACCTTTTGCCATTCCTACCGAAGAATCCGCCCTATTAGCATTGAGAACTCAGCAAATATTGGCTTATGAGACCGGGGTTCCCAACGTTGTAGATCCTTTGGGAGGATCCTATTATGTAGAGACATTGACAAAACAATATGAACGGAAAATTGAAGAGGCAATTCAAAAAATAGATGAAATGGGAGGCGCAGTAAAGGCCATTGAAGAGGGCTTTATGCAAAAAGCCATTGCCAGTGAAGCATATCGCATGATCAGGGAAGAAAAATCTTGTGAACGAGTAGTAGTAGGAATGAATAAGTTTGTGGCAGAAGATGAAAAGCAAGAAAAGAGAGAGATGAAATTTCATGAGGCAGATCCGCGGGTTCGTGAGCGACAGATCGACCGACTTAATCAAGTCAGGAATGAACGGGACGAAGGTGCAGTGGAAAATTGCTTGGATGAACTTAAGGAAAAAGCAAGGAGAAAGGAAAATTTAATGCCATATCTGATAAAAACTGTGAAAGTTTACGCTTCGATAGAGGAGATTATGGAGGCGTTGAAAGAAGTCTTTGGTACGTTTAAGGAACCTTTAAACATATAACAAGAGCAAGCATGAATAATAAAAGAAAGATCAGGGTATTAGTGACTAAAGCTGGGCTAGATGGCCATGATCGAGGAGCCAAAGTAATAGCTATGGTTTTAAAGGATGCTGGTATGGAAGTTATTTATACCGGACTTCATCAAACGCCTAAAGAGATTGTAAATACTGCTATCCAGGAAGATGTGAATTTCATCGGCTTGAGTATCCTTTCAGGCGCCCATGTGGGAATATCCAAAAAAATCCTGGAGCAGCTCAAAGAAAAAGGAGCACAAGATATTCTCCTTGTGGTGGGAGGAACCATTATGGATCGTGACATTGACAAGCTTAAAGATATGGGCGTGGTTGAGGTCTTCCCGATGGGAACTGATATTGATAGCATTGTATCTTTTTTTAGAGACCGGTTGATTGATTAATGTGACTTAGGAGGATTAGGAGGATAGATTTATGGATCTTTTTTTATCTGAAGAGCACCAAATCTTTCGAGATCAGATTCGACGATTTTGTGAGGTTGAAATTGCTCCTCTCGTAGAGGATGCTGAAGAGACGGAAACATTTCCCAAAAAACTCTTTCCTATGATGGGAAAATTGGGCTATTTGGCAGTACGTTACCCTGAAAAGTATGGGGGTGCCGGTGTGGATAAACTGACAGATGTTATACTTCGGGAAGAGATGTCCCGGGTTTGTCAGGGAATAGCGAGCAGTTGGTCATCTCACTCTCACCTAGCCACTTTCCCCATCTACCATGAGGGCACAGAGGATCAAAAGAGAAATTACCTGACCCCTGCTATTAAAGGTGAGAAAATAGGTGGTTTTGCTCTATCAGAGCCCAATTCCGGATCAGACGTCAGATCAATACAGAGTTTTGCCAAAAAAGATGGTGACCATTATATCTTAAATGGGTCAAAGACATTTATCACCAATGCCCCTATTGCTGATTTTTTGACTACGGCTGCCTATACAGATAAATCTCAGGGCTATAGGGGAATTAGTATATTTATTGTTGACTGTAATACCCTCGGTTTAACAATTTCCAAGTTAAAGAAAGAAGGGATAAGATCCTCTGAGACCGGTGAGATAGCATTTGAGGACTGTCCTGTTCCAGAAGAAAATCTTATAGGTCTTCAGGAAGGTAATTACAAGCTTATTTTAGAAACACTTAGTGAGGGAAGAATCGGAGTGGCTGGTAACATGGTAGGTGTAGCCCAAGCGGCTTACGAGGCTTCGCAGAGATATGCAAAGGAGCGAATCCAATTTGGGAAACCGATTGGAAAATTCCAGGCGATTTCTCACAAGATAGCTGACATGGCTGTTCAGATGCAAGCTGCAAGGCTGATGGTCTATGCAGCCGCTAAAAAATTGGACATGGGGGTTGACTCTATTTTAGACGCTTCAGCGGCTAAGCTTTTTGCCTCAGAAGTAGCGGTTAGTATTGCAAGGGAAGCAGTTCAGATCTTTGGTGGCTACGGATTTATGAGAGAGTATCCTGTTTTTCGCTATTTACGGGATGCTTTAGTTTACACCGTAGGTGAGGGAACATCGGAAATTCAAAAGAACATCATAGCTAAACAGATAGGGCTATGAAGAAAATGAGCATAACCTGACATAAGAACAAATAACTCCATGCTTTTAAAGTTTAGGAGGAATCCGGTGCTTATAGGTGACATCTTATCAATGAATGCTGATCGTTTTTCTGACAAAATCGCTTTGATTACAGAAGAAGGTGCCATTACATATCGGCAACTTGAAAACACTGCAAATCGAATAGCCAATGTTCTCATAGGATTAAGGATAAGAAAAGGGCAGAGGGTGGCATTAATTGAAAAAACTTCCGCTGCCTGTATAGAAATCGCTTCAGCGATAGTCAAGACTGGAGCTATTTTGGTCAATATTAACAACCTTCTTGGGCCCAGAGAATTCACAAAAGTCCTGAATGACTGTGACCCCACAATTCTTATCTTTGGGAAAGGATATGAAGATCTGGTACGAGGGATTAGAGAGGCTTTGCCGGGTATCCGGCATTACCTTTGCTTAGGATACTCGGATTGGGCTCCAGACTTGAACAGTGAGATGAAAACTGCATCTATTGATAGACCAAGTGTTGTTATTTCGGAAGAAGAAATCTTCACTCTTCTATACACAGCCGGCACTACCGGTGAACCAAAAGCTGCTATTTATACCCATAGTGCTTTTTGGAGGAATCTTCTTGTCACTGTAATCGATACATACAAACAGACTTACAAGGATATATGGCTTGGCCCTGTTCCTATGTACCATATAGGAGGGTATGGTACCTTAATGCGTGCCCTTCTTATGTCAAATACATTTATTCTGAAAGGTAAATTCGATCCCTCGGACTACCTGAATACAATTGAAAAAGAGAAAGTTACTATTCTCTATGCTTATCCTACCATGATTAACGCAATGATCCAGAGTCCAGAAGCAAATAGATGTGATTTTTCTTCCCTTCAATTAGTCATTTATGGTGGTTCCCCGATCCCAGAGGCGACTCTGGAAAAGGCCTATGAAATATTTCAATGCGATTTTGTTCAAAGGTATGGCGCAACTGAATGCTGTGGATCAGCTATCCTAATTTTGTCCCCAGAACATCACCGAATGGCACTTTCGGGAACAAAGCTAAATAAGAGAAAACTCCAATCAGCGGGTAAGCCCTGTTTGGGGGCAAAGATTAAGCTTTTAGATGAAAATAATAAAGTAGTGAAAGTTCCAGGGAAAACCGGCGCTTTAGTTGTTCATCTGGAAGCATCCATGCAGGGGTACTGGCGTGCACCGGATGAAACGGCGAAGGTTCTACAGGATGGTTGGTTGCGCCTGGGAGATATTGCCAAGTTTGATGAGGATGGGTTTTTTTATCTTATTGATAGAGAGAAAGATATGATAGTCAGCGGCGCCCGTAATATTTATCCTCGGGAAGTGGAAGAAGTTCTCTATTCTCATCCGGCTATTAAAGAGGCAAGCGTTATTGGTATTCCAGATGATTATTGGGGAGAGGCGGTTAAGGCGGTAGTTGTCTTGAAACCTGGAATAAAGATAACGGAAGAGGGATTGATTAACTACTGTAAACAACACTTGGCTAGTTACAAAAAGCCGAAGTCAGTGGATTTCGTCGATTCCCTACCAAAAAACCCCGGAGGAAAGATTATAAAAAAGGAACTACGACAAAAATATTGGAAAAGCCGAGATAGATATATCCATTAGTGAGAGCTTTAATAACCGAAAAATGCGAGTTTAATTGGTTGAGGAATATTCCGAGTTTACCTGAAAAATATGTTGTGAAGAACTTCATAAGCTAAGTGATTGGAGGATATTTTTTTTCAACGACGAATTCTAATCCAAAGAAAGTAGGAGTATCTCAAGAAAAGTAAAAGTATTTTATAAGCCATTAAGACATAAAATATACCTTTTTTCAAGAGGGAAGATATGGCAGTATACAAATATGGAACATATGAACCCATTATTGGCAAAGGTTGTTACATTAGCGATTCAGCAAGGGTTATCGGAAACGTAATATTGGAAGAAGACTGTTACGTTGGCCATGGAGCCATTATTCGGGGCGACCATGGGATGATCCATATAGGCAAAGGATCAGCTATTGAAGAGAATGTAGTGATACATGTCCGAGTTGATAAGGAATATATTCTGGAAGAGCACATAACTCTCGGCCATGGTGCCATTATTCATGGTGATTTAATAAAGGCCTTTGCTGTAATAGGCATGGGTGCCGTAGTGGGCCGCGAAACAACGGTGGGCCGATGGGCAGTGGTAGCTGAGGGGGCGGTAGTTCCTACAGGGAAATCGGTTGAAGATGAAACAATAGTAGCAGGCATCCCAGCCAAAGTAATTGGTAAGGTTAACTCGAAACATAAAGAATATTGGAAATGGGCTAAACAAGTTTATGTAAATTTAGCTCGTGATTATCAAAAGAATTTAAGGAAGTTATATTAATTTTTTATTTAACTTTCAGTATACCCGGCTCATTAAAGAATCTAAAACTGACAATTTTGGCGCGCTTTCGAACAGCTTTCAGGATATATGATGCTTATTACAAAGGGATATTTCCATGCTTCTTGCCTGGTCGTTTTTCCTCTTTGTTAGCCAACATTCCCAGGGCGCTTATAATTACAGGACGGGTCTCTTTAGGTTTTATAACATGGTCAATAATGCCACGCCTGGCAGCCTGGTATGGAGTTGCAAAATTTTCAACATATTCCTCAATCTTTTGCTGTTTTGCCTCATCGCTTTCTTTGCGGAAGATGATTTTAGCCGCCCCGTCAGCTCCCATAACGGCAATCTCAGCAGTCGGCCACGCAATAACCATATCAGGTCCTCCCTCGCCGGAGCACATACCTATGTAAGCCCCGCCGTATGCCTTGCGTGTAACAATGGTTATCTTAGGAACTGTTGCCTCTGGATATACATACAGCATCTTTGCGCCGTGCCGTATTATTCCTCCATGCTCCTGCTTCGTTCCGGGTAAGTATCCTGGCACATCAACAAAAGTCAATAAAGGTATATTAAAACAATCGCAAAATCGAATAAAACGAGCCGCTTTATCAGAAGCGTTAATATCCAGACAACCTGCAAGGGCACGCGGCTGGTTGGCAATAATGCCGACGCTCGATCCATTCATACGAGCAAAACATGTAATCATATTCTGGGCATAGAGCTTCTGGCTTTCATAAATTTCTCCATTATCAACAACCATTTTTATAACTATTTTCATATCATATGGACGATTACTGCTATCCGGTATTATGGTATCCAGATCATCTTCCATACGGTCTGTAGGATCAGTGCATTCTATTGTAGGAGGTTTCTCTTTATAATTTGATGGTAGGAAACTCAACAAATATTTAATTTGATTAATACAATCTTCATCACTATCCGCTACAAAATGAGCATTTCCGCTTTTCTGGTTATGAATCATTGCCCCTCCCAATTCGATCGGATTAACCTCTTCCCCTGTTGTAGCTTTAATTACCTCGGGACCGGTAATAAACATCCGGGCATAGTCCTGTTTAACCATATATATAAAATCCATTAACGCCGGCGAATAAACAGCTCCACCGGCTGACGGCCCCATAATCGCGGATATTTGAGGGACCACACCGGAGGCCATGATATTTTTTTGAAATATTTTTCCATATCCTCTAAGGCCTTCTACCCCTTCCTGAATTCTGGCACCACCGGAATCATTAATGCCAACGATAGGACACTTCGCAGACACGGCTTTACCCATGCACTTCACCATCTTATTGGCATGCATTTCACCCAGAGATCCTCCCATTACACTAAAATCTTGAGCATACGCGAATACCGTCCTGCCATTGACTTTACCATAGCCGGTTACTACTCCTTCACCCGGAAGCTCAATCCTGTCCATACCAAAATTCGTGCAACGATGTTCAACACCAATTTTCACAGAATGTTAAATCGACATAATCTTCCCCCAATTTTTGAGCGCTAAAATCACCACTGTCCGATCTACTTTTTCGAGCCAAATAGATATCGTTCCTTTACACA
>Ga0233413_10001004_pt1 | contig 12787 bp, 24 predicted proteins | sample Na_anoxic_6_MG_FD_189019 | JGI IMG/M metagenome (GOLD analysis project Ga0233413, IMG submission 189019) | Seawater microbial communities from Saanich Inlet, British Columbia, Canada - Na_anoxic_6_MG | ecosystem: Environmental > Aquatic > Marine > Inlet | place: Canada: British Columbia... | reverse complement strand
GAAATTCTTTTTTAGCTCCACCAGTTTTATAGTCGATTATTTTAGTAAAGTCGCTGGAATTAGTATCTATAAAACCTACCAAATAAAAGCCATCATAGTTTAGCTTTACCATTCTTTCAAACTCATCTAACCTCTTTACTTTTTTTAGTGTTTTTTGCTCATCTTTATTAAAACTGTTAAAGTTATTGTGTTCTAACGCTTCGCCAACTTTAGAGCCGAAATCTGTATAAGCATTTCCTTCAAATGGTTTGCCTACGATATAAGTATCGTAATACTCTTTTTTATCTCTTTTGAATAAAGAAATCTGTGAATAACTTAAACGACTTACACCATATTTGTCTTTTTTTGGTAAATTCATATTCTGGAGTAATTTTTCTCTATTTTTAACTTCATTTCTGTTTCTATATCTATATCGTAATGTCTAGCGAAATTAAGAACAGTTAGAATAACGTCTGCCATTTCTTCTTTCATATTTTCCATATCGCTGGAATAATAAGCACTTTCTAGTTCAGAAACTTCTTCTTTAACTTTCATTAAAAAACTAACTTCTGTGGTGTTTTTATTTATACAACCTCTAAGAAGTGTGCTTTCGTAGTTTTCTTCTATTATTTTTTTCATAATTTTAATCTTAATTGTCTTGGCTTACCATCATCCCTAGCATCTATTTCTATTTTTTTAAGTATAGAATAGTATTTTGAGTTTTTAGGCTGGTAACCCAAAGATGTTAAATTCATATCGTTTTTTAAGATGGATATACATATCCTTCTATAAGATGGAACTTTATCTTCTAACTCAGCTGGAGCTTCATCTGGAATCCCGTCTTTATAGCAACGTTTTTCCCATAATTCGATGTATTCTCTAATTCTTTCGTGTACCATAATTCCCATTCTTTTATTGTTGTTTCAGCTTGTAAGTCTGCCAACCTCCTTTGGTCATCATCTAAATGTTTCCAAGCACTTCTAACTATATATTCTGGTATTTGAAACTTATAGCACACTGCACAATGACCTAAAAAAGCTCTCCTATTCATAGACATATTTGTTAAGTGGTTTTTCATTGTGTTATTCCAGCTATAAATTACTTTCTTCATCGACTTTCCGTATAGTATGTGGTTTCCAGTAAATTCTATTGCTTTTTTAAGCATCAAAACTTCCGTTTCTTTGTTTACTTTAGACCACATACCAGACTTCCAGCACTCCCATTTCCAGTAAGGAACGAATACTTGCTTTATTCTACTTCCGCGTCCCAACTTTCTGAAAATTCTTTGTTTTGGAATAATGAAGCTAAACCCGTTATTTGTTTCATTCTTAATAGTTCATCTGGACTCATTCCAACGTGCTTACATATCCAAGCATCGCCTTTTCCCATCTCTACTAATTCAGAAACAATAGTACTCATTAACTCTAAGTTATGTGAACCCCTTGCCCTATTGTGACGAATAGTAGAAGCCATTCTATCACCTAATTCTTTATCTATTACAGATATTGGCAAGTGTCCTTGTTCCCTGTCGTAAACCCGTTTAGAGTTCTTTAATACTGACAATCTGTGAAAACCATCTACTACTATGTATTTATCGTTTTCTTCATCTCTAAAGCAAACAACTGGCATAGTATAACCATCCTCCCAAATAGATGTTTCTAGTAATTCCATTTCTGGAGGAGCTACCGAATTAGGGTTATAATCATTTGCTTGAATCTTATCTACGTGTACCCTTAGTACGTTGTAAACTGGTGACATATATTCTTCCATTTTCTTTTAGTTTTTAGTTGTTAATTTGTATGAACCATCTTCTTGATGTATTTCGTTTCCCGTTACTGGAGGATTAAATACAGACATTAAAATAGTATCTTCTGTTGCTGTAAATTTGTGTTTGTCGTGATTGTTTAGTACATAAGTTGTATCTGGAAATATCTCGTAACTTATATTAGTATTTAAGTCAGTTATCCAGCCGTGACCATAAATGCAATAACAAGATTCTAAATGGTTTTTATAATGCCAATGATAAGTTCCTTTTTTTATTATGGTCTTATGTAGGCTAAACCCCATATTATCCTTTTCTAATAGTATTCTAACACTTCTACCAGCATTAAACTCTACATCTCTATCAGTTCCTTCTAAATCTTTTACTCTAACTATTTTCATTTTTTTTGATATTAAGTTTTTTGTATATAATACAAATATATAAAATATATTTATATATGTTAATTATTTATATAAAATCCCATTTCTATTGGTCTATGTTCTTGACCGCTAAAAGGTTTAATTAGTTTATTTTCTAATGAATTTAGAACAAAATAAATATTAGTTCTTTTATTGTTTGTTTTATTAGTGTCTGAATAATGTAATGTATTGCAATCAAATAAAACTAAATCTCCAGCCTCACATTCAGCACTAATCATATCAACATTATATTTTTCTTTTATTTTGTTTATTGAATCAATATCTGGAACACCTTCTACTTGTTCACTAAACTCATCTTCAGAACTTAAATTACCAACTTTTGGGCAAGATATATAGCTTAAATGAGATTTGGGTATAAAATTAATACACCCATTATTTATAGTATTATCATCTATTGCTACCATAACTGTTAAACATCTCATTCTAGGCATACCATCTTTAGAGTGCCAAGTTTCAAAATCAGAGTGCCAATTCCAACCATTAGAATCCTTTCAATCTTTATAATTTATTCTACTCTGATGTAAATAAACACTATCACCTAAAATAGATTCAACCATATTAATGACTTGACTACCTAATAATGTAGATATATTTTTATTGTCGTTAACGCTAAGTATAGACCTAACCTTTTTGGAGTTAGGTTCTCTATTTACATAATATTCTTTATTGTTTACAAGTAAATCATAACACTCGTTTTTAGCTACCCTTATCTTGTTTTTATTAAAAAAGTTTTTAACTATTAAGAAACCGTTTTCATTATAAAAATCAAATTGTTCATTATTTAATAATTCTGGTTTTTTATACGATACTTTGTCAATTCTATTTTTTATTGAATATTTATCACTTATTCTAGTTGGATATAAATCTTTCATCTTATATGTTTTTGTATTTTTTTTGTATTTCTTTTTGTCTTTTAGATTGCTCTATGGTTGGTGCTAATCCTAGATACTTACAAGTGTGGTCATTTTTAAGTATTGTTATCGCAAATCTTTTCCAACTTGTTACGTCTGAATTATGACATTTAAGCATATCTAAGTGGTCTGGAGGAGTCATTCTAACACAAGTTTTATCTTTCCTACCGTGTCTAGTTTTTTCTCCTAGAATAAACGGTATATTATTAAACCTCATATCATTTATTACCTCTTCTGATAATCCGCGACCCACTCTCCACCAGTACTTTATTGATTGAATGAATCGCAACTTAAAATTTTTACTAGACTCTTTTGGTAATGTGTCCAATAAAAACTTAACAAAACTCTTCCAAGAATGACCTTTAGGTAATTTAAAACTGTTGTAAGATATTTGTTTGCCGTATGTTGCCAAGAAATTAGCACCAGCAACTCTAGCACACAAAGTCCTCCAAATATGAGCATCTATAATCCTATATAGGTTTAGGCTAGACTTTGATTCACTCATAAATGGAGAAGCTACACGCATTTGAGCAACACTTAAACCAGCTTTCCAAAATAAGTCATAAAGTTCATTATAATCCCACTCAAATTTAGCATTACCAACCCAAACATCATCTGTTTTCCAATCATATATAGGATAACAATTAAAACAATTACCAAGATTTTTTCTTGTCCAATGTAGTCCGTTAATCATAGTTTTTTTCTTGTTCATTATAGCTCTATATCTGTTTAAGCTTTCATCTGTCCTTATACCTATTAAATTTGCACATTTTTTACCTTGACTATACCAAACAGAAAACTTATCGTAAAAATCTTTATCGTGCATATTTTCTTCATAAAAATCAAATGGACAATTATCTATATTTACAATATAATCTTCTTTTGGCATTGGCATTATCCATCTATTCTTATCTTCAATTCCCCAAGTAATATATGTAGTTTCATAACTACTTACGGTGCAAGGTAAGGTAATGGGTAGGCAACACCAATAAACATCCAATAAGTCTAAATTGTCTTTTATTATTTTATGCATAAAATTTAACGATAAAGTATAATTAGCTTCATTATCCATAACCATTAAACCAACTTTTTCTGTTATATTGTTATTTCTCATATAGTCTAAAACTAGGTTTAACATAACCCCAGAATCTTTACCACCAGAGAATGATATATAAACCCTTTCAAAGTTTTTAAAAATGAAGTCTATCCTATCGTTGGCAGCTTCATAAACATTTTTATTTTTATTGTATTTTTTCATTTTCTTTTAGTTTTAAAAAGGGGGTTTTTACACCCCGTTATTATTAATATCCTAGAGCTTGTACCATTCCGTTAGCTAAATAATCTAAATAATGAAATACATCACCATTCATAAAGTCTATTTTTACTAAAGTTGTTTTTATTTGGTTGTGATATTGTGTAGCTCCATCTACATAATCAATCAACATTCCGTAAGTTAGTCCGAAGTGACCATCTAAATTAATGCAAGTGTCTAAATCTTTTCCTTTTTCTTCAATTAGTGTAGTTAAATAGTTTTTCATTTTGTTTGTTTTAATTGTTAATACTTGCACAAATATATAAATATATTCTAATTAGAAAATAAATAAATAATAAAAAAGTGAAATAATTATAAAAATTCGCTTAGTTCGTTCATAATATCCCCATTCTCTACACCTATTAACATAGAAGATACATTTAAGAACTTAATAAACAGTTCTTCAAACTCTATTTCATCCATCTTTGCAAAGCTTATTGATTTTGGTAAATACATTACACCAATATCGCTTGTAATAGTTTCGTAGAATCCAGCTTTTACTGTTAAATAAGCTCTTAAATTATCTTTATCGTCTGTTAGGTCTTGGTTTTGAAATACCAGCTCAATAAGAGCAAAGAACTTTTTGTGCAGCATATAATTTCTAGGCTTCTTTATGTCACAATTAACAAAATCACCTACTTTAATTTTACGCCCTTTCTCTAAGTCGCTATCGTGTGCAAACTTAAATCCGTTCAATGTTCTTACCAGCTGGAATTTCATAACCTCTTTCTTTTAGTTTATTTATTCAGAAAGGTAAATCATCAGCAGCTTCCATAGCTACTTCTGCTTTTTCTGGTGTGCTAGTTTCAGCTTCTGCTTTAAACACTTTCCAAGCATCTAAATTGTGGTAATATTTACCTTTATATTCTCTGCTAGATACGTTAAAAGACACATCTACTTCGCTTCCTACTTTATTGTATTTAGTAAAGTTTTCTACCTTTTCTTCGCCAAATATTTGGAAGCAAACAATGTTATTGAAATCAGCTCCTGTATCTATTACAAAATTGATTTTTTGCCATTCCTTTCCAGCTTTACTAGTTCCCGTTTCTACGTCTAATATTGACGTAATTTTACCCGTTACTTTTAAATCACTCATTTTTATTTATTTTAGATTATTAATTGCGTTGTGAATTGCTTGTTTTTCAGCATTATCTAGAAACTTATCCAAGATATTTTTAGTTGCATAACTTGTCCCTGTTGCTATTGTTAAGCCTTTGTCGCTTATTATTTTCGCTTCCATAATACATTCTGCTGGATTAGTTACTGTTTTAAACCAACCTACTTTTAACGTTTCCTGTGGCTTATAGTGCCTTAAAGTCGTTTGTAGTTGGTAGTCTGGATAGTTCTCCCGAAATTCTTTTACTGTCATTTTTTTAAATTTAATATGTTAATTATATGATTTGCATTTAGTCCGTGTTCGTTACAAACGTTGTGAATTACTTCTAGTTTTTCTTCGTTAAAAACAGCGTTCGTTAAACGATTTATTTGCTTAATTGCCTTTTCAACTACGATAGAGCTTTCCTTTAAAGTTCTCATCCTATTTTTAAGTTTAGATTTTCAACTATTGAACAGCCTTCTATTTCTTTTCCAGCTTTAATAGCGTCTTTTATAGCCTTTTTATCTGCTGCTTCCGTTACTTTTACTGTCTTAAATTCTGCTGGTAGGCTGTTAATATCATCAACTTGAACAGAACTAGATTTGCGTGTCGAGAATTTATTATAAGAAACTTCAAACTCTCCAAACAATTTAACGGCTTCTAATAAACGATTTTTAAGATTCAGCACTAAGTTACCATTTCGCTTTTTAATTGCTTGTAGTCGCTTAATTTCAATGTCTATCGCATCGTTAATACCTTCTTTTGTTGTAATAACTTGAAGATACGCTGTTGATTTACCTTGTAACTGCTTTTCGTTTATTTCTAGAGCTTGTTCCAGTTCTGGTGTTAGTTCCCCTTCCGCTGCTTCTATCTGTGAAATTAGCTTCAAATAATCGTTCTCTATATTGTATAATGTCGTTTTCATTTTGTTCGTTTTGTTGGTTAATTCTTTGTTCTATAAATTGTTCGCTACTATATCCCATTTAATGCTTTTTTAACTTCTGCACTTAAACTATATTTCTTTTCTATCGCTGTAATGTCGTTTACATCAGACATATATTGTAAAGCCTTTTTAAATTGCTCTGAATCTAGCTTTAAAGCTGGTTTAGTTTTAGGTTTAGCACTATTAGCATCGTCATCTTCTGCTTGAATCGCTAAAAGACTAGATAAAGTGTACCTACGGAAATAAGATATTTGACTACCTAATTTCTGTGGGTCACGTTCATCTGTTAAAGCTATTGAAGATTCTATAAAGTCAACAGAATCAACATCTACTATTTTAGTTACTACCTCACCGCCTATAATTGGCTGTAAACATATCAAACCATTTTTAAGTAGTATTGGTTCAACGTGAGATAACAGTCCGTTAATATCAAAGTATTTAGACTTAAAGAACGGGTTTGTACTATCTTTAGATATTGCTCCTATTTCAGTTTTAGCTGCTGCTAATTTCTGATAGATATTTTTAGTTGTTTTAGTTGGCATCTTGTTTCTTTTATTGTCCTGTATAAGTTTCTATAAATTTAGTAATGCACTCTGTCATTGTCATACTATTTTCGGTTGTCCTTACCTTAAAGTTTCTTAAAAGAGTTTCATCTATTTGCATAAAGAACCCTTTTTTATTGTAATCTTCAGTCGGTTTATCTGGATAAACTGTCTTACTAGCTTTTGCTTTTTCTAACATAATTTAAAATATTGGTTTTACTTTTTCTATTTTTTTTGAGCTTAATATAAAATCTACTTCTCCTAATTTAAGCGAACACCAGTCTGCTGGAAGAACAGCATATTTGTCCTTATCACCTTTGTAATAGTTTCCACCTTCTTGTTCACTTAGTGCTTTAATTTCTTTGGCATTTAGTCCTTCTATTTTTACTGATATAAAACCAGTAGCTGGACTTAATTCGTTTAGCTTTTCAGCTAGTTCTAATACTTCTTCTATTGTTTTCATCTTATCTGTTTTAATAGTTTAATATGGTTTATTAAAATTTTAAGATTTCATTTTTACGAACTATTCCAGTTTGTCTGTGATGTTTAGCTATATAAACCTCATTACCAGCAAAATCCTTTTGAATAAAAAGTACTTTTCTTCTTGCTGGCTGACCCATAACGTTAAATGTTATAAAATCTCCTACTTTGATTTGTCCGTCTTGAATTGTTTCTGTGTTTGTCATTTTGTTTGTTTTAATTGTTGAGTACAAATATAATATAAAAATATATTAATATACAAACATTAAGTAAAAATAATTCAATAAAATTTTAGGCAAAGCTATGAAAGCCTTGCTATACTTAGAAAGTTAGTAAAAAAATATTTTACTTTTTTCTTAAAAAATCTGTATAAGTGGAAAGAATAGCTAGTTTTAAGTCCTTTATCTTAACGCCAATTTCATCCTCTTTTACTTCCTTAGCTATCTTAATAGATACTTCATTTGGATAAAACGCCATTAAATAATCGTCTTGAATTAAGTGCTTTCCGTTACCTATACTTTGGATATAAGTGTACTTTCTCATTTCTTCGCTCATTTGTTGTTTTAAAAGTTATGTGTTAAACGTGCAATCTGCCCAAATTGTTTACTGTGAATAAATCCTTCTATTGCTCGGGGGGAGTGGTCAAAACCTTTTTTAGAATGCCAACTATCAGCACTACTAGGACTTCTTAAACTTTCACAAGTGACACCTATAAAGTCTTGAGCTTGTTTATGGTGTATATGGTGAGTATAAAAGTATTTATGGCTTGTAGTTGCCCAATCTTCTTTTGCTTCCATAGCCATTAGATTCGGTAAATCTTTCCATTTAGCTCCATCTCCGTGTGTCGTTCCTATTAAACTTTGATTCCATTTATAATACTTCCTGTGGCTTATAGAAAAGTCAAATGTCATATTTTTATTATTACGAAAATAAGACTTTATACTATCGGCTAACATAAAACCGCTAATATAATCGTGGTTAGACGGGTCATAATGACAATGAATATCCGCTACTGGTAAAAGTAGTTCAATCATATCTATTATAGTTTCTTTAGCCGCTAAAAAAGCTTCGTACCACATTCCATCGCTATCCTGTGGAGTTCCTCCCGTAGTAGTTTTCCCGTTCTCGGTATGTAGCATATCGTTACCGATTACTAACATTATCTTTTCTATGTTAAAGCCACTAGACTTTTCTAATAAACCCTCCACACCATTTAAAACTCTAGAACGTGCTATTTGTATGTTATAGTCATCTGAACCTTCGTATGTGTTACACAACTTGCCAAAGTGAACATCTGCTGGGTCTACAATTAATAAATGACCATCTTTACAAGGTTGCCTTTCAATCTTTTTAAAAGTAGGCGAATATTCTTTTAAATCTTCTATTAAATCCTTTCTGAATTCTTCGTAAGTAGTGCCTTTATTCTTGGAATGAATGCTAAAATTCTTTCCTTTATACCAGTAATGATTTACGCTGTCTAAAGGTATTCCAACTATTTCACATTCTTCTTCTAAACCGCTATGCCCTACGCCTTTTTTCCAACCAGCTACTACTCTCCGAAAAGTAGCGTAGACAAAATCTTCTTCGGGATATTTCTTTTCAAGATATTCGTATACATTTTTATTAGTATAGTAAGGTCTTTCCTTTATTAAAGCTAAAGACTCCTCTTTAAATTTCTCAAATCTCGATGGTCTTGGTGGCATTTATTTTCCTTTATCAGCACTACCTCCGAACAAAAAATCTTTTAATGTAAATATTAAACCCGTAAATAGTCCGAAAATGTTACTAGCTGTCATTATTATAAACTCGTTTACTTGTAATCCATTTTTTAAAATCTCATAGCATAACCACATTTGAATACCTCCAAAGAAAGTAAAACCAGCTAGACTAAAGTATGCCACTACATATTGAAGATGCTTATTTCCATTTATTCTAGCATCTTTCCTATCTTCTACTTCTAATCTATGGTGTTCTAAATATTCTTCTTCATAGTCGGCTTTAGCCTCTATTAATTGAGCTACTTCTTCGTGATTTCCTTTAGCTTTAGCATTAGAAATAGCTTTATCTACAAAGTTGTTTACAATTCCCAAAGGTGGAAATATGGTAGCAGCTATGTCTGTGGCTTGGTCTAGAATTTCTGGAGCTATATTTTTTATGACTTGAAAAGCCTTAGAATCTTTAAACTTTTTAAACTTTTCCTTTGCACTCATATTTTCGAATATTTAGTCTTTCCGTTATCTTTATAAGCTCTTAAAGTTTGCTTTTTATTATCGTCTTTGTTGAACGAAATATGCACCCAGCTAGGAGTTTCTTCATCACCAAATTCCCAAATCATTTGACGAAAAGGAATACCCATTTCTAAAATAGCCAAATAAAGAATTTCGCTTTTATTTTCACCATCTATTATAAGTTTAATATCAGCAGCTTTGCCGTAGCAATGCTCTGAAGTTGGTTTACCATCTCTAGAAGCTCCACCAATAGCTGTATTCAATTTTTCAGACCTATAACCACTAGTGACTCTAATAGAATGCTTTACTTTATCTCTAAGAGGCTGTAATACATTTTCGCATAATTCCGCTAGGTTGTGAATGTGTTCAGCAGTTGGACTATTGTCTATTCCTTTTCGTTCCGCAGTATCACTTCTAGTTAATTCTTCTAAACTAAAGTTTTTTGTTAACTTCATTGGTCTTTATTTTGTAAATTCATTAAAATTTCACGATAATGGTCTGCCCATTTCTCAGCATTTTTAACTTGTTCTTCTGCGTGTCTTATTTCAAAGTCATTCTTCCAGCGTAAATCTTCATCTACATAGTTCCAAAGTTTACCATCAGATTGGAGTAATATGTCTTGTTTGGTGTTAGAAACATCTCTTTCGTGCTTTCCCTCACCAATTCCTGTAAACAAGTAGGCAATAGCTCCTACCATTGCGTAGGTGATTAAACTATCTTTTACCTCTTTGCTAATCATTCACAAAGTCTGTGTCTAGGCGTTACTAATTTCGCTTTGAAATTGACAGCAGTCCTTTTAAGAAGTGAGTTAACTTCACTAGACATAGGATAACCGCCATCCCGAACAATATTAAACCTTTCAAAATCGACTTCTTGATTTTTGTTATAGTCTGTAACACGTAAATTTGAATCTAACTTATAGTTTGTACCAGTTCCCGTTATAATCGGCTCTGTGTTGCTTAAAAACGCTATATCACGAAGTCTAACGTGAAGCCATTGCGGTAATCTTCCAGAAGTAAAAGTAAACTTCCTTATAAGCTCATCACGAACAACATCTACTTGTCTATTTTGGTACTCAATTTCAACTTTATCTTCATCAGAATCTATTTCGTTAAATATACCAGTAACTCGCATAGACTGCTTAAAATCCATTAATGAAACATCTAAACTTTTACCACTAGAAAGCTGGAAAATGTTATTTAAACCCCATTCAAATCTTACTGTATCATTTGCCGTATTAACCGAGTAATTTTTAAGGCAGAACATTTCAGAATACGATAGGTAGGCGTTACCAAAATACGTACCGCTATTCTTGATTTTATAAATACCAGTTCCAAAAGCAGTAAGAATAGTGTCCCAGTCAATACGGAAACCGCTAAAAGTATCTCTAACGTTATAAAACCCAGTCGCAAAATGTTCGCCATACGTGTCATCTATTAAAGTAGTTTGGTCTATCCAAGCCATTCCATTCCACTTTTGGAGCGTTAATAAGATAGTGCTAGTGTTTAATGGTAACTGATATAGGAAGCTGTTAAAATCGTTGTTTAAAACGCTTGTAAATGTGCTTTCTGCTAGTACTAACTGCGGACAATTTAACGAACAAGGGTCATCACTAGGACTTTCATCTTCAAAAAACTCACTTGTAGCGACTGGAATAGTCGTATCTGTCGTTCCAGTTAACAAAATAGTCCGTAGTCCAAAATAGGACATTGGATTTGAGTTAGTATTTTGCGTGACTATCATTTACCACACGTTTGAATCCTCGTTTACAGCAGCAACACCTTTATAGTCTTGATGATGTTCAAACCAATGTTTAAAAGCATCTTTGCACTCCTCCTCTGTACTTTCGGGAGTTAATTCTAAATCAACCTCTGTTGGAGTAGTACATTCATAATAATCGCCATCTAAAAGACCGCTAAATTTATGAAATTGGTAAACCTCGTTTGTTAATCGTAATAGACAATTTCCGTTATCTACTAATTCTGTTGCTTGTTCTGCTGTTAAATGTGACATTTTTTTATTGTTTTTATTTTAATATTATGCAACTCCTAAAGTTGTTATTGTTCCGCTCGAACCTATATATTTTAATGCACCACCATCAACAAAAATAGTTCCCCCTCCTGTTGGTGTACTTGGTGCTGTTTGATTGCTTAAAAATTGCCTACCATTTAAATCTAACTTTTCTGTAGGTGTATTTGTTCCGATGCCTAAACCTGTTCCTGTTAAAGTCATTTTAGATGTTGTGCTGTTTAAAGCTCCGTTGACAATCACATTGAACCTTAACGCTCCATCCTCCGAACCGCTTGTATTGTCGATAATTTCACTTGCTAAAAAAGCGTATGGATGCCTTGCGTTTACTGAATTTTCACCCCAAAATGAAAAGGAAGAATTAACCCCAACAGTATTTTGTGGCGAATAAATACCCGTTCCTTGTCCAATCGTTGAGCGAAATATACCTTCTTTATAAAATTGAAATATTCCATTTGAATCTGGATTTCCATTTTTAGCCATACCCATAACAATAGAAGCATCATCCGAACCGCTTGTATTGTCTTCAATTTTAGCAAATAAAAACCCATAAGATTGTATGTTTCCTAAGCTATCATTCATATACATATTAATACCCCCCAAAGAATTAATAGCATTTACATCTCTATATGTACCTAAATTGCCCGAATTTTTGGTTTCAATAAGTCCGTTTATTCTGAATTTAAAATGTTCTGAGCTACTAACCGCTCCAGCTTCCGAAAGTGCAAATCTAATACTACCTTCTTCTGCTCCATCAGCATTATTTTCAATGTTTGCTAAAATACCTCCGTAACGTGTCTTAACATTTAACGAATTTTTAGCGTGAAAGTCTATCCCAAAAGAACCGCTATTTGTTGTTTTGTAAATTTCTTGAACATAAATGCTTGAAGATTCTAATAAATTATTGCCGTTTATTTTAGCATTCCCTACAACCTCTAAAGTTTCTGTCGGTGTAAGCGTTCCGATGCCAAAATTGCCTTTTATAGCACCACTCCAATCAAACGTATAATTAGGACTACCAGCAGCAGCTTTGTTGTCAAATGCAATAGTTCTTCCACCAGCGTTA
>Ga0233413_10001003_pt1 | contig 12791 bp, 10 predicted proteins | sample Na_anoxic_6_MG_FD_189019 | JGI IMG/M metagenome (GOLD analysis project Ga0233413, IMG submission 189019) | Seawater microbial communities from Saanich Inlet, British Columbia, Canada - Na_anoxic_6_MG | ecosystem: Environmental > Aquatic > Marine > Inlet | place: Canada: British Columbia... | reverse complement strand
AAACTACTCACCATCCTGAATGTGATGATGAAAACCGGTAAGCATTGGGATCCTGAATTGGCTTAAATATATCGACTTGACACCACAGTCACTGGTTAGGTGGCGATATCACGACAAGTCAATTTCTCCGGAAAGCGCCTTCAAAAGTCTAGGATTCACGTATGCAACTTTACGATTGAATTTTTGTTTCGCCCTGAATACGATTCCGGCTCCTTCGAGCTTCTTCAAGTACAAATGGGCTGTCGAAAGACTGCCGACAACCCCAAGTTCGACTAAGTGGTTGGCGAAAATTACTGGCCCACGGAAAAGAGCGTTCACCAAATCTTGAGAGTACATCTTAGGGTCGAGTTTTCGTAATTCGTGCTTCAGTTCCAGCATTGCAATTCGAACTTGATTGGCGCGGCTAGTCGAACGTAGCGAAGCATTGTGCGTTAGTATCACAAACCAAGTTAAGTAAGTGAGAAAGTCATTGTTCTCTCTTGTTTCTTGAAGAAGACTGTAATAGTCGGATTTGTGTTTCAGGATTTCGCCAGATAAAAAAAGTACGGGCGTGCTAAGAATCTTCTGCTCGACGAGATACAGCACTACCATTATTCGGCCAGTTCGACCGTTACCATCAGTAAATGGATGGATAGACTCAAACTGGTAGTGAGCTACCGCAGCTTTTATGAGCGGATGAATATCGTTGTCTTCGTTCATCCAGGCAAATAGGTTGTCCAAGAGGTCACGAAGCAGTTTTTCCCCATCCGGAGGCATATATACGATTTTGCCGACAGAATCTGTGAGCGCAGTGCCAGGTACTTTCCTGACGGTCATGGGTTTGCCTTTAATAATTGAGCAAACCTCTTCCAAGACTGTCGTACACAGTGGTTTATTAATACTCCATCCGTAGTTAATCGCCTGAGCGTAGCGATGGACCTCCTTTGTCATCGGGTCGATTGCTTTTGAAGGCGACTCAGCACCAAAGAGCTTGTCATCAGTCGTGACGATCTGCTCTATTTCTGACGAAGCTTTTGCTTCAAGCAGAATAACGCTTTGAAAAAGAGCGGCCTGATTTGGGAGGTGCTCGGCAGTGGCTGAGAGCTCAGCAAGAGAGGCAGATGCTGCCACAAGGGATTTAAGTAAATCGATAGACTCAAGGGGCTGAGCTGGAGGCAGCAGCGGCAGGTCATAATAGGGTTTGTTTGGGTCCAGCATCTTGATCTTGCTAATAAGCGAGGATTTTCGGAAGTATACTCGCTAAACTTCCTAGAAAATAGCAATAATAGGAAGTAGCAAAAACGGGATGAAAGGCGGTTTAGGTCGGAAAGGTCAGCCACCTAACAGCTTGATTCAGCGGAAGCCGCTGTTCTCGGCTTTTGTTTTTTATTCATACCACTGTTTTTATGATCATTGTTCCATTAAGTCAACTGCTTATGACTTCCTTTATTTTTTTCAAAGGACGAAAAACAACGAATCGCAGCGCAATCCGCGAGCTTGCCCCAACATACGGGACTGTAATTACAGCAGCTTTTTGATCATTTTCGACCGCTCATCAAGCAAATTCAAGGGGCCATTAAGCTACGATCTGCAAGCCAGGACTTTCATCCAGCTTAGAGTATGGGATATTCTCGCGCCCTGCTCCCCTCCAGTAACCGATGCAATCTTAAATGCCATCACTCTCATCCAGCAATATTCTTGTCAGCGACAGTCTGACGCTACCGCAAGCACCAGGCGAACGCATACGCTGGGGAAAAGCCTATGGCTGTACCAAGGCTCTGGCAATTGCAGAGCTGGCCGCAGGTACTGATCGCAGTATTCTTGTTTTAACCAGCAGTATTGCCGAAGCAGAATCACTAGCACATGAAATAGACTTTTTCCGGGGCAATCAGGGGCCGATCGATCTTTTCCCGGATCTCGAGGTACTGCCATACGATGCCTTCAGCCCACATCAGGATCTGATTGCCCGGCGCATGAGTGTGCTGCGCCGACTCGCCACAGAACCTGGATCTCTGACAATCACCGCTGTCCCGGCCCTGTTGCCACACTTACCACCGACACAATATCTACGCAGCCGCAGTATTGCGTTGCGACCCGGTCAGCCACTGACCCAGGAGAAATTTCGCAGTCAGCTTGAAGATTCCGGGTATCAACGTGTGTCTCAGGTCGCGCAGCATGGCGATTATGCTGTGCGCGGTTCACTCATTGACTTCTTTCCCAGTGGCCATGAGACCCCGATCAGAGTCGATTTTTTTGACGACGAAGTTGAGTCACTACGTGAGTTCGATCCTGACTCGCAGATATCAACAACTCGTATTAATGAGCTCGATATGCTGCCGGCCAGGGAAATTCCACTAGATGAAGCATCCGTGCGTGCATTTCGACGTCGCTATCGACAAAGGTTCGAGGGCAACCCAGCCCGCTCAATCATCTATCGTGAAGTAACCGAGCGTCGACTACCCGGTGGGGTCGAGAATTATCTACCGCTGTTCTTTGATACGACGGCGACTTTCTGGGACTACCTGCCGACTGATGCCCTGATCATCACCACAGACACCGTTGAACCTGCCATGACAGAAGCCTGGGAACAGGTCGGCGAACGCCACGCACAAACCCGTGACGACCCACAACTTCCGGTTCTCAATCCAGACGAACTGTACGTCGAACCCAAACGTCATGCTGAACATATGCGTGCCCATGCCGTTTTACAGCTTGAAACACACGAGATTCCGCTTGATGACGATACGTTGCCATTCATCAACCTGAATGTCAGTGCACCGCCAGGCATGTTAATCAATCAACGCGACAAGGAAACCACTCGCGGCCTGAGCCAGTTTCTTAATAAGCACAAGGGTCGAATTCTATATGGCGCAGAATCAGCCGGGCGTCGTGAGTTGTTGGCAGATATTCTGCGCCAGCAAGAAGTTACTGCCCGACTAATCGAATCGTGGCCAACCTTTCTTGAGTCGCAAGCCCAATCCAGCATCACGGTTGCGCCGCTTGAAAAAGGTGTCGTATTGGGTGCAGATAAGAACACCGGCACCCAAGCCATAGCAATCCTGACCGAACAGGAGCTTTTTGGCCTTAAACCAAAACGTCGCAAGCGACACCGGCGTATCCGCGATCCCGAGGCACTGATCAGCGACCTGACTGACCTGCACACCGGATCGCCGGTTGTACATGCCGAGCACGGTGTGGGCCGATACATCGGCCTGACACATCTTGAATTTGATGCGCTGCCGGGTGAATTTGTCACCCTCGAATATGCCGGTGGAGATCGCCTGCATGTGCCAGTCGCTTCACTGCATCTAATTTCACGGTATACCGGATCTGCACCGGAACAGGCACCGCTACACCGGCTCGGTTCCGATCAATGGAGCAAGGCACGCAGCAAAGCAGCCGAGAAAATTCGAGATGTGGCGGCCGAACTCCTGGAACTATATTCAATACGTGCTGCGCGTGTCGGTCACAGCTACAACATCGATACGGTTGATTACGAGCGTTTTGCCGCCGCTTTCCCATTCGATCTAACTGACGATCAGGCCAGCACGATTGAAGCTGTCACTGCTGATATGACAACCAGCAACCCGATGGACCGACTCGTCTGTGGCGATGTCGGCTTCGGTAAAACAGAAGTGGCCCTGCATGCTGCCTTTATCGCCGCATCAAATGGCCGTCAGGTCGCAATACTTGTACCGACAACGTTACTGGCACAACAGCATTACCGCACCTTCTGCGACCGATTTGCTGACTGGCCTATAAACGTAGGAGTTCTGTCGCGTTTCCAGAACCTGTCAACCAGCAATGAAATTATTGATGGGCTGGCAAATGGACAGATAGACATCGTCATCGGCACGCACCGACTGCTGTCCAGAACAGTTGAATTCAAGGACCTTGGTCTGGCCATTATTGATGAAGAGCATCGTTTCGGCGTACGTCACAAGGAACGCCTGAAAGCGATGCGAACCGAAGTCGATATTCTGACACTAACAGCCACGCCAATTCCGCGTACGCTGAACATGGCACTCGGCAGTCTGCGTGAATTGTCGTTAATCACAACTCCACCCGAATCCCGACTGTCAATCAAGACCTTTGTCACGCAATGGAATGAACGCATCATCCGTGAAGCATGCCTGCGGGAAATCAAACGCGGCGGTCAAATATATTTTGTCCACAACCGGGTTGAAGATATTGAGAAGATTTCAACTGCGGTCGCCGAACTGGTCCCGGAAAGCATAGTCGAGTATGCACATGGCCAGATGCGTGAACGCGAACTTGAACGCATCATGAGTGACTTCTACCACCGACGCTTTCATATCCTCGTGTGTACTGCAATTGTTGAAAGTGGCCTTGATGTCCCATCAGCCAACACCATCATCATTAACCGTGCGGATAGATTCGGGCTTGCCCAATTACACCAGTTACGTGGTCGTGTCGGCCGTTCACATCACCAGGCATTTGCCTACCTGCTGACGCCGCCACCCGACAGCATGACGGCAGATGCACAGAAACGACTCGATGCAATCGAGTCTCTGGAAGACCTCGGCGCCGGATTCATACTGGCAACTCATGACCTTGAAATTCGCGGCGCCGGCGAATTACTTGGTGAAGGCCAAAGCGGGCAGATTCAGGAAATTGGGTTCTCGCTATACAACGAAATGCTGTCAAAAACTGTACAGGCGCTCAGGGATGGCCTTGACCCTGACCTGGACATCGATCTCTCGGCCGGCGCCGAAGTAAACCTGCACATACCGGCATTGTTTCCTGATGATTATCTGCCTGATGTACACCTGCGACTGGTGAACTACAAACGAATTGCGAGCGCACAGAGCCCGGATGAACTAAAACAACTGCAAATTGAGTTGATCGACCGATTCGGCTTATTGCCGGAAGCAACAAAAAATCTGTTTCGAACCACCGAGGTTCGCATGCGCGCCAACCACTTGGGTATCCGCCGACTTGAACTCAGCGCTTCAGGCGGCCTGGTTGAATTTTTACCAACAACTACAGTTGATCCTGCCGCACTGGTCCGGATGTTGGGGTCAGATCCCCAAATATACTCACTGGATCGCCAACAACGACTTAAAATCAAACTGGAACTCGATGAACCGGAGCAAAGATTCAAGTTTGCAGACCAGCTTATTGATATGCTCTCATCTACATCTGACTGATTGCTCCCAGTTCACTAACTCTGCCCAATTAATCATGAGATATCACCATATGCACCGGTTGCTGCCCCGCATCGCCTGCCTGGCTGTACTGTTACTAACCACAACCGCGGTATTTACGACCGCAAACAGCACCGAGGCAGCCGAACGTTATGAGGTTGAACTGATCGTCTTTCGACATGTTGATCAGAGTCGCAACACACCGGAAATTCCAGCTGCATCGTCTATTTTTCGCCCATCACCGCTCGATCTAACGATTGTAGAGATGCCGACTCCGTTCCCTGAACCCCCTGCCGAGTCATCCGGCATGCCCGACAAAGCTGCAAGCGAGCAACCACATCAGCCGCCAATTTCTTTTTACATCCTTGAACTGGATCCGACCTACCCAGACTTTGTACCAATGCGCGATGAAATGCGTACTTTGAGCCGGATATACAAACGCCTCGATACAATCGATGCCTATGAACCAATCTCCCACACTGGCTGGATACAACCCGCACGAGATGCAGATAACGCCAAACCTTATCGCTTCAAACTGCCTGTAGAGGGGCAATTAACGGGGGCCACAATGAGCCATTCCGGCGTCACTGGCACCATTACCTTATATAAGGGGCGCTTCCTGCACCTGGAAGTGGATCTGACCATTGCAGCTGAAAAGCCAGCGGAAGAATCCTGGTCTTTTATTGGTGCGGGTACAAAAGATTCACCGGACATGTACAAGCTGACTGAATCACGCCGCATCCAGGGAACGGCCACACAGTATTTTGATCATCCACAATTTGGTGTTATTGCGAGAATTCAGCAGGTTAAAACGACTGTGGCCGCTGGCGAAGAAAACGGCTAACCCGACTATCTCATTGAACCAGGGACAACGGACTCTTATTTCACTAACCTGCACCACCACACACTGCAGTAACTGACCTGATTCGGACCTGAAGATGCCTTATGTACTACGGTGAGAAACTCAACAGCATCAGCCACCTGGTAGGAGCGGTGCTGGCACTCATGGGGCTTGGCGCGCTCATTACCGTGAGCCTGCAAAGTGGCGATCCCTGGGTAATCACCAGTTTCTTTATCTTCGGTATCTCTATGGTACTGCTGTACACCATGTCAGCCTTGTACCACAGCTTTCATCCACCCCGCTTAAAACGCCTCTTCCAGATTTTTGATCATATTTCTATTTACCTTTTGATTGCAGGCACCTACACGCCCTATATGCTGATTAGCCTGCGTGATGGAAATGGCTGGTTGATCATGAGCATCATCTGGTCCCTGACCGGTATCGGCGTGCTGAGCGAGTTATTTTTATCCGGTCGCGCGGTAAAAGTCGGGCAGATAATCATTTACCTGGCCATGGGCTGGGCATGTTCTTTTGATTTCTCCAGCCTGAAGGCGGTACTGCCTGAGCCAGCTATATACTGGCTAACAGTGGGCGGCTTGACCTACACCATAGGTGTCATCTTTTACATACTCGACAAGATGAATAAACTAACTCACGCTCACGGCATCTGGCACTTTTTTGTACTGGCCGGCAGCACTTTTCATTTTATTTCGATTATTGGATATGTTCGTTAGCACTTGAATTTAAGGCTCAATGTACTGTTTACAGTACGCCCCATATAGTCATTGCAATTTTGAACGATCGGCAGGCTGAATTTTAGTCTGAAACTTCTGCAACGGTTTTTTCATCAACAGACGGGGTCGCTGCTTCTTTCACCGGCTGGTTACTAATTTCAAGCTGCCGCTCAGCCTCTTCAAGCAACGTCACCGAATTTTTTGTCCATGCCGGTAATTCGGAAGATACGCCGTAGGATACGGTCACAAATTTTGCCACGGTTGAGCGTGGATGATGAATAGCCAGACTACGCACCTTCGCTGCGATACGGTTGGCGAAACTCTTCGCCTGATCTTCACTTTGATCACCAATCAGCACGGCAAACCGATCGTACGAAATGCGTGCACCGAAGTCTCCAGAGCGTCGGAAGGTGCCGCCAATGGCATGCCCGACTTTCTTCAGTAATGAATCTGTCGCATGACGACCGTATATCTGACGATATTCGGCCAAACAATCGAGGGAAAAGACGATGATACCGATGCGCCGTTGCTCGCGGCGGGCCACTGACCAATCGCGTTCAAGCATCTCATCAAAAGCTCCCCGGTTGGCCAACCCGGTGGCCGGATCATTCCGTTCCAGACTTTTGATCCGACGCCGTGCATCGACAAGCGCACTGCGCAATACGGCTTGCTCATGAGCCTGCAATTCACCCATTGGTGCAGCATCACCCACAACGCTGAGCATCCAGTAACCCAACTGTCCCGGCCGATTTTCCAGTGGCGAGACCCTGACGTCGAGTGGCACACTGATTCCATCGTGCGTATGCCATTGCTGCCGGTCCGCATGGCACTCACTTATGCTTTCAGGCAAACTGCCTTGCGCCAGAATGTCCGCAAAGGGCATTCCAATAAGTTCAGGCCCATCCCTGCCAATCAGGATCTGAGCTGCAGAATTAACATAAATAACCGGATGGCCGGGTTTATGTACAGCAACAATTACTGTCGGTGCAGGGACATTATCTAGCGCCTGGAGAATTACATTTTTTGTGAACTTAATCATTCACTTACAAGTCTTTTCTAACCTACTTTTAAATTGAACTGCCAGTGGCACAGCGATCTAAGCCATTGAATATAGAATGATCTGCAGGATGCGTCTGTGATGCGAATCAGGAAATTCGCATATAGCTTAATTTAAGGTGGTCACGCCCAAGCACCGAAATGGCACCCTATCTACACTCAGGACCAACATCAAAGAACGCGTAGCAGCCGATCAACTTGCGCCATGCCGTCGTTGATAGAGCGTTGCATCTCAGAGTGAATATCATCTCCCGGCTGACCACGTCCGGCGGCCCAATTAACGACGATGCCACACACGGAATAAGCTACCCCCAATTCCCTTGCGAGCGCTGCTTCTGGCATTGCCGTCATACCGACGATATCGCAGCCATCTCGTTCCAACCGATCAATTTCGGCCGCAGTTTCCAGCCGCGGCCCCTGCGTGACCCCGTAGACACCGCCCGGCACGCAATCAAGATTGAGCTCTGTGGCGCAGTCAATCAAATACTGGCGTGTGACCGCATCAAATGGTTCAGTGAAATCTATATGCTGTAAGGGTGCGAGCCTGCCATCTGAATACGTGTGCTCCCGCCCCCACGTGTAATCAATCAACTGATGGGGGAAAAACATTCTCGCCGGCGCCGCCGCAGTGCTAATGCCGCCGACCGCGTTAAGCCCAACAATAAAATCAGGCTGATACTGCTGTAAGGACCACAGGTTCGCACGGTAATTAACCAGATGCGGTGGAATTGATCCTTCCGCTCCATGGCGCGCTAAAAAAACCAGCTCCGACCGGTAACCATCACGCTCAATCGGAAAAATCTTACTCGACGGTTGCCCGAACGGTGTCTCATCCGGCAAGCCGCCACATTGCATCGCTGCAAATAGCTGTGAAGAACCCGTGCCACCAATAACCGCAATCTTTTTCATGCTGCTCCGGTCAATGCCCAGATTTCCGGTAAATGACGCCAATGGTGGCGATAATCCATGCCACAACCAAATATATAATGATCATCCACTTCCAAACCAACATGGTCAGGCCTTAGACCTGTCGCGACGCGATTGTGGCGCTTGCGGACCAGCACAGCACTTACAACACTGCTGGCGCCAAGTTCAAGACACGCACCTGTCACATAGTCCAGCGTCAACCCTTCGTCGAAAATGTCATCCACAAGCAACACAGTACGATTGCGTAACTCGGCACGCGGCGGTTGCAACCATTCCAGCTCTCCACCCTGCTCACCACCTCGATAGCGACTGACCTGGCAGTAATCAATCCGGTAGTCCCCTTTTAATCTCGCCGCCAGGCTTGCTGTCGGAATCATGCCACCGAGCATGACGCCTAGCAAAACACAATCACTCGTATCGATAAGCCGCTGCAGGGCAACTGCCAGTCGATCATAGGCCTTGTGGACATCTGCCTCGGTGACGATAACAGTTGCCTCCGGAAAGTTGTCAGTCAGACTAACCATTTAGTGAGAAAGGCGGTGGCTTATTGACCTGGGCAACACGTGCCGATGCACTTTGCCATTGCTCACTCTCGCGCAATGGCTGTCCCTGCCATGAAAACGGATGTGGGCGCATCATGACGAGTCGTGCCTGACTGGCTGGATTATCAAGCGGCCCAACCTCTGCCAGAGTCAGATCGACCGCCTCTGGATCATTACAGATTAACGCCATATCGGCACCGGCCTGCAGAGTTTCACGTACGCGTGCAGGCATATCACCCACCGATTCAGTGGCCGACATGCTCAGATCATCTGAAAAGATCACACCGGTAAAACCCAGCTTGCGGCGCAATTCCGTTTGCTGCCAATAGGGCGACAGACTTGCTATGCGCCGGTCAATAGCCGGATAACGTACATGCGCCATCATGACGCCATGCAGTCCATTGGCAATCAATCGACCGTAAGGCATCAGATCATCGCTCATCCCGGCATAGTCACGGTGATCCTCGGGTAATTCAACATGGGAATCAGCAACAACGGCACCATGCCCCGGAAAATGCTTAGCCACTGCCATCATTCCGGCATCTCGCATGCCTTGCATATAGGCTGTCGCCAGTGATGCAACTGCTTCAGGAGTACGATGAAACGCACGGTCTCCTATAACATCGCTCAGACCCAGATCAAGATCCACAACCGGTGCAAAGCTGATATCAACACCAACATCCAGCAGTTCAGCCGCCATGATCCAACCGCAGGCGCTGGCAAGTCGCCGGCCTGATATTTTGTCGAGATCATATTGATGCCCAAGCAGATGCGCGGCGGGCAAATCAGAAAAGTGATCGCGAAAACGCTGCACGCGGCCGCCTTCCTGATCGACGGCAATCAGTAAACCCGGTGTGCGAACGGTATGAATTGAGTGCGTCAACTCTTTGAGCTGCTCAATGGAGGCAAAATTTCGGCTGAATAAAATCACACCACCGATACGTGGATCGCGCAATCTCTCTACCTCCACAGAGGTTAATTGCACTCCTTCGACATCTATCATCAAGGGTCCGAGTGTCATGATGTCTGTCCTTACAGGCACTACCGGCACAAAACTATGTCAGAATCTCAACCGACATTCCCACAGTAACCAGATCAAATAGCTTGATCACATCAGCATTACGCATACGGATACAACCGTGGGAAAAAGGCACACCCATCGGTTCAGTGTCCGGGGTACCGTGAATGTATATGTACCGACGCATTGTATCCACTGTACCGAGTCGGTTATACCCGGGCTCGCAACCACTGAGCCAGATTATCCGGCTAAGAATCCAGTCACGATCCGGTGTGGATTCTGCCAGTTCCTGTGTCCAAAACTCTCCCGTATGCCGACGGCCAGTAAAACAGGTCCCAGCGGGTAACCCGGAGCCGATCAGGGACCGAATAACGTGTGCTCCACGAGGCGTGCAACCGCTATCGACTTCTTCACCGGGCCCGAATTTTGAAGTTGAAACACTAAATTGAAGCGACCGGGATCCCCGTTCGACAACACAGAGAATTTGCCGACACAAGTCAATTTCAAGGTATCGGTCAGGCATTATCTTTACCGCTGAAATAACGCCATTGATTCAACGTGACTCGTCTGCGGAAACATATCCATGACTCCCGCTGCCGTCAGGCGATAACCACCCTCCTCTACGAGACGCCGCGCATCACGAGCCAGCGTTCCCGGATGACAAGAAACGTACAGCACACGCTCAGCACGAATTTCGAGCAATGCATCAAGCAACTCTGCTGCACCGGTACGTGGCGGATCGAGCAGAATAAGATCGAATGATTGACCGGCGACAAGATCCTGCATGGGCTTACTCAGATCTGCCTGACGAAACTCTACATTTTCCAGACTACATGCACTGGCATTTTTACGTGCCCGCGTAACCATGTCGTCGGCCAACTCGATACCGAGCACCTGCCCAGCGACACGGGCAAGCGGTAATGAGAAGTTACCCAGGCCACAGAACAAGTCCAGCACACTCGATGTTGCATCAGGTGCAAGCAGATCAATTGCTTGCCTGATCATCATTTGATTAACCTGTGAATGTACCTGCAGAAAATCTGTTGGTGTAAAAGCAACTGTCACATCAAATTCTGGCAGAAGATATTGCAGCGGCTCGGGCCATTCTCGCCCTGGCAAAGGTGCAACAGTTTCCATTCCGCCTGTCTGCAGAAACATCTGTATATCACGTGTCTCACCCCATCGTGCTAATGCCTCAATATCGGCATCGCTCGGTGCATCAAGTACACGAAAAATCATTGCAGTTGCATTGTCGCCAACTGCACATTCAATTTGCGGCAAGCGGTCACGAATACTTAAACCACTAATTAACTCCGACAACTCATCCAGTTTTTCACCGAGTAATGGGTGCAACGTTTCGCAACGGTGCATATCCGCAACATATGGTTTGTTTCGCTCGCGAAAACCAACCAGAACCCGGTCTTTTTTAAATACATGTTTAACCGCAAGTCGGGCTTTGCGCCGATATCCCCACGGTGAGCCCTCCAGCGGTGGCAAAATATTTTCAGGGATAACCCCACCAATACGCTGCAGGCTATCGAGCATCACGGTCTGCTTCATGAGCAGTTGCTCCGTTGCTGCAAGATGCTGCAAGGAACAGCCACCACAGAGACCAAATACAGCACAACGCGGCTCTACCCGCTCGGGGGCTGGCACGAGTATCTCGAGTAACTCGGCCTCATCGAAATTTTTCTTCTTGCGATGCCGACGAAACCGGACGGTTTCACCAGATAACGCCCCATCAACAAAAACTTTCTTGCCCGGCACATCGGCAACACCACGACCGTCTGTCAACGTATCGATAATCTGAGCCGTCTCGGGCTCGGCAATCTTGCGGTTCCGACTCATGCTCTTTTGTCGCTATCGTCGCCGGTCCAGGCCGATAAAAATGACTGCAAATGTGGCTCCTGCGCCTCACTTAGCAAGTCACGCACTCGATCAAGCTCAACTTCAAGCTCAGTGTCGTCAAGAAACCCGCGCATATGTTGAAAGCGCAGAAATACCAGGTAGGTATTTAAAACATCGGTCTCACAGTAATCACGTATCTGCTCAATCTTGCCGTCGGCAAAATAATCCCAGACTTTATCGCCGCCCAGACCCATCTTGCCCGGGAACCCCAGCATCACCGCGATTGCATCGAGACCGGCCCGTGCACGCGGTTGAAAACCCGACAATACATCCATAACGTCAATGTGACGCCAATGAAACCGGCTAAGGTAGTTGTTATAGCGAAATGAGCGATCCTCATCGCCGAGTTCCCAATACCGTGGCGCCTGAATGCCATGCAACAGCGCCCGATAATGCAGTACCGGCAAGTCAAAGCCGCCGCCGTTCCAGGAAACGAGCTCCGGCGTATATTGTTCGATACCTTCAAAAAATCGCCTGATCAGGTCTGCCTCACTACTATCGCTATCACCGAGACTCCAGACTCGAACACGCTGACCGGCACGCAAAACAATCGAAATTGCGACAATACGGTGCTGGTAATGCTGCAGAAATTCCGAGCCGGATTCCTGCAGGCGGAGC
>Ga0233413_10001002_pt1 | contig 12792 bp, 7 predicted proteins | sample Na_anoxic_6_MG_FD_189019 | JGI IMG/M metagenome (GOLD analysis project Ga0233413, IMG submission 189019) | Seawater microbial communities from Saanich Inlet, British Columbia, Canada - Na_anoxic_6_MG | ecosystem: Environmental > Aquatic > Marine > Inlet | place: Canada: British Columbia... | reverse complement strand
CAGAGATAAGCGTTGTAATTCCTTTGTATAACCATGAAAAATATATACAAGAGGCTGTTTATTCTGTTTTGGAACAAACGTTTTCAGATTTTGAATTGATAATTATTAATGACGGATCTAATGACGGATCTGAAGAAGCTGTTAAAAAAATAAAAGATGAACGAATTAAATATTTTTATCAAGAGAATAAAGGAGCACATAATACAATAAATAGAGGTATCAAGCTTGCAAAAGGGGAATATATAAGCATTTTAAATTCGGATGATGTTTATTATCCTACCCGGTTTGAAGAATACTTAACAATACTTGAAGCCGATCATTCTATTAGTGCCCTTTTCAGCCGTATAGAATTTATTGATGATCAAGGGAATTTTATCAGGTTTAAAAAAGGAGCAGAAGATAATTGGATAAGCCATAATCCAGAAACATCTTTTAAAGGCGAAGATAATATTATTCTTGACCTTCTCGCCGGCAATTTCCTCATAACGACGTCCATTTTATTCTGCAGAAAAAGTGTATTTCAAGATATTGGGTTGTTTCAGAATTTAAAATATGCGCATGACTATGAGTTTTTTTTGAGACTCTGCTATCATTTCAAGATTCACATTGTCGATAAGCCACTTTTTAAATATCGGATTCATAGTGAAAACACTTATGGCATAGAAAATAAAGCAGAAGCTGATTTTGAGGTGGGCCTTGTGCTTTCAAATTTCTTTCTAAATTATGACTTAAAAAAAATTCTTCCTGATAATGATATATATACCAATGTTGCAAAGTTTTTTAATTCTATCAATACGTTTCACTCAGAGAAAATGGTTTTAACACTGGTTGTTTTTGCATTAAATTACAAAATACATACTGAAATTTTTAAGGACTTAACAGAAAACTCAGAAAGTCTTTTTAGAAAAACCAGCATTGATTACTTGAAAAATTACCTCGATGTGTGGAAGGAATCACGGGAGGCATGGAAGCAATGGCAAGAGGCGGAAGATAAGGCAACTAAATGGTGGGAGCATTCCAAGAAGTCCTTAAGAAAGCTGGAGGAGACAAGTCAACGCCTGATTAAGACTAATAAAAAATTATCGGAAACGACGGAGGATGCGAATAAGTGGCGTTTAAGTTCCGAGGATGCCTTAAAAAAGCTGGAAGAGACAAATTCTCACCTGATTGACGCTGATAAAAAATTCTCAGAGACAAATGAGAGATTGATTGAAACGACACAACAGATGCAATCTTTACTCAATTCTCGTTCATATCGTTTGGGAAAGGCATTAACTTGGCCGATGAGAAAATTATTAAATAAATAAAGGGAATAGAAGAGATGAGTTGTGATATTTCTGCGGTCATACCACCCCACCATATTGGTCGATTGGCCCATCCAACAATGCGTAGTCTATTTAGGGCTATAGAATATGCAAGCTTAAGAGGCATTACGACTGAAATCGTCATTGTCATGGACAGGCCTGATGAGAAAACCAGAAAATATTTTTCTAGATATAAGAATTCAGGATTTCCTCTTGTAACAGTCGATTTTGGTGATCTTGGTCTGTCGAGAAATTACGGTGTTCACCTATCCTCAGGTAAATATATCGCTTTTCTGGACGATGATAACCTGTATTGTCAAAATTGGATATATAAAGCTGTTAGTTACCTTGAAGAAAGTAATAACGATGTTATAGTGCATCCAGAATACCATATTGCATTTGGAGCTGAAAATTTAATTTGGCGCCAAATATCTTCTAATGATAACAATGAGTTTAATGCAGCAAATCTCATTGAATATAATTCTTGGGATGCGGTTTGTGCAACAAGAAAGGAACTATTATTGAAGTATCCATATCAAACCACTACTGCTGGTGAAGGCTTTGGTTTTGAAGACTGGCATTTTAATTGTGAAACTTTGGCTGCTGGCATTGAGCACCATGTCATACCAGGTACGGTGCATTTTTTGCGAAAAAAGAAATCGGGTTCACTTTTAGGAAATACCTATGAAGAAAATAGAATCCTCAGACCAAATAAACTTTTTGAACCGGCCGTATTTTCGTCTATGTTAAAAAAGCAAATAAATAACAGAAATGTTTAACTGTTCACGGGTTCAGGGTTCAAAGGTCAGCGAAAGAAAGGTAACCCTGAACGGTGAACTCTGAAACTGTGAACGCCTAAAAAACTGTTAATAGAGAGCAATAGATTTAATGATTAATAATAAAACCATTAGAAAAATATTTCGAAATTTATTCAATGTAATATTTATCTTATCTCGTTGTTTGTACAAGCCTTTAAAATTCCTTTTCAAGCCCATAGTGTGCTTGCATCCGAGGATTTACAATTTCGCAATAACTTTAATTGGGGCTATAAAAGAGTTAATTAAACCGCCGGAAATTCATACCGAAATTATAAATGCGATCGAGCCTGAAATTCCATCTGAGGCAATTCCGGAGACTGAAGCTGAAATCATTCCCGAGATTATTCAAGATAATGAAGTTGAAGATAAAATTCCAGAGTGGTTGATTGCGGAATGGACAGCAATTCACGAAATCGAGCCCCAACTTTTTCCTGGAAATATCCCTATTTACCATAGGCCGCCTTCTACTATTGCTGAGCCCTACTTAGAGTTCTGTAAGTTATATGGAGACAATGTCAGCCATGTATTCTTAGTTCCCTGGATAGAAAGAGGTGGAGCAGACATTGTAACCATCAACTATATTAACACACTGGTAAATTATAACCTTGCTACAGGAATTACCGTTATATCCACTTCTAATGCCGAATCTCCTTGGAAAGAGAAATTACCTAAAAAAGTGCGATTTATTGATTTTGGAATTATTTACTCCCATCTCTCTGCAGATGAACAAGAGAAATTGTTAACTAGAATCTTGTTACAGAAGGCACCAAAAGTAATTCACAATATTAATTCAGATCTGGGCTACAGAATTTTTGTTAAATATGGGAAAGCGCTGAAGCAAATTACGAATCTTTATGCTACACTGTTTTGTGCAGATATAACGAAGGAAGGTAGAGGTGCGGGTTATGCCTTCTGGTATTTGTTAGATTGTTTTGACTATTTAAAAGCTGTAGCTGTAGATAATCGCTCTTTTTTAGAAAAGCTTATTAAGATTTATGCCTTCGATAGACAGAAAATGTATTTACATTACCAGCCGATTCAAATTGATAAGAAACGCGAGTATCCTGATAGAATAATTGAGAAAGAATACATTAATATCCTTTGGGCAGGAAGAATAGACAGGCAAAAAAGGCCTGATATTTTGATAAAGATTGCCCGGGCATCTATGGAGCTTCCATTCAGATTTCATGTTTATGGTATTCCCGTTCTTGACAGTGACATTTTTACTAACGAATTAACAGAACTAGAAAATGTGACATACTATGGTATTTTTGATAAATTATACTCTCTACCAATCGAAAAGTATGACATTTTTTTATATACGTCTCAATGGGACGGTTTCCCAACTATATTATTAGATGCTATAACTTTTAAACTGCCAATTATTGCATCCGATGTGGGTGGTATAAGTGAATTAATTATTCCTGATAAAACAGGTTTTTTAATAGATCCTTATGATGACATAGGAAAGTATGTCGATTGTATGGTTAAAATCTATGATGATAGATCATCTGTTTCGCAGATAGTTGATAATGCCTTTCAATTGGTTAGTAAAAGGCATTCGTGGGTAAGTTTTTTGGAAAAGATAAAAGTGTTTCCTGGATATGTTCTTTAAAAGCAAAGAGGTTGTAAATTAAGATACTGAAACCCATCTCATTTCTCGTGACATTTTTTCTACCCTTGGCAAACGAATTCATCTGTAGATTTATGGCACCGGCTATCCCACAAAAAATGATACTGTCATCAGAGATTATATCTATGTTACATATTTGCCAAAGACTCATGTTTTAACCCTGAATTTCCTCATGAAAGTAAGGAAATTCAGCATGTTAACCTGAGAACAGAAAAAGAACACTCGCCTATAGAAATTGTAGATGCAGTCAAAAAAGTTAATGGTTTTAAAGTTCCCACTAAAAAAGTTCCAAGACGCCCGGGTGTCCCACTTGTTCTGGTGGCTGGTCCGAATAGGGCGAAAGCTATATTCTGCTGAGCTACGGAATCTAGTGGCTTCGAAGAGGTCATCGCTTCAGCTTGATTCTGGAATTACTCATAGATAGATACATAAAGAAGAACAAAGGTATGACAAAAGTAAGCATAGCAATCTCCTGCTATAATCATGGGCAATATATCGAGGATGCCATCGAATGGGTTTTAAATCAATCCTACCGGTATTTTGAGATTATGCTATGAAAGTATCAGCACACCTAAAGAATAAATTACTGGCTCTCGGAGAAAGAATACCTGTGTTATATGAATGCCTGTTTATATATTTTTCTTACTTTAAAAAGGATTTAATGCCGCCGCAATTGTTTAATTATGTCGGAGGAGTCGAATTTTCTGGTATCGGGAAAGAACATTTTAACCATATCCTTCAGTTCACCGATGTGAAACCGAATGAAAGTATACTGGATGTCGGATGCGGGATCGGTAGAGTAACTATTCATTTTATTGATTATATTGATAAAAATGGACGCTATGAAGGATTCGATGTTGTCAAAAAAGGCATTGATTGGTGTAATGTTAAGATTACAAAAAAATATCCGAATTTTTCTTTCAGACATGCGAATATTTACAATAAAGAATACAACAAAAAAGGGACAATTGACGCTAATAATTTTGTATTTCCATATAAAGATTCTTCTTTTGATTTTGCCTTTGCAACGTCTGTGTTTACTCACATGCTTCCCGATGCAATAGTTCAGTATCTCAAGGAGATACACCGTGTATTGAAAAGGCGCGGGAGGTTTTTCATATCATGCTTTCTATTGAATGAAGACTCCGAAAAGCATATGTCTCACAGTGAATTTAATTTTAAGCGGGTAAACGATCGATATGGAGTAATGGTGGAGGATAATCCAGAGGCGGCGATTGCCTACGAGGAAAATTTCTTTCAAGAGGTATTCTCTGAAGCCCGATTGAATATCATCCATCCAGTACATTATGGAACCTGGAGCGGAAGGAAGTCGACGGTTCACGGCCAGGACATAATAGTTGGAGAAAAAATGGATTCAGACGCTGCGGCTTCCTTCGCTGATAAGTTGCGAAAAAACAGCGCCCTTACGCCAGTCACTTCAGAAAAGCCCACCCTCTTTAAGGAAATATAAGTTATGCAAAGCTCTCAGGATATCTCACAATACTGTCTATCACTTTGCAAAGAAAGGAGGAAAGAAATACATAGTGCAAACTGGTGTTGTTATATTAAATTGGAATGCTGCAAAAGAGACGATTATATGCATTGAATCGATAAAAGCATGGTCGAGTACATCTCCAAATATCTATGTAGTCGATAATAATTCGTCAAAGGATGATCAAGACATCCTGATTGCGCATCGCCATAAATTCAATCTTATCAAGAATACTGTCAATAAAGGTTTTTCCGGAGGTAATAACATTGGAATTAAAGCGGCATTGGCAGACAATAATGCTGCCATCTTATTGTTAAATAATGATGCGAGGATGGCAGAGAAAGATTTATACCTACTGTTAAACACACTAACGTCATCTCGCGAGATTGGAGTAATTGGACCCGTTCTCTATGACTATTATACAAATGAGCTACAAAATGCGGGTGGAAAGGATATTGGATGGAATTATATTTCTCACTTGACGAGCCTTCCTGAAAAGGAAAAGGTATATGATGTGGATTATGTTTCAGGGACTGCAATGTTAGTCCGATCCGAGGTTTTTAAAACGATAGGATTGTTTGATGAACGATATTTCTTCAGCGGCGAAGTAGCGGATTTTTGCCAAAGGGTTTATAGATATAAGGGACCGGATGGTTTCCGTTTCAAGGTAACAATCCATCCTGGGGCACGGGCTACGCACAATCTTAAAACATCATCATACAATAGAGAAAAGCTATATACCTACTATACTGTTAGAAATAGGTATTTATATATTCGCAAGTTTCTAAAGATCTACTTGCCTGTGTTATATGTTTTTTGGATTTATAAACATCTGAAGCATGCATTTGCCAGTTACAGGATTGGCAAGCATGAAGTTATGAAGGTGATTATGCATGGATTGGTGCATGGTCTGGTAGGGAGGGTAGGGCCTATTAACGGCACTAATACATTTATTTCCTTAGAAAAGAAGTGATGTCACAGTGGGGACGTTCTGCAAAGATCTCGATATAAAATAAGGAAAATTCAATGACACTTCCATTATTAATAAAAAGTAATTCGTTGGATAAGAAGTATTCCAACATCTGGAGCTTTGCTCCAAAAGCCAATTTTTATCATCCTTGTGATGATTTCGAGGAATATTTGAAAGGTGTAATGTTAAAAGCAAAGGATGTGACTTTTCAGTCCTTGGAGTTGGAAGAAGAAATTTTTGACTGGACGTCTGAATATCATCTTAGTTATCAACGAGCAAATTTGTTAAGAGCCCTGAATCTTGATGGAGTAAAAACCGCATTGGAATTAGGATGTGGTTCCGGGACAATTACTCGCTATTTAGGTGAATTGAATATCAATGTAGATGCAGTGGAAGGTAATTTATGCAGAGCAGAAATTACAAGACTACGATGTCGGGATCTTGAAAATGTGAATGTAATTAACACGAATTTTAAAGAACTGACATTACCAAAAGGGGAATATGATGCCATTCTTCTGATTGGTGCGGTTGAATATGCAAAGAAATATGTTCCTAGTGCAGTAGATGGCAAAGAAGCGGTGATTAACATCTTGTCCCTTGCACGTTCTGCCCTTAATAATGGAGGGCTGTTATTTATTGCCATAGAAAACAGGATGGGACTGAAATACTGGCTGGGTGCATCAGAAGATCATTATGGAAAACCTGATGTAGGGTTATATGGATATCCGCAAGATCAAGGCATTAGAACATATGATAAAAGAGAATGGGAGCAGTTATTAGAGCAAACAGGCATTAAATGCTATCAATTTACTTATCCTTTCCCTGATTATAAATTGACGAGAGCACTACTATCTGAGGCCTACATTAAAAACGATGAATATGCGTATTCAATTCTATATCGGGTATCGTCGAGGGATTATTCAAAGATCTGGTGGCCAAATAGTGATGAGTTTATTCTTTGGGAATCTCTGCACCAATCCGGCTATTTAGAAGACTTTGCGAACTCATTTTTCATAGTTATCTCAGACTCTGAGGAGCGGCTAAACAAAGTTATTCCCAATGATTTTGTTTATTTCTCAGATCCTCAAAGGAAGCCTGTATATAGTACAATGACGATGAAACCACGGGATAAAGACTACATTGTAAAGAAAAGAATGAGAGGCGTTGAAGCGGAAGAGAAAGATGTATCTATTCACAAAAACCTCTTCAGAGAAAGGTATATTAAAGGCCCGTTACTTTCGACACTTTGGCTCCATTCTGTGGTTGAATGTGATAATGCTTTGGCCTTTGAGGGGTTGATAAAGGCATATTATGATTTTATCCTTGACTACTTCAATAAGCATGGAGGGTCATTTGATACGTACGATTTTCTGCCACATAATATAATAGTGGATACCGCAACAGGATCATATAGGATTATTGATAAGGAGTGGAAAGTGAGGGCTGCGGTAAGCCCGGGATATATTCTATTTAGGGCGCTTATGTGGTTTGCTCATGGTAATGAAGCGGTGTTGCATCGCATCTGCGAAATAAAAAATATTGTCAACGCCAAGGAATTTGTTGAATACGGTTTGAGTCTCTTTTCTCCTTCATTGAATTGCCAGTTAGATAAATTTATTGAGATTGAAGAGCAGGTTCAAGCAAAAATTGCTTTTCAGAAGGGCTCAGATACTGTTCGCAGGATGCTTACGGAACCATTTAAATATGTTCCGACGGAGATGAGACTACAATCCAAGACCTTTGAGGCACGGCTGTATTGGGTTGAAGAAAATAAAGAGCTTGACCAGGAAAACAGTCTATCCATGCCCGTTTTATTGGGATTTGATCGACAAGTATTGGTTTTCAGTCTGCCCCGTTCGTCGATGAGTTTCCGATATTTGCGTTTTGACCCGGCGGATCGCTGGGGATTTTTCCATCTATATAATATAGCGCTGAAGTGGTGTGATCTGGAAGCAGGGAAGGAAGGAATATTGTGGCAGTTGCGAGGCGGGCAAGACATAGCAAGAGGCTCAGAAATGGAAGGTGTTCATTTTTGTAGTACATCTTTGGGAGAGGTTTTTATATCTACCGGTGATGATCCCCAGATTTTATTTGAATTTCCAGAGATCCTAAAAGCAGATGCAGGAGGTGGGATTTTGCGGTTCGAAGTAGAAATGGACTGGCCTAAATCCGTGGAATACCTTATTGCAGAGGAAGCCTTGGGAAGAGTAATGGCCAATCATGCGCAGCAGATCATTGAGCATACAGCCATTTATGATCGTCAGAATCGTCGGATACATGAGTATGCTCAACATGTCCAAGAGCTAACAGAACAAATTAAGGAGCAAGCACAACATATCCGGGCTAATGAAGCGCATATTCATAAGCTTCTTGGCCAAGTTAGTTCGTTAAAAATAAAGGAAGAGCATGTAAGGCTTTCTCTTGGGAATGTTTTAAATTCAAGATCATGGAGGCTTACAGCACCATTAAGATGGATGTCTGTGAATGTTGGGAATTTGAAACACAATGTAAAAAAAATCCCCCATCTTTTTAATTGGCAATACAAGTTGATCAGGGAGTCGGGCTTATTTGATACCTCTTACTATCTTGATAGGAACCCTGATGTAGCCGAATCAGGCATGAATCCTTTGGCTCATTATCTTAAGGTTGGTTTCAAGGAAGGAAGAGATCCCAATCCTTTATTCGAAACCTCATATTATTTGAAAGAGAATCCAGACGTGACTGAATCAGGTATGAATCCCTTGGTGCATTACCTTGAGATTGGCGCTAAAGAGGGAAGAGATCCAAATCAAATAATTGAAGGTTTTACATATAAACCAACAATAAGCATTATTACTTCAGTGTTTAACATTAATGAAAGATGTCTTCATAATAGAATTCGTTCTGTTTTGAATCAAATTTATAATAAATGCGAATTATGCTTGGTTGATGATGGAAGCACAAAAACACATGTTAAATCAATTTTAGAAGAATATAAAACGAAAGATAAAAGAGTAAAGGCTATCTTTGCACAAAAAAATCAAGGGATGGCAAATGCTTTTAATGAAGGTTTATCTTTGGTAACCGGTGATTTTGTCTTATTTTTAAGTAATTATGAGCTTACCATTGATGCCTTATATGAATGTGCTTACTTCTTGAATAAAAACCCTGAAGCAGACCTTATTTATAGTGATGACGATACATTTGATTCACGCGGAAATAGAATTGAAGACTTTTTCAGACTGGATTTGTTATTGTCAATGAATTATTTCATCGGTCATTTTACCCTCTTTAGGAAATCGATCATTAGTGATATCGGAGGATTTGGAAGGGAACATGATGGTCCTCAAGATCAGGATTTCTTACTCAGTCTTATAAAAAAAACAAGCCCGGAGAGAATTTTGCACATTCCTAAAAGACTTTACTCTTAGAGAAGAAAGGGTTTCATCCACACGACAAGAAACTGTCGTGTCTTGCCTCATAGTTTTCTTTAATCAAAAGATAAAAACATAATAATTATTCGGAAAGAATTATAAGATAGCGTTAAAGTGAACATGTTACCTAATGTTGCAAAACTTTATATCGATGCGGGATCCGGGTTTAACAATAATCGGGTTATCTCCCATATAATACATGGCGACGAAAGGAAAGTTGAATTTGATTTAGGTAATTTTGGCGCAATAACCTCGCTTCGCTTTGACCCCATCAATGATTACTCTGTATTACATATTAATACTATCGTAATTGTCAGAGAGGATAATTCGTCATATGAAATAGGGTATTATTACAGCAATGCATTGCATCAGGAGGGCCATACTTTTCTTTTTGCGGGCAAAAATCCACAGATCTTTTTATCCTTATTCAACCAAAAGATAAAAAAAATTATCATTGACCTTGAATACATTGCTATTGGAGAAAAATCTTACCATGCTATTGCAGCATCTATTTTGGCGTATATAGAGGGGTTAGCGCATGAAGTATCAGCGGTTCCACTACGTCATATCGAGGAGCATGGTAAAACAATTCAGGCGCTGGGCAAACATATTCAAAAGTTTCAAGGGCAAATTAATGCCTTGCATGCTCAGATAGAAGCTTTAAGACTATTTCGTGAAGAGTCGTTGAGCATAAGTCCGGGGGGTTTTTTTTCACCGCTACAATGGATTTTTACAAATTTTAGAAAACTGAAACGCGAGGCGATAACGATCTTTTACCTTTTTAATCGGCAATATAGATTGGTTAAAAGTTCGGGCTTCGATGGAGCATATTATCTTGAGCAAAACCATGATCTTAAACAATTACAAATAAATCCTCTAATACATTACCTTGAGATTGGTTTCAAGGAGGGAAGAAACCCCAATCCATTATTTGACACCTCATATTATCTGAGTCAAAACCCGGATGTGGCGGATTCAGGCATAAATCCTCTAATACATTACCTTGAGATTGGTTTCGAGGAGGGAAGAAACCCCAATCCCTTATTCGACACCTCATATTATCTGAGTCAGAATCCGGATGTAGCAGAGGCAGGCATAAACCCCCTGGTGCACTACCTCACGGTTGGTTTCAAGGAGGGAAGGAACCCCAATCTACTTATTGAACAAATTCAATATAAGCCCAAAATCAGTATTATCACTCCGGTGTATAATGGTGATGAAAAACTTTTTCGCAAATGTATTTATTCCCTTATAGGTCAAATTTATACTAACTGGGAATTATGCGTGGTTGATAATGGAAGCAGTAAAATACATATAAAACCGATTTTAGAAAACTGGGCTAAAGATGATAGCAGAGTTAAAATCAAATTCCTTAAAGAAAATCAAGGCGTAGTCGAAGCTTCCAATAAAGCTGTCTCCTTGGCAACAGGTGAATTTATAGGTTTCCTGGATCACAATGATGAGTTGACAACAGATGCTCTCTATGAAGTCGTAAAGGCTATTAACAAAAATGACGTTGATATTATTTACTCCGATGAGGCTATTATAAATAGTGAAGGAGTGCTCCGTGATATTTATTATAAACCTGATTTCTCACCGGATTTGTTATTTTCACATAATTATATCACTCATCTCTTAGTAGTAAGAAAACATCTATTTCATGAGGTTGGAGGATTCTCTTCAAGATATGAAGGCGCTCAGGATTATGATTTACTTTTGAAACTAACTGAAAAGACTAAAAAAATATATCATATCCCAAAAGCGTTGTATAACCGACGGGCTATTTCAACATCAACAAGTGTAAATCCTGCATCAAAAATGTATGCTGATAAGAGCGGTAAAATGGCGTTGGAGGCAGCATTAGATCGACAAAAAATAGTGGGGGATGTTTTAAATGGGTATATGAAATGTTCTTATCGTGTAAAGAGAAAAATGCTCTCCCATCCATTGGTAAGCATAATTATTCCTTTTAGAAATAAACCTGATTACCTAAGAAAGTGTATCGAAACAATTTTAAATAAAACACGTTATCAAAAATTTGAAATAATTGGTGTGAATAATAACAGCAAAAAAGAAGAAACCTTCGAATTAATGGCTCAATTGCAGGAATCCGATCAGCGCATTAGATTTTATGAATACAATATTCCTTTCAATTATTCAAAAATAAATAATTATGCAACAGGTTTAGCGGCTGGCGAACATATTGTTTTGATGAATAACGATATTGAGATTATCAATTCTGACTGGATTGAATCTTTGCTTGAGCACTCGCAAAGAGGAGATGTTGGCGCAGTTGGAGCAAAGTTGTATTATCCCCATAATACTATCCAGCATGCTGGTATTATACTTGGAATTGCTGGCTTTGCGGGTCATTCTCACAGGCTTTTTCCCCGCGAATCTCCAGGCTATTACAATAGATTGATGTCTATCCAAAATGTTAGCGCTGTTACTGGCGCGTTATTGATGGTGAAAAAAAGATTATATGAAGAAATGGGAGGATTTGACGAAAAGAATTTCACAGTTGCACTGAATGATGTTGATTTTTGTTTACGGTTGAGAGAGAAGGGGTATCTGAATATTTTTACGCCATATTGTGAGGCTGTCCATTATGAATCATCTTCAAGGGGATACGAGGAGTCGTTTGAACAAAAGAGAAGGTTCAGTGGGGAGATAAAGTATTTTCAGTGGAAATGGAGGGATTTGTTGGCTGATGGAGATCCATACTATAATCCAAACCTGACCCTTGATAGAGAAGATTTTTCCATAAAGATGTCTCAAAAATGGTCTCTTTTGGAAAGAGGCCTGCAAAAGGGGTTATAAAAGGTGTGGCGAATAGCTGAATCTCTTAAGCTGCTCTATTTGAAACAGAAATTGATCTTGGCCTGGGTTTTTTTAACTGATCCCAGATACCGGGCAATTAAAAGATCAGGTCTTTTTGATAGAGCTTATTATCTTACAATCAGTCCTGATTTGACCAAATGGACTCTTATCCCTTTGGTGCATTATCTGCGAAAAGGTTGGAGTGAAGGCCGCAAGCCAAATCCCTTTTTTGATACATCGTACTACCTAAAACAAAACCCGGATGTTTTGGAGGCAGAGGTGAATCCCCTGGTTCATTATATTGAAAGTGGTGCTAGGGAAGGCAGGGATCCACACCCGTTA
>Ga0233413_10001000_pt1 | contig 12800 bp, 15 predicted proteins | sample Na_anoxic_6_MG_FD_189019 | JGI IMG/M metagenome (GOLD analysis project Ga0233413, IMG submission 189019) | Seawater microbial communities from Saanich Inlet, British Columbia, Canada - Na_anoxic_6_MG | ecosystem: Environmental > Aquatic > Marine > Inlet | place: Canada: British Columbia... | reverse complement strand
TGTCAGCACTTACAGAAATAGAGGAAGTCGTTCCATTAAAAGACGCACACTTCCCAAACTTTCCATCAACGTAAGTTATGTTTGACGCGGTCCCATCATTTGAGGCTTTATCGTCTGTTGCGTCTGATGCATCAAACGTCCAGTGGCTTATGAGCGTTGCTGGATTATCCCCAACTCGAGTTAATCCTAACCGTTCAGTTGTTCGCCCTTTTCTTGTAATGATACAGTTCTGGAGAACCTGCGCTTGATTCTGAAGAATATTTGCAGCGTCATCAGCGGAGTTCTGACCACCGCTAAAATCATTCTGAGTCATCTTCGCGCGTTTTGAGGTTAGAACTGCCATTAGTATGAACTTCCTAAGTTGTAAAGGTCTCGTCCGATTAGAGAAGCATCATCTCCGCCATCCGGCACGACCTGAGAGATTAGGTTGCGCGGACGACGAGCTGCCCAGAGTTCATTAACGAGACTAGTGTATTTTGATTCTTGAGCGCGCGCGGTAGTTTCTTGACCGTCTTCCCATAAGGCATCAGCTATGATTCCTTCTATGAGTTCGTTTGCACATGGGATAATCGGGGCGTCATTATCATTAATTAATGGAAGCCAGCGTTTCTTATACCAGATTTGGACTGTTGCAGAGGATGACGGAGTTGGCGATAATCTAATCCATTTATAGAATGGAGCGCGTTCTCCGGGCGCTAGTTTCGCTAGAATGTTTGTCGCAGTTGTCTTTTCTCTGACTGATACAACTCCCGCAAGGTCCTGGAGAGTCCCGTCGTTTGTTCCGGCTGTAATAGTTATTTCCGCTCCAGAATCAAAGGTATTTGATGAATCAACGGATGATGTTCCAGTTAGGATTAAATCCTCGGCAACGGGCATCCCGCTCACTTCCCCGGAAATTCTAATTATCATTGGGGTAATGTCAGACGCAGAACTTGAAAGAACCTGGATCTTGTCATCTGTGCTTAGAAGCGCAGAAACTGACCTTGACCCGATCTGAACATAGTTTATTGGATCGCCAGTTTGCACGTTTCCAGCAATTTCTAGGCTAACCGCGTTAAACCGAATATGATCGCGGATGTCTTTCTCCGTAATCTCATTACCATGTGTGGTATCCCATATCTTTATAATATTTTCTAAATCATATCTTAAAGCATAATCTCTAGTTGAAGTGGTGACGCTCAAGTCATAGGTGCGAAGAAGTTCGCCCCACGCGAATGCTCGGAGAATTCTGTCATAGCGAGTTCTTGCCCAGTCCTTTACTTTCGGGAGAAGATCATTCGCGTTAGACGTTGACGTTGAGGTGTTTTGGACAGCAGCCATTGCCCGAACTTGAATGCGTTTAAATGTGTCGTTTATCAAGAGACACCCCTTACGTTGTAATTATTACGGCAAAATACATTCCACTCTGAGGATTACAAGTAATCTGAATGCTTGCAATCGGGTCATTTGTAGAATCTAACGTCTCAATGTATGTCTCGACTTCCGCGACAAGTGCGTTTATGTCTTTGTTCTCGATAACTTTAGAAGTAATTGCAAAATTTGCCATTTATTAGCTCCTTATTATGCGAATGCTGCGTCAACTCCAGACCATGTGAATGTTCGAGCGTTATTTCCGACAACTTCGAATGTGGCTGTTGTAAAAGAAGTTACAGCGTCAGCATCATTTACGTCCATCCCAGTGCATTTCCAACGGGTGATTTGCCCGTCAGCCGTACATAGAATTGACCACTCTCCAAGAGTTTTATTGTCGTTAGTTACAGCCGTGTCGCCAGCCGTTGTGACTGAATCATGATTAGGATCAGGAATGAAGAATAATCGTGATCCATCTGTACACGCAACGTTCTGTCCAGCATCTGGAGTGTAAGTTGCGCCATCCCCGTTATCAACGGATGTTAACGTGAATGTTTCTGCGTCCGTTACAACATGAGGAATTCCGCTGTTATCTGGGTAGCTCCACTCATCAGTGTCAATCGTTACGGTAATTGTTCCATCCGCCATTTTAATCCTCCTAGAAAAATCGTCTTTGTGCGATTAAATGAAAATCATCCCATACGGGAAATCGATGTTCGTAATTCGATCTGCAAAGGATTATGTTAAATCCAAGTGTCTCTAAATGATGAGTAATGCTTCGTTTGTTCCACATAATGTGGTTATGTTCGGGTTTCCAATGAATGAACCCGGAGGAGCCGCGAGTATTTACAGAATCTGTGTCTGGACTCGCTATAAATAGTATACCGTCCTCGGTCAATAATTCATGGCATTTTATAAGAGAAGCGATTGGATTTTTGAAACATTCTAGTGTTGCATAAATCCAGATCATATTGAATTTGTGGGCTGGATCAAACTCATGGGATTCGAAATCATCGACAATTAAACTCTCTGATGAGGGAAATGCCGTATTCTTATCAATGGTTAAAGGAATCCAGCCGCGCTCGGCAAAGGCTTGCTCCTGATGATTGGTTGTTCGACCGAGGATTAGGACACGGCGCCCATAGAGAAGTTCCTCTATGATTGGACTGTATATTCGAACGGGATATTCGTATGAAACTTTTAATTTCTTCTCGAATTGATCGAATTTACCCCAGTATTTCTTGTCATAGATTCCGGTTGGAAGTTTATCCTGGAATATAATTCCACATGAACACGAATACCATTTAGATTGTCGTTTTGAGTCGGCATCTTGCATGAAGTAAAGGTGAGAGACGTATTTTGAACAGATCGGGCAGGTTGTTATTTTTAGTTCACCAACTTCAATCTGATTGGCTTCCTTCTTTAGATTCAGCATAGATTTGTTCGAACCTTTCGTAGACTTTGTCTGGAGAAATCCCGGCTCCCATACATAGAGCTGCTCCTGTGTCATGATGAATCGGGCATTGTAATTTCATGTCATAGATTAGGAATAGGCATGGGGCGCATGGACTTGCCTGCGGATCTGCCTCTATTGAATAGTCATTCGTGAAATGTTTCGTTATACATTCTTGAGTGTTATGCCCAAGTAAACATATCTTTGGAGTAGGATAACAGCCAGCCGCATGAATGATTCCGGTGTCTGGCGCGATCACTAAATCTACCAAGCCAGTAAGCGCCATCGCTAATCGCATTGAGATTTCCCCGGAAAGATTTGTTACTCGTCCATCGATTATCGGCTCGATAATCTTACATTTAAGATCTCCAACTGTGATGAAATGAACGTCTGAATAATTATTACTGATACGTTCAACAAGATACGGAGTATAAGGCCATGCTTTGTTATTACCGGACCCACTCATTCCAATTAAAACATTAAACGCGTTTGGACGAAGAAACTTCTTGGCATCTCGAAGTTCTCGATCATCAAAGAATAGTTCGGGTGTGAGATCAATTCCGTCCCATGACTCTCCGATATGTTCAAATGAATATTCATAGAAGTTTCGGTTGAATCGGGCGAGACGTTCCGGTTTACTTAACTTATAGTTTGGAGACCGTGGATGTTGTGAGAGTGCAACTTCTATTGATTCAGAGAAATCTAAAATCTTATCACATTTGAATTTCTTTTGAACAAACTCAATATTTTCAGATAATTTATCAATGGGCGTGTCTTCCTTATGCTGAATTAATCTGGTAATGTGTGGGTTATTCTTAAACACTTCCATCCCGCGTTTTGACGTTTGAACGTAGAGTTCATGGCCTTTAGAATGAAGATAACGTATAGCGGGCGTGATGATAACATTATCTCCGTAAGCACCGGATCGAAATATTAAAATTTTCATATCTTAATTATCTCCGCATCAAGTTTTCCCCAAGTTCGTTGTTCACTGTCAAGTGGGAAATCTTTCATTAGAAGCGCGTAATCATAGCCGAACAGTTTATTAAGCATAACCTGTTGATCTTCTTTGATTAATTTCTTATTAGAAGTTGTTGTAACAGAAAGATAGTGGAGAACTCTTGATGACGGAACAAGTTCAACATTCCATCCGTTAAAAATTGCTCTAATACAATAATCTGTATCAGAACTATGATTGTAGAATCGTTTATCCAGCAATCCGATCTCTTGAATCATTTTAGAACGAAGAAGAACAGAACAAAACGGAAAGTGAACACATTTAACTGGAGTAGTTGGAATTGAAACTTCATCTGAAAATAACTGAAATCCACGGATTAAGTCACAACCGAACAGTTCGTATTTATTAGCGCCAGTTCTTTTTGGATGAATGCGAACTGAGGAAACTATTCCGGTTGATGGTGTTAAATTAAGATGATTGATAAGTTCTATTAGAAAGTTAGGTTCTGGCTCTGTATCATTATTAAGAAGATGGATGAATTTATAACGAGAAGCCGCCCAAAGAATTCCTTGGTTAATAGCATTTGTAAATCCAGAGTTCTCATCAATGCGGAGAACAGTTACGTCTGGATTGGTATAAGCTGTTGGGCTTCCGTCATCAACTACTAGTATGTCTATTGGATGCCCAGAATTCTTTCTTGTTAACGAAATACATTTGTCTGTAAACTTTTCATTTCCAAACATTGGGATGATAACTAACGTATCTATAATTGATTTAATCATACAATGTTATCTTCGACATGGAATATTCTCTTAAACACTTTTGGAGTTATCTTATGATAGAGGTTTCCACCCCATAAATGCGCTCTTGACTTTAGGAGTTCCTCGTCTTTCTTGTTTGCGGATGTAGTGTATGGCGTATATCTAAACTCATCAACACAGATTGGATCTTTTGGAAAAAACTTTATTCTAAGAATGTTTGCAACGCCGGTATCCTCGCTTCTTACTATTTCTGTAACTATATCCGAGTATGGAATGGAATGTTCTCTTATTAAAACTTGCCGATGATGCACCTCGTAACTTTTTCCGTCAGCGGATAGTTTCTTTGAACCGTAGAATAATGGATTTCGATGATCAACGAAGAATGTAGCGTATGCAATGTCACCACGTTCCTGAAGAGTAAACACCATCTCAGAATCAGCGATTCTATCATAATCAACGTTAAACATTGCGTTCGGGCGATTAACAACACAGGATTTTTCTTGGACGTAAGACCGTCTTACAAGAAACACACACCATGACCCGCTATTCTCATCAGCGATTGCAAACACTCCTTTATCTTTTATTTCGTTCATTGCAATTTGAAGCCAGCCGTCCGGGAACAACATGTCGTCACCAACTGTTACTACGAAATCTTCCGTTGTTGCGTGATATCCAAATTCAAAGCAACGCCCAACTCCACGCTCAATAGTTTTTAGAAGTTTTACACAGGAGTTGTCTTTCATTATTTTAGTAACTACGTCGATTGATAACTGATCATTCTCATCTACTATATAATAGATTGTTGAAGGAAATCCACACGACTCAATCAGATGTTTGGTTGTGGCCTCTAACGTTTTACTTCTTTGATAAGTTGGAACTAACAATGCAACACTCATGGTTTCCTCGCTAAAATATGATAGTCACCGAACACACCTAAAGTTGTAATTGAGTTTCTTTTCTTGTTAATTATTCTAAATCCAACATTAATACATTCATCTCCAAATGAATCCATATCCCAAAAGATATGATGTTCTCTAAGATGCCAGTGACACCAACTATAAACTCCATTCCAATCGATAAAGAATTGGTCCGGCATTGCAACGAATAGAATTCCATTTGGATTTAAAAGAGAATAACATTTTTTTAAAGCTTCTAATGGGAACTGAAAATGCTCAAAGATATGAGATGCCCAAATCACATCGTATTTTCTTTCGTCTAGAAAATTATCGTAGAATATCTTCCCATCCCATGTCTCAAAGTTTTCAGTTAACAATTCATGTTGTTTTGTTAATTCCATTTCGTAAAGAACGTTATTATGAAACTCATTATACCAATCGTGTTTTATGATATCGAGCGCAGTTGTTTTAAAACCATCCGCTTTTGCACAGTCTAAAAGAAATGGAGTGATAGCTCCAATCTCTAAGAATTTATTGCCAGTTGTTTTCCCGATAAGATCTGAAGCATGCATCTTCCAGAAATTCTTTGCATAGGATTTGGCTAACTCATTTGAATGTTTCTGTTCGTATGAATCGTCATAGACGGTTTGTATAATATTTGCCCAGTTTGTGAAGAAGATATTCTTACAATTACAGAATGAATAGCCGAGATCCGGATAAATGTCAGAATGGTATTTATCGTTAATTAATGTGGTGTGAGCGCCTCTCACTAATACAGGCTGCTGCATCTTACAGAACGGACATTCCTGCATTAGATGTTTCGGATGTTTAGGAAGTTCGTGGTAAACAGACATCTCTTAGTTCCTTTAAGACAGTCATGATTTTATCAGTTGAATAAAATATACAGGCTGGATGCTCATTCTTGATTGGACAACCAATGTATTTATATGGCCCTTTATGACATGGAGAACAGTGTATTGGACTTTGAACGCCAAACGCGTTCTTAGCATATGAAGAATGAGTCAACATGGAATCTGCGGTAAACAGTTGAATGGTTGGAGTATCCCATGAATTAGCAACACAAGAGAGACCTGTATTTGGTCCGATATAATAATCCATATATTTAACCATAAGTGCAACAGTTCGAAAATTCCATTTCGTGATCTTTGAGAGAATCCGTTTATGAACGGCATCTTGTTTCACGCAGTATGTGTCCCCTGTAGTAATAATCATAGTATCTGGATATTCATCTAAAATCCGATGGCAGATTTCCTCGGCTTGAATGAATTTCTTGTGAAGAGACGATCCTGACGGACATACTAACGCAACGTATTTCACTCCGTATTTTTCCCGGCAACTTTGAATGAATGCTTTTGCTTTTTCATGTTCGACATCATCATAATAGAGGATTCCACGATTCCCATAGTAGGATTCTGGGAGGCCCGCCCACCGCGTTAACACATCACACATTGGAAGATGCCCATATTTCTTTCTTCGATACTCGTCATTTCGAAAATAACTTTGCTCGTCTTCCATTGCAATACAGCCGTACTCAATTGAATGATAGAGATTGAAGAAAAGATCGCACTGATCAGCGAGATAGTTCCAGTGTTGTTCAAGATTTAAAGAAGTAAAACTTAGCGGATCAATGTAAATTAAATCGTCAATGAACGGATTATTCTGGAGGATTTGAATGCCTTGATAGTTTGTCTCAAAGGAAAGATGCTCAACGCCGTAATGTTCTTTAATTAATCTGGGAAGGTGCGCTGCGTGTAAATGGTCTCCGTAAGCACCATACCTACTTATTAATGCAGTTTTCATCCGTCCTCTTTATGAGGTTAAATGGTTATGAGGAGAGAGAGACTGGATTAGAGACTCTCCCTCCCCAATTTACATTTTAGCTGTCGTCAGCTTCAAATGTCTCTGTGTACTGTGCTTCACCAGATACAACAAACGGACCAGCCGTTGTTGCGATCCCTCGTTGGAATACGAGATCATCGCCCGTTGCAAAAGATGTTGCGGTTACAGTAGCGTCAAGAACAGTTAAGTTTGCGTTCGTGCCAAGCGTAGCTGTTCCAAAAGTTGTAACGGCACCAGTTCCTGCTAATGATTTTGCAATTTCAACAGGAGCTGCCACAGCCGTTCCACCAGTCTTGATAATCACGTTGAAGTCAGTAACGGTTGCAGGCATCATAAATGTATGCCGCTCAAAAACCGTTGCAACTCCAGTTCCAGCTAAAGACGCTGTTTCTGCCGTCCTAATTACCTTTTTTGACCCATAGGAAGGGTCTGAATAGCTTCTAGTCATTGTACTACCCTCCTTATAGTGAGTCTACTAAGATGATCCTGGTTTGGTCATCGTCTGTAAAATCCCAGACTTTCTGAAAACCAAGCAAGGCATACCACGCGATACCTTGATCACGCCCGAAATCTGTCGGGATTCCAACTCGGATCTCTTCCGGGATTGCAACACCTTCTCGGACTGCGTCAGCTCCAAAAAAGATTGCTTCTCCGTAGATTCCATTAGACCCATCAATGTTCGATAGGAAATTGGTCTCTTCAATGAACCGACAGCCGTAATAACGCCCGACTTCCCCTCTGTAGATAGGGTCCATCGTGGTGTTTTGGACTTTCGCTTCGAAGAAATCATACAGACCACGCATTGAGTTGGTGGACGCGATACACGCGTAATCATCACCTTCTCGTTTCGGGATCAGTAGGGTTTTCATCCTATCAACGATGTCTCGAACGTTCTTGTCCGACATGTTTGCGTCCGCTGTTGCTACCGCGGCAGCCGCCGACCCGAAAGTCGTGGTTGCGGTATTCGTAATGGTCGCAATGTAATCGCTGGCCTTAAACTGCGTTGCAGCCGCAGAATCAAGAACAACTTTCATGTCGTTCATTAAAACGGTTCGGACAGTTTGCGGAACATTAACTTCAGACAGAGTTTTGACTTTCTGCGTGTACGGGATTGAGTTTCCGTACTCAGTGATCGTTAATGATCCTTGCGTGATCGTATAGTTACTTTTTGGAATTGTGTCAGTTTCAGTTAAAGTGCCACCCGCTGTTGCGATGTTCGAGATTTTGTCGAATAACACTTTGTTTCCGCGACCTGCCCCAGCAGCCGGTTCGATGTCAACGAATTGACGGAACCGCTGCATTGTCTGGGCTAGATGCCGGACCTGAGCTGACAACGTGTTGTTCGTGAAATATCCACCAAGTGAATTGGTGGCGAACAGTTGTTGTCCCATGATTTACTCCGTTTAAGTATTAGGAAGGTTTTCGGATAATCCGATTTTTCTTCCTGGCTCTTATTTCTTCTCTTACCTTGTCGGCATCAGAGAGGAGTGCCGAACTATTTGACTGAGACGGTTCCTCCGCTGAATCCGTGTCCGGATCAGCAAGTATTGCTTTTAGGTTCCGTTTATCAGTGTTGGGTTCAGCCCCCTTGGGAGCGTTAAGCATTCCTTGTTGATGAATTTCTCTGTATGCGTCCGCAACCGCTCGTCTAAATCCATTGACCACGTTATGGTCAAAGTAGAAATCCTTGTGAAATTCAGGATCGTTATATAAACTCATTGCAGCTTGAAAGAGTTTGCCGTTTTTATTAGCGAGCGTTAAGTCAGCCGATGCGTCTGGCTGGCCTTTCTCGTCATAAACGACATAATCATTTGCAAGCGCTTTAAGTTCTGCGTTTGTCTTGGATTCCTGCGCTTTCGCTTCAGCCTGAGATTTAGATTGGGTTTCCTGAACTTCTTTAATAGCGTGTTCCTTCTCGATCTTCACCAGATAACGAATTGCAGCGGCGGCTTCCTTGTGGTTGCCTTCCTCCTGCATTTTCGCGATATACGATTCCACTTGTTCTGGAGTCGGATCTCCGGCTTGCTCTTGCTGCTCAGGAACTTTTGCCGTTTTAAGGCGTTCTAACTCGGCTTTGGTTTCAGCGAGTTCCTCCTCAACTGATTTTCGTTTGGCAACAACCTTATCGATTCTCCGTTGGACGGCTTTCTTGATCTTGTCAATTGGATCGTCTTTTGAATCCGTTAAATCCTCTTTCTTTAAGTCGTCTGATGCTTTATCTTCTTTGCCGTCTTCGTGTTTGGAAGACTCGTCAGTCTTCTTATCATCTGAAGGCTGGTCGTCATCAGGTTCGTCTAAAGGCTCGGGACTCTCAGGATTAGCGTTTAAGGTTACTACCGCTTCTTCTATTTGCGAGCGTTGCGTGTCAATGAGCTGTTCATCATCAGAACCTTTAGGTGGTTCAGCTACCTTTTTAGCGTCTGGCATTTTATGTCTCCCAAGGGTTTTAGGTTCCCAAGAAACCAGGTTCTCAAGTTTAAAGGCTTTGGGGCCTATAAACTAATTATACAGGCATCAGTCAATGGATTGTTCTGTGATGCTCGATAATATCGTGTTGGATAGTTTAGTTTCTGATGGATTCTTTGCAAGAGAATCGACTTTCACCGATTCAGTGCGGTTGACGTTCACAATCTTCCCAGCCAAAAAGTTAATCTGGATGTTTCCGTAACGTTTCTCGTTTATCCAGAGATTAATCTCGGCTAGAAGTTTGTGCGGGATCATTACTTTAGATCCTTTTTGAATTCCTTTGCGAATTCTTTCAAACCTTTATCGCCGAATTCTTTCGCAACTCGAACGACCATCGCATCACGACGATTTCGAGTATAACCCGATGGCCGTTTCTTCTCTCGTTTCATTATCTTTCGGGCGAACTCGTACTCTTCTGTTTCTCTGGTCATTTTTCATCTCCGAAATATTCTTTCGCGCCATGAGATCCGATATCTATTGATTCTTGGCGCATGTCTCGTTCCCTGTAGTTTATATCAAGACGCATCCCGTTCCATTCTCCAGTGGATGCTTTCTTGTTTGCTTTAATCTTATTGATTAGGCGTTTAGTTGCGGGCTTAACGTTAGTTCGTTTCTTCATTTAAGTCCTCCATGAATGGATTGTAAACTGGCGCTTCTGCTTCTGTCTGTTCCTGAAGTTTCTTTTCTAATAAGTTTTGTTTCTCTGAAACGAATTCCTGAAGATTATTATGGAGTTGTTCGAGGGCCGCTTGATATCCGGACAGATACTCTAATGATACGGTATTGTTTGGACGAGTAAAACTTCCTTGAATGAACTTATTATTGGTGAGACGACCGGACACTCCAGCGATTGATTCCTGAATCAGTGGAAATACAATCTCAGTCCATACCTGCGATAAGAATAGTTCTTCAACGAGAATGCCGTTAAGGTTTATTAACGATTCGGCAGTTGTTGGGCGAACGCTCTTAGAGTTAGCTCTGGGCAGCGCGTTTTGATCGAGGGTCTGACGAGTTTCCTTGTGGACCCTGCGCTTTTTGCGTTTGGATTCCATTCTTCATTTGCTCCGCTTGAATGTGAATGTTTGCGTGTTTTTCTAGGAGATTGGCGAAGTTCTGATCGGCTTGAAGCCGTTTAGCTCCCATTGGAAGCTGCATGTAATTCTCAATTACTTCAAGGTGAATTGAATCGTTATCGTCTGGACTGATCGCAACATCAAACCCGTTCATCATTCGGATGATCTCGGATTGTTGTTCTTCTAGTTCGGACATCTGAACATCTTCCGGGATTGTTATATACTTGGATTTAATTTCAACGTCTGGATCTTTATCAATGAAATCCTGGAGCATGTTATAGACGTTTGTGGGGGTTACAACTCCGAACGGTTGTCCGTACTGCATCACAATCCCCATTCGTTGGATTGCGCGTTGCTGTTGGAGTTGGGCGTCTGTTGCGTCGAGTGATCCACTCCATGACACGATTACTTTCGTTAGGAAATCTTCTGGACGGAGAATAATTCCTCCGATTCGCATTGGGCGGTCTACCGCTTGTTTAACGATTAAATACATGTGGTTGGCGACTTCTGAAAGCGTGTCAAGAAATAGCGCAATATCCATGTTCACTTGGCGGGTGGACGCCTGATTAATTAGTTGGAGTTCGGTCGCTGTTCTAGCCGATCCTTGATTGACCGCTGATCGATTTGAGAAGTCCGTGATTGAGAGATATTCCTCAGCGTATGCTTTCGCTTGTTGTTCAAGACGCTCAGAGGAAACATCAGTCGTGATGCCTTTATTAAGCATCTCAACTTCTCCGGTTTCGGCCTGTATTACTTGACCGGGCCGCATTCTGATTTCGTCGCCTGCAAGCCCAAGCTGTTTTGATACTCGCCACATTGGCGCGTTATTTAATTCATCTCGGATGAGTCGCGCATTGTACATCTTCTCAATTGTTTGGTGCAAACCACGAATCTTCTCCGGAACACCGCGAGACGAGTACCAGCGCGTATTCTTCATCTCATAGTCATGCTTGACATAGGTCCACATTCCGTGATCATACGGGAGTTTTAACTCTTGTAGAACCCGGATTTCTTTTGTTGAATCAGAATCGTTGTTTGAGGAGTTCCCAGCCTGCTCAATCCATGTGAACACCCATTTCTCGTTCTCATACCAAGTTTGACATTCTCTGACGTTGAAAAGTTCTGACTTGGAATCTAGCGTTGAAAGTCCTTCGGATAACGCCCATGACGTGTTGGTTAGTCCATCATCAGATGTTCCACCTTCTTGATCTAAGTTATCAACCGTCTGCTTGTCATAGATGTCATGGTCGGCTTTCTTTCGAAGTTCCTGGTATGTCATCCACATGTCATGCGCGATTCTTGGAAGTCGTTGGGTTTCAGTGCCGGATGACGGCACGATGATTCTAAGACCGCGTTCCGGGATAACGGTCGGCTCGGAATAAATATGTTTCTTTGTGAACTTTAATACTTTCTTTCCTTTTTTGAACTGATCAATCGCCTTGTCTAATTCTTTGATGTCGTCCTTATCGAAGGGGTCCATCTCCTCGCGATTCGCAAGGATGATTCTTAGGTCCGCTCTTTTCAAAGATTTAAGATATTTGATTTCGTCCGGCGTGTAGTTTTCAGAAACATTAATTGAACGATTGATCGTGTTTGAGAAGAACTTCTCGATGATTTTGAAGACGGCATGTCCGTTCTCCAAGAAATAATCTACGAATAGAGTTACTTTTTTGGCCCATCCAAAATCTCGTTTGCGAATGAGGTTGTTGAGCGCTCGTTCAATGCGGTCGGCTGATTGTTTAGTTTCTGGCGTTACGGATTCTCCGTCATCGAGAGTCACAACAATTTGTTTTTTCATTAGGGTCGCGACCGACACAAACATAGATTTTAACTTAGTAATGAATTTGTCAGTTAGGGGGATCGGAACTTCGGAAGCGCCGGGATACGGGCGGTTCGTTCGGCGTTTAAGACCGAGACGCGCGTTGTAGGCAACAACCTGTTTGTCTTTCCAGACTTGGCGGTCATCGTCATCTTGCCGGTCAT
>Ga0233413_10000998_pt1 | contig 12825 bp, 16 predicted proteins | sample Na_anoxic_6_MG_FD_189019 | JGI IMG/M metagenome (GOLD analysis project Ga0233413, IMG submission 189019) | Seawater microbial communities from Saanich Inlet, British Columbia, Canada - Na_anoxic_6_MG | ecosystem: Environmental > Aquatic > Marine > Inlet | place: Canada: British Columbia... | reverse complement strand
CGAAAATGACAAAGAAACAAGTGCAAAAGTTTTTAGGGCCGTCTGATATGTGGCTGACCGCAGAAGAAGCAATGGAAAATAACTTTTGTGATGAAATAAAACACTACGGCTGCACAAATGGCTAAGAAATACAAATACAAAATTGGTGATTGGGTTGAAGTACGAAATGTTGTACGTTTTGTGTATGTAGACCAAAGACGCAAAATGATTAGAGAGTCTAGCGACGAAGATTTTCAATCATTCATAGGACAAATTGTTGGCTATAAACAATGTTTTACAGGAAAAGTTTATAACGACGATGGTTATAAATATTTTAGTCAAGATAAGGCAATTGGTGTATGGCTTGTAAGACAAGGGCTAATAAATAAATCTTTGTATGTTAGAGAAAATAATTTGTCATTATGTCCGTCGCAGGACCATGTTCTTCCTAAAAAGTTCATGTTAACCACACCTTGGACCGATGCCGCAAAAGAAGTGATGCGACAAGAAGCGATGCATATGAAAAGAGATAAAAAAGGAAGATTTTTAAAAACTTCTGCTAAAAAAACAGATGTGTTTCAAAAAATAACTGCTGTTAATCAACGTAATCGACAAATTAAACAACTTAAACAACTTAAACAACCCATTTGGGGGAATTAAATTATCATGATAGAACAAACGTTTTTCATCTTTGGCTCATCCACTAGTGTTGATTACAATGTCCTTGTTATCGTAGGACATATGCCCGAAATTTATACGTGCCATGAATGGTGCGTTGAATTAGAATATAGTCTTCAAGAAATGCTCCCCGAAAAACCTATTAACGTTAATTTGGGAGTTATCAAAGATGGCATAATTACAAATGTATTCACAGGAACACCAGATGAAGTCAATAATTCCGTAATGAGTACGTATCACTTGCACAAACAATGGCATGGTCTTACTATTAGGACCAAAGTACCACGAGAACCCCATTTAAAGCTGCTGAGTGCCGCCAGAATCGCTTTAAGCTTCATAAGGGATGAGAAGTATAAAGATATTGTTAAAAAGGCTCTAGTAGGCGATTTTAAAGAAAAAATAGAAACTTTAGAAAAAATAAACCTATCTGATATAGAAGGCGACAAGATTTCTATAGGAAAAATCAAGAAAATACTGGCATTCCAATTTGGTCAAACATTAGCCTTGTTAGAAGGTGAAGAATTATATACAAAAGAATGTATCGCAGAACGATATAAAGAACTTGAACCTCATTTGACAAGAGACCCAGATGCTCAGTTAGATGTGTTGGAAATCTTTAAGAAAAAATTCTTGAAAGTGGCAAGAAAAGAATTGCCTAATATGATGAAAAAATCTACAAATAATGATAAGAAGGAAGTCATATGGAAACGTCTTCCGCCTAAAAATTGAAAGAGAGAAAAGAAATGAGTAAATTAATTAGAGTAGCTGTCGGCATTGTAGCTTATGCAATAATTTTTTCCCTGTGTGTCCCAAAGGTGCCTTCCGATGTCGAAAAATGTAAATAAATAAAAAAGCCCCCGGCATTGCCGGGGGCTTTTAATTTGGGATTAAGCTAGGGCAATAGTAGGACCAGAAGCAGTGATAATATCACTCGTTTGATTCTTGTATTCAGTTTCTATTTCTGAATCCGGGTCAGTAATGAAAACAATCTTGTCTTCACTGATGGTTAGTATATTATCTTTTGAAAAAGGACACAAGGGAGCCATCATTAATCCCTGCTGTGTGATTCCCAATCTAAATCCCTTTTCTATTGTGTATACATCTTCTGCAACCTCTACTCTTGCAATGACATCTTCACCTGTGACTAATTTCAAAATTTTTACGCTCATATGTTTTCCTTTTGTTGTTGTAACAAGTTATTATAGTTAACCAATAAAATTTGTGAAAGTTACTGGCTGAATATCACAAATTCCATCTCGTAATGTCCTATCTGTTCCGACATGCTGAAAAATACTGTAACTAGTATGTATATTCTTTAATCCAGTTCTCTGCATAATCAAAGCAAAATACTCAGCAATCCAATCACATGGCATCTCTTCCCTAAAAACATTTAACATACTAGACATTTTAGGTAAATCTTTATTTCTAAATAACCATCCAATAAACCCACCTTGAGCCATCCATATAGTTGCCCAACTATTGTTTGCTTTTTCTATTTCTCCCCTAATATGTGAATCATAACCCTTACAGGCAATCAAGTCATCTTCAATATGCATGTAATACTTGCCAACATTATGACTTAACCGGAATGCCTCACTATAATCATAACACTGTTTCGTTCTCCACAACACTCTTGTGTCATTATCTCCAAAATTATTTGGCATATTTTCAAATGTTGGATGGTTGTCTATTCTAACAATTTGCAAAAATCCAGAATTGATTTCATTTTCATATAAATCTTCTATTCTTATTTGATTAGACCCAACGCAAAGCTCGTCTTGTCCTTTCAAATCACAATGATATAATTTTATCATCATACCATTTTTATCATCGGCATTATTTATCAAACTATCCAACGTTGCCTGAAGATAACTCGTTTTTCGATTACTTACAGTACAAAGTCCTATTACTAAGTCTTTCATAGTATTATTATAGAAACCGCTAAACAATTAAAAATTTTTTAAAAACAAGTTGAAAAAATTTTATAATTTGTTAAAATTATTTAATGAAAACAAATCTTATATTAGTAATTTTAATAATGGCCACATCTTGTGCCGCTGACACTTTTATGCTGCATGAGAACTTTGGAGGCTCGTGGGTCGATGCTGAAAAAACCCCGAGCAATACCGAAGACGACAACATGTGCTGGGCTGCTGCGGCTTCAAATGTGTTAGCATGGACAAAATGGGGGTGGAATGACGCAGATACAAATTTCGCATATTTTCAAGACCATTGGACAGACCAAGGTGGATTAATGAATTATGCTTGGGAATGGTGGATTGACGGAACTAACCGGACGCAGGGATGGGAGGATTGGTCACAAGTCGATGTTCCCGGTGGTGGTTTTTGGCCTAATATAAATTACTCTGACTTATATCACCACCATAGTTCATATTTGTCAGCGATGCCAAAAATTGATGAATATCTTAGGGCTGGTTATGGCACAGCGTTAACATTAAAAGGAAGTCATGCAATAACAGTGTGGGGTTTTGAAGAAGATTATTCTGGTATTTATTTGACTGATTCGGATGATTATAAAAACCATCCAGTTCCACCTGATATGCTTAGATATTATGACATAAATCTTGAAGATGGCAAATGGTTTTTGCAAGATTATTTTGGTAGTGATAGCTGGTATATCTCTGGTGTCTATGGTCTGGAAAGGCGAGTTCTGTTAGAAGGCGATGCTAATAGAGATGGTATCGTTGATACGTTAGATTTTACTATTTTCAAGAGTCAATTTGGGATGAAAGGAATGGGCTTATCAGCCGATTTCGATAATGATTATGATGTTGATTTGAGAGATTTTGTGTTACTGAGGGAAAATTTTGAAATAACGCCATCGCAAATGGCAATACCAGAACTCTATACAATAATTTTTCTATTAATAATATTTCCATTTATGTTGTATAAGCGACCTAAAACATGTCCATGATTATTTCTTGATTTTTATTTACAATATACCCATGAAAATAAGAAAAATAAATCTTGGATGGGAAAATAAAGAACCTATAGCAATAAGTGCATATGCTAAGAAAATTCTACGTGAAAAAATACCATATCATGTTGTTAAACCGCTGGAGCATATTCAAATAACTTTTACATTAAACAACAAAGATTTTTAACCACCATTAAATCTTTGTTGTTTACATGAACAAGTACCACCCCACCATTTTTTGTCTTTTTGACCTTCTTTCAAACCGTCATGCCAAGAATGTTCCATCTCAGAAGCAATCTCTCTTATAAGTCTTTTACGTGATTCCTTACTTAAATCAACATATACCCCGGAATTATTCGCCCAGCTATCAACAACCTTCTCAGCCCGAATTTTAATGTTATAATCCATGATTATTTCTTAATTTTTATTTTCTTTATGAAAACAGGAAATTTACCTTCAGGATTCTTTTTCTTCATCTTTTCAGTAACTCCTATAACTTGTTCTTCCATAAATTCAATTGCTTTTTTTTGCGTCTTCTCGCTTTTCTTGATAATTTCTACGCATCTATCATAATCATATGCAACCACAGGAGGATTTCCCGGCACTATGCATACACCCAATATCGCACTTGTGAAATGATTGTTAATAAGAAGTACGTTTCGGTCTTTTGGCTCCAAAATATCAGCAAATGTTATTTCTTTTTTCATTATACATATATACTAGTATGAATTTTAGACAATGGTTACAACTCGAAGAAGAAAAGAAAAAGAAAAAAAAAGAGAAGAAACACTTTGTCAAAAAATTAAAAAAAAATGCATATGCTGCAATGCCTTCCACTATGGGTGACGCTTCGTTTGGGTTTAATTAATAGTTTATTATCATAGATGCATATATAAAGCAGTGTTGACTAAAAAAGGAGATAATTATGGGTTCAACAAGTAGTGAAGGACAAGGACCGGGGGCCGCAGTACAAAGTAAAGGTCCGGGTAATAACAGAGAAGTTTACAAAGCAAAATCAACTACAGAAGTAGTACTTGCGGGTAGGGGTGTAACAAATGCTATTACTGGTTTAGCTACAGTTAGTTTTGCCCCATTAGATGGTGGATATAATGGAACTTTTGTTGCTCATGTCACCGCAGAAAATGTTGGTTTTAGAGCAGGCATTGCTACCTTGAGTGCAGACGCCGATGGTAATTTTAATGGTTTTACTGTGGAAGCTAACAGTGCTGGTGGTTTAGTGAACGCACGAGCATGGTTTGTCTGGAGTGTCATTAAAAGGGGAGTAACGTCAGACCCAGCTTAATATCATATTTATCAGCCGAAAAAAATAGACCCGCTTTAGCGGGTCTTTTTTTTATTGATTAATTTATTGTTATTGTGTAGATGAGAATTTTAATTCTTAACAAATCTCATAAGACCAGCATCCCAAATTCTATCAAATCCATCCTTTTGCATTATCTCATATTCAGTCAAACTAGAATCTGTTGTTTTTAATGAGGCTTTTTGAAACTTCATTCTGTTATATAGTTTATTTTTGTTTATATGATAATACATAAAACTTGGTTGGGTTTCTCCATCTAATTTAAAACCAATTGCTCTATATAAACCACCGTCTGAATATCGCTTATCCGCATAACTAATAATACTTCCTTCTTTGTCGAAATACTTAAGCAATCTACTTGCGCCACCAATAACAGATATGCCTCGTTTATTACAAAATCTCAATAATTCCCAATCATATTTTTTATTGAAGCGAGAAGGCCCAAAAGTCATGCATGATACAAGTTCATCCTTATATCGTAATCCAAGTGCAATTTTAGAGCTATCAGAACCTTGAAGATGATTCTTTGTTAAAAATTCTTCTTTATCATGTCGGTTTAATTTGCATACTATTGTTTTTCTGGCACCTATCTTTGTGGAATAACCTAAGAAATTAAGAATTTTAGATTCCCAAATGACACGTTTATCCGCCCATTCATTACTGTATATTTGAATGAGCCTTATTCCTCTGTCATTTGCTCTTTTCCATTTGTTATAATGATATTTTCTACCGACTACTGTTTCTAAATGCCAGTAAATACCATGATATTCTATTCCTAATTTTAAATCAGGAATATAAACATCTATTTCTTTTCCATCTAAGGCGTCTCTGTCATTCTCAAGTACTGTTCCAGAATAGTTTTCTTTAACAAATGCTGCTATTTCTTTTTCGGCTTTAGATGTTGTAAGAAGTCGAGCACAATGTGGACATCCATTTTTTAAATGGATGTGATTTCCCGCACGTTGTATAAATTCTCCATGTTTATGACAAGTAATATTTATATCATCTGTCATACGAAGAAATTTTGTTTTAGAATAATCGTACCTGTTTTTATGAATTTCATTTGCTATATTCACAAATGATGTTTTAGAATGTCGGCTTATTCCTCTACCATTACAAAACTGACATCCAGACTTTATATGTAAAAAAGGTTTTTGTTCAATTTCGCCATGTTTAGAGCAAACATATTTAAGTTTAGTTTGTTTATTTACATATACTGTGTTTGTGTAATCATATTTATCGCCCCATTTATTCTTAGCCTCTAAAATAAATTGTTCTGTAGTCTTTTTGTTAGGGGTGCGTCTATTAGCTAACCCACAAATAGGACATCCTTGTTTTTGGTGTATATGAGCATCGGGACGTTGCTGAAAAGGCCCATGTTTTTTACAAATTATTGTTACATTTGTATGGGCCTTTTTATATTCTACTTGAGAATAATCATACACTTCTTTGTGAATATCTTGGGCTTTTTCTATAAAACTTTTTGTTGTGTGTTTAGGCATTAGTTTTGTTTAAAATCCACTCTAAAAATTTAGTTTCATTATAATTATCTGATTTTGCAAGGTTCTTATCACTTGGCAAAGGCTGCAAATTATCCAAGGCATTAATTATCTTTAAATCTTTTATCCCGTGGTCTAAAAATGCTTTAATAGGGAAAATATGGTCAATATGCATATCATCATTATCTTTATAATTAGAATGATTTTTTATATGCTCTTGTAAATCTTTAGATGTGTATCCTAAAAGAGTATAAGTATGGTCTGTTTTCTTCTGTCCCGTTGCTTCTAATGCCCTGCGTAAAATCCTGCCACATATTTTCCTATATTTTTTAGCTGTAGTAACTGCTTCTCTATCGGGGTTCCACCTATGGCATTTATCACCAGCTATTTTTTGTGAGCCACATTTTTTGCAATTAGGATATCGTTTGAAATTACAAAAGTATGCTTCAGAAATATTACCACATTTACAACGATATTTAATTCTTGTTTTGTGATTGTGGATTTCAAATGATAAAAGATTGCATCCATGTTGTTCGCAAAATATTTTAATTTCAACTTCTTTATGTCTAATTCTTTCTGAGTTAGATTTAGCACGACATTTTTGGCACTTTACACCCTGTTTAAAATGGGCAAATCTTATACTCGAATGTTCTCCACATTTACATATATATTCTAAGTTCTGTTGGCTATTTTTATAAGTGTCAGAAATCAAACTGCACTTTTGGGATTCGAAATAATTTTTCACATATTCATAATCATATTTTTGATTGTTTGAACATATACCACATCCTTGTCCTTTTTTAAAATTAATCCATGTAATAGATGTTTCATGTCCATTTTTGCAAACACATTTTAATGGTGTAAAATTGTTAATATAATCACCTAATAATTCCCACCCCTTTTGTTGGAATTTATTAGATACGTATTCTCTAGTTAATTTTCTACTCATATGCTATATTATATATGGTTAATTTTGTTAAAGCAAATAAAAAATCTACTATTTCTAGTAGATTTTTTATTTTTAGTTCTATGTGTAACTTTAGATAACGAAATTCGCAATAGAAAGTCTTGCATAAAATTTTGCACCTTCACGCAGCAATTTCTTGCCATAACGTGTCAGGATACCCTTACGTGGGCAGAAGCTCTCTGGGTCAAGAACAACTGGGGTCTGCGTCAGTGGTACGTATGGGCAGTAGAAATATCCGCTGTCCATGTAGCTGTCACCCTTATAGCCCATCAAAATCTGACCAGTTGGGAACAGTGGGTCTTTGTACATTCTCCAGCGGTTATTAACCGTGCCGACATACTGGATGCCAAGGCTGCTGGTGAAGGTCTCTGAGGAAGCTGGTGCGAAACCAGCGGTGGCAGTTTCAAAGATGGAAGCTACTTCAGGTGAAGTCACAATCCAGTTTGCCCCGCCTCTCAGGGTCTTACGGTGAACGACGTTCGAAACTTCTACGACCTTGACGTAGAGAGATTCGTACTTCTCTTTAATCGTATCGCCAAGTGCGGTGTTGAAGTCCCATGAGGAAACTGTACCAGCGTTATTACGAAGGTCAGTCAGTACCTCTCGGTCGATTTCCAAGTTAATTTCCTGTGCCAGAACTGCGGTCAACTCTGCCTCTGCGTCGAGGTTGTGTTGCGAACGCAAGTCTTGCTGTGCCTCGTAACTCCAGACTGCTTTCAGTTTTCTCGTTTTGGCAACGATTTCTTCCGACTCGATGACCAAGTTGATTTCTGGAAGGTCTTGGTTGCATTCCATGTTATACTCATAACTAGTAATAACATTGTTTGCACCCGGAGCGACATCCCAAGCAATGATAAGTTCGCCAGTCGTAACATCAAGACTTGAACCAAGTGCTTGCGGAGTTGCTACGCCACCAGCACCAATTGCGGTAAACACAAAAGTGCCATCTTCGCCGACTGTGTAGGTAGCAACGGCTGTTGCACCATCAAAAACAGTACCAGTCATCGTACCAGCAAGAATAGGCGTATGCTGCAACGGAGTGAATACTGAAGTTACATCTGCACCTGCGTCGGTGCTGCTTGTCTCATTCTCTATAAACTGACTGCTATAGAAAATGTTAAGATTCGCAGTACCATCAGCGAGTTGCTGCAAGGAGTTTGCGTCATCAGTCGGGAAACCAGTGTTATTGGTTGCGCCCTGAATAGCACCCTTGTTGCTGCTGTAGCGGAATCTCAGGTAGTAAACTAATCCAGTAGGGCCAAGAAGCGGCTGTACGGATACAACTTTATTGGCAATCAACTGGGGGTAAATACGTCTGACCAGCGGAATGGAAATTCTCTTGAACTGAGCGATGTCGCTCGTGTCAGTAGAAACTTCATTCATTAGTCTCTGGTTTTCTAGAAGTACGGCAGTTGTAGAACGTACAAAGCGGTCTTCGATGCCATCTAGCAAACCAGTTTGTCCCCAACGTCCCTCTAATTCACGGGCTTCGTTGAGAAATCTTGCGTTAGCATTCATATTAAATCCTCTCTAAATTTGGTTTGTTTAATCATCGTCTCTGATGAGTCCAGATAATACTTTCATTTTATGAATTGCTTCTGGAGTCATACTTTCGGAAATGGTGTTATCACCATCTTCGTTTGTAACTGTATTTTCCTGATGTTCTCCAATAACTTCAGTATTTTCAGTTACCTGCTTTCCTCGCCCCTCAACTTTCTTTGCCTTTCTTGCTCTTTCTTTCTTTTGTGCGCCTTCGTCATTACTTGTATGTTCTTGAATCAGTTCTCTATCTTTACGAACTTGTTCATTAAGTTTCGTATTTTCGGTAGACATTCTGATATTACGAGCTTCAAGCAATCTGTACTGGCCTTTAAGCTCATCAATTTTCTTATCAGATGCTTCCAACTTTGCATTTGTTGCCAAAGCATAGTCTTCATCAGTGATATAATCAGAAACTTCTTCAATAATTTTCTGAAGTGTTACTTTGTGCTCGACTAAGCGTGGGTCGTTAAGAACATCACGTCTTGCCTGCTCATAAAGTTCTGAACCCTTCTGTTGAAGGAATTCATCAATCTTGTCAACCAAGAATTCTTTCATCTCGCCGAGTTTCTTGTCATACTCTTCATAGAGGTCAGAGGAAATGTTTTCGTTTTTACCACGTTCGGTAATTAACATTTGATAAGCCTCTTCGTATCCTTCTTCGAGTGCGGTCTCGAATTCGGCTCTCTGAGTTTCTAGACGATTGCGAAGGTCTTGGATAACGCCGAAAGCTTCGTGATAGCCTTGCTCTCCAGTTTCTTCAGCGGTTTTAAGCTCACTAGTAAGACCTTCATAAGCCTTTTCTAGTTGCTCGTTGTATTCTTTTTCCAAATCAGCTTTTGAGTCATTAAGAACTTCCTCAACTGCCGTGGCTACATCTTTTACTTGGTCTTCAGGTAAAAGTTTACTTAATGCTTCCATTATTTTATCCATTAGCTCAACCTCGCTTTAATTTTATTAGTGGTTCTGTTTGCAATTCCAGTGATGCAAGCTAATAGAACCTCTTTGCTGACGGTATCTATGCAGCTAACTTCATTTTTCTGTGAATTATTATCAATTACTGGAGTAGGCATGACACTTTCATGGCTACTGCTTGTTACTTTTTTCTGAAATGCTGCGTGCGTACTTGGGTCTGCAACAGCATCAAATGTGATTAATTTATAACTTTCCCCAATGACAAGGATTCCATTTTCATCGACTTGTCCGTTACCTACACCTCTACTGCTAATTCCGATTCTTACGCCATCATTGATAAGCGAACGGAGGATTTTTCCATGTGGGGTATTAAGAATATATCCTTCCCCCATCATTACATTATCTTCCCACCAGAGTTTAACAATTTTGTGAGATGCGTTGGCAAAGTGAACAATAGAATCTGTGGGGTGGTCTAACTCACCACACAGACCCCCAGTGTTCATCATTTCTTCAAGTCTTTTGAGATTTGAATCTAGCACATTTTTCGGGTAAGACCTTTTGTTTTTGTTAACCGTGTCAGCTTCTTGAAACTTTCCACGAAACTTAAGAGTCTTTACACTCGAATCTGATGCTTCATTGAGGTTTACAGCCTCGTTGAGAACGAATCCAGACCCGCCATATAGCAGGCATTCATCATAACTCGTCCCCGGAGTTACATCGTGTTCCAGAAGTAATTCCATTATCATACCTCGCTTTATTTAAAGTTTATCTACGCCTGTTTCGCCTTTGATTGTATAATCACCGGCCTGTGGGATGTATGGATTCTGCAATGCAGGCCATGTGTCACTCCCGCCATCATTCACACCATTTCCAGCTTCCTTATCTACGCCCGTTGCCGGAACCATAGTTGGAATCTGTGCGGAAGGAATGTATGGATTCTGCAATGAAGGATACGTATCTCCACCACCAATATTACCCCAAGCACGGCTTCTCATCTCATCAGCCAAGCTTCCTTTATAATTCTTGCCATCACTTACTGGTGCTGAGTCGCCCCAATTTCCAGAAGCATCGGCTGCTGGCGAATAACCCTTAGAGGCATTTTGTGCCATTCGGGGATGCTCACCATGATTGGTAATATATACTTGATTATTTGGACTCATCCCTGATGCGTCCCAAGGAGTAGTTTCCAAATTGGTTTCAACCACACTTGTCAGCCAAGCGGCTGCACTTGCGGCTATATCAAGCGAAGGTGCTGTTTCTTGCTGCAAGACAGGAATCAACTCTTCGAGTTGTGTGCTTGTCTCGATTGCAAGTTCTTCATTGCCATCTTCTACAGCTAATTCATGTATATTTCTAATTGCTTCATAAAGGTCAGCAAATACCTGCATTTCTAACATTGCCGATTCGTCTAATGTTGGGAAATAAGCATCTACTGTATTTTTGAACTCAGAATACTTATCTTCTGCGTCTTCATTTACTTTTGCGCCAGACAGTCGCATAATTTTTTCTACTCTGTCTACGTAAGCGTGATGTGCAGTTCTAAGAATTCCTTCGGACATAAATTCGCATGTGTTGTCATCATAATTTTTAGCATCAACAGTTTCTAATGCGCATTTAATAGTCCCAGTTAGTTCTTCCTGAGTCAGATACAAAACGTTTGGCCACTGACTTACGATATTTTCAAGCGACTCTTCCAGAGCAGCACTATCGGAAACAGCATTTTGTCTTTTCAGGTCTGCGATGGCTTTGCAGAAATCATTACTTTCACATAGGCATTTACCCGAGCCACGAAGAACCTTCACGTCCGTTGCCATTGTTTTCCAGTCAAAACTAAGAAGTTTAGCTTCGTTTCTGGTTTTGGTCTTTGGAATTGCAACATTAACTACATTTCCTTTGTTATCATGATTAATTGTTGCTTTATCAAGAACGGGACCATAGGTTTTGTAATCAACATAATCAAAAACGTTTTCGCAAATGTTATTCCATTCTTTCATCGAGGATGGCTTCACTCTACGAAGCGTGACTCTTACTTGTCTTTGTCCACGCTCAGTTTTTGCCTTACGACCACCAAGTTTCTTTCTTGCGATGTCTCTTTTACGGTCCATAAGTTTCTTTAGGCCCGGAGTCAGAGAACGGTCACGACGTTTTCTGGTTTTACCAGCCATACGTGCCGCACGATTTCCACCCGCACGTTTCTTTCCCTTTTTCTTACTATGAGTACCACGACCCGTAGTTACTTGAGTCTTAATACCGAAGCCTTCTTTCATTACACGATGAGTATTAGGCAGTGAAACATACTCTTCGAAATGCGAATTTGCTTTGTCGGTATTGCCTTCGATAATTGCGTCGAGCATCAAAGAAACAGCTTCTTTCGAAGCTTCTTTTTCTGTCTCGTCGTCGATGGCTAGTTGTTCGATATTTTCGAAACTAATATTTTCTTCATCCATTGTATAACTGGCATGGACATAAGTTCCATCAATAGCTTCAAAAAGAACGTTCTCAGGACCAAAGCTTAGCAACTCTAATTGCTCTACTTCTAATGCCCTTGCTAGAACTGGTGCGGCTTCCGATAATTCTTGCTCTGAGTTAGAGAGTGAATCACGTTTGATACTCTCGAACACATCATAGCTGATTAATTTTCTCTTCATAATATGTGGCTCCTTGGCTTGCAAGTTTCTTGTTTAGAATTATTTTATTTTTATATAGTGGCCATTCTACATAAAACTTTTTTGACCAATATCTACATCACGACTATAGATATAGTATGCACGAGCGGTCAAAACTGAGGAAATTTATATGAAAAGATTTACAGACTATTACATCGAACAAGAAGAATCAGGTGTTAATCCCGAAATAAAGGAATTGTCTGAAGATATTATTTTCAGAATTTGTAAGGTAGCTTGGAGAAAACATCGCAAACATGTAGAACGTTTTATTGCGCAATTAGCAGACATGGACCCCGAAATTAAGTCTATGTTAGATGACATTA
>Ga0233413_10000997_pt1 | contig 12831 bp, 5 predicted proteins | sample Na_anoxic_6_MG_FD_189019 | JGI IMG/M metagenome (GOLD analysis project Ga0233413, IMG submission 189019) | Seawater microbial communities from Saanich Inlet, British Columbia, Canada - Na_anoxic_6_MG | ecosystem: Environmental > Aquatic > Marine > Inlet | place: Canada: British Columbia... | reverse complement strand
AGACTGAGAGATGCCCAAAGGGTTGCACAGCAGTTGTTGGTTGCAGAAAATTGGATTCTGGATCAGGAAGTAAGGTTTAGACATAATCATCCAAGGATCGTGGAAATACAGCAGAGGAATGTTGTATCTGCGGCCAATCTAAGGAATAATATTGATTATCAAATCAAACATGGCGCAAACATGCAATCCAATGGAAATATCGGGCAGGTAATCAATGCTGACGATGGATTTGATGACGTAGAAGCTCTTGCGGAGCCTCAATATGAAAATGTAGAAGTTGAGACTCAGATTGACAATCAGCAGGAAGTCGCGACTGCCCGAGATGAGATTCAAAAAATAGACGCGGAGTTAGAGACGATTGGGGATGAGATGCAGGAGCTTCAACAGTTTGAGGAGCAGTTCGCATCGCAATTCGATTATCTGATTGATGATGGTGCTGATGTTGGAAATGATATTGGTTCGCAATTTGACTACATTACAGATGCTGTAAGCACGACCGATGCGGAGGTGGAGCAGGCAGAGACAGAAGTGGAGGAAAAGGAGCAAGAAATTGAAAAATTAGAGAGTGCAGACGATGAATTAGAGGAGATGGTTAGCGGTGACATCGAAGAGGAACCGATTGATGAGGATAAACTTTTATATTCGGGGGCATGCCTCCCGGATCAAGATGGTGTCCAAGATGATACGCAGCCTACTGACACCAAAAGGCGAGGGATTGGTGGGTTAATTGATGAACTTGAAAGAGAACTTGGGGGCACAGATTCCAAGCAGGAGAGTGGTTTTTCAGATCAGCCGGAGATCAATACACCTTTGAAATTTGATTATTCTAGTATGGACACTCCTGTTCGTTTCGATTTTTCCAAGCCAATGGCTCCTCCTATTACCTTTAACCTAACCGGCGACAGTATAATGTCCGGCGCGATTTGGGGAGCAAACAAATTTGGTGGACTCAATGATCATGCAAAGATGAATCTCGATTACATGCATGACAAATGGTCGCCCAACCTAATTAATACGACAAAAAAAACCTATGGGCTTTTCGATGAATTAATGTCGGAATTGGATCAGGCAATAGGAGAATAAGTTCCAGTACTGTAAGTGTTCAGGCTTATACTTATTAACCGCGGGTTCGATCGGTAACATAGGTAACACTTAGTACACCAATTTATTGAGGTGTATCCTGAATTTATGATATAAATTTAGGCACCAAAAAGAAGATACTTCCATACTACGACCGAAAGGCGATGGGAAACGGATGTGTTTTTTATGGGGACTTCGGTCCCCTTTTATGCTTAATTAGGTGATATAACAAATATTTGTTATATCAAGTAAACATTTTTTTTTAACTGAAAAGTGTTACCTATGTATGACATCTGGATCTCGGAGTCTCGAGGGAGTTGTATGAAAGTCCTGAATTCAACTTCTTAATAAGATCTTAATGTTTTTTCGTTATTATTGTTTTTATCATGAATATGAGGTTCTAATATGGTTAATTTTAATAATTCGTTTGATAATGGTAATAATCCGCAGCAACCAGACTATCAGCTGAATTTTATTGATGATGCACTTAATGGGCTTCAGCAAGATGGAGCTGGCGCTCAAATGGATGATTTGGGCATGTCACAAGAACAAGATGGACAAGGGGCCGATTTAGTAGTTGGCGGAGACGAATATTGGAATGATATTGAAGGACTACTCGGTATTGAAGGACTACCCGATTTTGATCCTGAGAAAATAGCAGATTTTGATTTACCTAAAGGAGCGTTAGGTTTTGTGTCCGATCCGCTATCAGCTGCCCTAGCTTCAGCACAAGCCAATGCCCAAGACCAAGCATCGCCAAATACAGATATCCCATTGCAATTGACTGGAATAACAAATGGTACCATAGGCTCAAATCTACACGCGGGTAAAGCTGAGCAAGAAGATCCAATTCAAGCCAGGAACCGTATGGCATGTCAGCTTTTTAAAGATAAACTTTTGCTGGCCTTGTGTAAAAAGGGTAGTCCAGAACTTTTTTATAATAATAATCCTTCTTCAGATGATATTTTAGACGCGGCATTTCATTATATAAATCGATTCGTTCGAAACTCTCCTTATAGCAAAACCGGGAAACCGGAAGTGTGGGGGGTTTGTGTTGATTGTAGTAAAGTATCGTCAAGCGGGTTATGGCTGGTTCTTTCTACATTTTTGGATGGATATCGAAGTAAACCTGAGGAACATGCTGCTGCAACTCTTGCTATTGCAAAATGTTTAGATTTTTTTTGGATATTCGTTTCACCGGATTTCACTGATTTTGAAAAGAATATATCCTCAACAAGCCTAACAGTATTTTTGGAGCTGGCTGCAAAACAGTGGACGAAAAAGGGTGCGTTGGATTCTTTTATCAAGGAATCTATAGACCCTCAGGGACTAAAGTTAGTGGGTAAAAAGCAAGCTCTGAGAAAAGACAATTTTCGGGAATTGCTAGAGGTCACCAATTCTGATAATCCTTTTGAATCCGGATCGATGTATGGTAGTACGGTGTTGAGGTATATAAAGTGGTCTGAATTTATTAGACTTTGTTCTGCTATGGAGAGAAACCCATCTGTAATAGAGGTTAAGGAGAGAGATCCTTCTTTTGAGGTAGAAACGTTTTCGACGAATTCACCTTATAAGCTCTTAAAAGAGTCAGGTGAGGTTATTGCAATATTAGAGAGGGGCGAAAAAGGGCTTTCCGGACAGGTAGACGCGACTATACAAGATGCTGTCCGAGGGGCGAAGGGACCCAATATTCCAGAGGATATGGACAAGCCAATAACGCCGGAAGAATTCTGCCGGATATGGAAAAAACTACATGAACAGATTCTACAAAATCCAAGTAAACTGAAAAGATTAGAAAAAGCCTTGAAGGATATTTGGATTTCTGGGGATAAAAGAGGAATTCTGGCTTTTGCGGAAACAGATCAACTTTCTCCCATAATTAAGCAAATAATAAGGGAAGCAAGGAGAAGTAGAACTAATATTCCAGGTTCATTATTCATAGGTTGCCTAGGGCTAACCACTCAGGAAAGTATGCAAAACCAAATCTTCCCTGGCTCCTCATCATTAAGTCAAGAGGAGGCGGAGGCGGTCTGGGATTGCTTCTGGGAATTGAAATTGAAAGAGATGGAGGAGTTGTATCAGGATCCCAAGAAGCGACTAGAGCATGGAGGATCAGAAGGTCTTCCCTGTCTGTTTTTTCAAAGCGTCAAGTTTCCCAGCCATACGCATGTTTTTCCTTGGTGTATCGTAAGAACTAAACGTCGAGGCATTGTGGGAATTATCCGACAATCTGAAGAGGGGGAAGAGCAAGCTGTACTCAAGCGAATTTTTGGATCCGATGATATTAGCGATTATCAAACAACACCAAAACCACTGAGAGCTCAGGATCAACTTCGCATTTGGAAAGCTGTCGCAAAGGAGTTGGAACAAGGAAACGAGGTGGTTCCTTTAGCCATGACGATAGACGGTATAGGAGGAGCTCCTGTTGCAACGGTACGTAGATCTGTAGGTGAAACCGGCTTTTCTGAACCAAGTGTTCCAAGTGGCTTGGGTACAAGGACTGCGCCTGTAAGGGAAGATCTCCTGACAGCATTGAAAGCAGATGCACGAAAAAAACCGCGCCGAAAAAAACGGAGAAAGAAGGGAGATGGTACTTCGAAAGGAGCTGCGAATGACTTAAAGCTTCATCAAGAGGCGCTTCCGGACTGGATGCAGAATCTGATGCTGCAGCAAGGAGGATGCTTTCTGGAGATGGCAAAGGAGGTTATGGCCAAGCTCGTCACCAAAGCGCAGAAGCAGGCACGTCTTTCCGGTATCGAAGCTGAAACCTATCAGCTTCCGAATCTGAATTCATTTGATCGACTTGTTGTCGAGCCGAAACATCGAAAAACTTACCTTTTGGATGGCTTGCGATCTTACCAAAAAAGTTCGATGGATCGCTTTGAGATGTGGAGGGAAAATGGGCTTTGTGGACTTTTTGCAGACGCTCCGGGACTTGGGAAAACGAGAAAAGGGTGCGAGGTGATCCTGCGTATGTTGATTGAGCAGCCCGATCGTCCTGTGGTTGTGATTGCTCCGAACTTGGTTAAATCACAATGGGAGACAGAGTTTAATAGTGCCGTTGGGGCTTCGGCGGTAGCAACTGCTTTTCGTATGTTAAATAGTGATCAATGCGAAGAGGCACGTACTCTATTGTCTAAACTTCTAGGGGCACAACCGGATCTTGTGTTAGACGCTTTGAAAATTCCGGAAATGGAGTATGTGGATTTGCTGGGTGCATACGAGGAAATTTCACCAAAGATTTCTACATCTATGTTTCGTGCGAGACATCAACCGCCACTTTCTCCCGATGGCATGGAGCCTTCGGAGTGGATGCAACGTTTCCGGAATTGGCTGGTTCATTTCTCTTCGAATTCCGGATTTGCAGGGCAGCAGATGCTGTATCAGATATTTTATGATGTGGAGCCAAATGATGAAGATATGGAAAGATTGGTCAAATTCCAGGAATTCTATACCCGTTTTCCTCCGAATCAGTCGATCTTTCAAGTCTTAAATGGTCATTCCGGGATCGGAAAGGCTGCTGCTCGAGGCGGTGTGATTGTTACGCAGCCCTCCCATATTATGAATGCAGATAAAGATATACTGCATGCGATCAATCCGAGCTTGGTGATTGCAGACGAGGCGCATGACTTGCTGAAAGGAGAAAATAGCAATGCGGGAATGCAAGCAGTTTTTGAAGAGCTTTTCAAGCAGTGGAACTGTCCCAAGGTAGCACTGACCGCGACGCCGCTAGTGAACAAAACAGAAGATCTTGTCTCCTTGCTCACTCTGTTCAATCCTGAAAAAATAGAGGGAATTTGGGTCGATCATTTTCATAGCGCCTTTTCATTGCTTGTCGATCAATTTAGGATCGGCTTAAGAAAAACCAGAAGAGGAAAAGTCGCATCACTCTCTCAGTCTGTGGAATTGGATATGATCAAAAATACATTGTTCCAACTTCTCTGGTTCAAGCAAAAAGTGGTCCAGCCACTTGTCGACCGTGAGACATGGGAAGGATTGATGGCAGACTTGAGCTCCTCCATGGATCAAATACCTCCTGAAAAAGTGGATATCAAGTTTCGGATCACGCCCACACAATCGCAAAATACGCTTTATCAAGGTGTTTGCGATACAGTTGGAAGTTTCTTGAAGCGCTCCCATCTTGTGGCCTCACTGATGATCCACCCGAGGCTGGTGGAGCAGCAGGGACAAGCCGCGCAGTATATTGATTTGGGAATGACCTCCGCGGAATGTGGTGAGTTGCGCGAGCAACCTGCGAGTGTTGTGCTTTCAGATCAGAACTTGAGTGAAGTTCGCCAAACACTTCATCGAACATTTGGAGAAAATAATAAAACCATCCTTAATGTAAAAGGAAAGCATGTTGCAAAACTGATTCAACATTTAGCTACAGAACAATATGGATTGAAGAAGGGGCAAGTTCAGGTACTAAGTAGTTCGGATCCGGATCTGAAACTGAAACTGGCAAAATTTGATAAAGTACAAAGCGGTGAAGGGAAACTGTTAATGATCTTTCAGGGGCGTGAGGTGGTTTACAATACTGTCTCGGGTGTAGAGGGGCTCTGCAAAGAGATTCGGCGGATGAACCCGGATAAGCTTCGTGAATTTGTGCAAGAGTCTGCTCTCTTGGAGAAACTGTTTTATAGCGAAGATGAGGAAAGGACGCTGACCGGTACTATGGAGAATAATGAGCGTGCCCTGATCTTTGTGAAGCATAAAATGGATACGGAAATTCTGAAAGCCATAGCCATGAAAAGATATGGGTTAACAGACGATCGGGTACCTGTTGTTCACAGTCAAGTGTCGAATAGAGAGCAACTAGTCAGTCGCTTCAAGACTTTGGATGGGAAGGGAATATTGTTTCTTCTTCCGAAAAGTGGAGGGGCTGGGCTAAACTTTACTGATGTATCTCTCAATATTCTCTGTACACTGGAGTGGACGCATAAGGATTACGAGCAATGCGTCGGCCGTATTATGCGCGGAATCGGTCAGAAGTTTATCGGATTGATCCATTGTGATATGGGTGATATGACCCACTTGCGCAAGAGAGTAAAGATGAAAAAGCGGCAAGGGGATCTCTTCCTTGATTCTTCAGAGATAACTCAGGAAAATATGGGTTATTTTGCAAAAGAGATCTTAAAGGCTGCACAAGCGACGATGCGTGCAAATTTGGAAGATACTGTCATTCCGAACGTGACATTTAGTCAGATTATGGAGACATGTGCGAATCAACGGAATTTAAAAGTAGCTGATCTGAAGAATCCCTATAGTCAGGATAGGAATATCAACTCCGCCAGACAGCTTGCGATCTATCTATCCCATCGTTTGTTAGATTCCTCTACAATGAGAAAATTGGCTACGGAGTTTCAGACCAATCCACAAGAAATCGATCAAGTTATAGTAAACTATGAAGCCGCGATGGGGCAAGATCCAAATTTTCGAATACAACTGCAACAGTATCAGGTGAAGCTGCTTGAAGAAGGTCCGAGAAGTCGTTGGAAGCATGAATTTCATCAATATTTAGAACTGGCGCAACAAGCATTTAGCGATCCCGATCTCTGGGATGAATACCTGCAGAGACAAGCACAGGTGGCTTCTACACTACTCACTGCTAAAGATCAGGCTCCAGGAACTCAGCGGATTGTACGAGGCGGAATCTGTAATGCAGGATCCACCTGCTTTATGGCAAGCGCCTTGCAGGCAATCGCTTCTGTTCCAGAGCTTCGTGCTTGCTTCAATGGTCAGGATGATCTGCGAGTTGTTGCAAGTGGAATCTTGTCTAAGATTGAACAGGGACAACAAGTCGAGACAAGTGAAATTCAGGGCTTACGAGGGCTCTGTTATGAGAACGAAATCGCGGAAGGAAATAGAGGATTCGAAGATGCAGGTGAGTTTCTCGGGAAATTGATGGAAAGGGTAGGATATACCACAAAGTTGACCACTACATTTTCCGACGTACCTGAAGATCAGTATCGGTTTCAGGATGAATCATTTAACCCTGATCAAGATCCGGAAAAATATTCCTCTTTACATGAACTGATTTCATATGCGAACTCGATGAATATCTCTGTGACTCCTCAACCAGGAGCGAGTATGCAGGCGTTAATAGATACATTCTGGGCTCCGGAGAGGTTGGAAGAATTGCATACAGTCGAGGAAGATATGAGAAAGCGTACCTATATCGGTGCTACGAGAACAAAAACTCCAGATGTCGATACTCTTTCCGATGTACTCATGATCGATGTGAAGCAGAACGGAGCGGGTATTGTCACTCCGACTGAGGTGGAACATGTTTATCCGGTGGGAGCTCAAGGTCCACGCTATCGTCTTCAGGGAATTTTGCGACATCAGCGGTTTCCGGTTGAACATTATTACGCAAGGGTGCGCCTTGAAGATGGGTCCGTTGTCGAAGCAAACGATGCAAGCGTCACACCGGTAAATGGATTTGATGGATTTCCCGGAACATCCTATCTCTATGTGAGGGAGCGGGCTGATGAGGGCGCACAATCGGAGAGTGCAGATGCTGTCAGTTCACAGCCAGCTGCAAAAGCTAATGATGCTGAGATGAAGGACGATGCTGCTCCACAACCAGTACAATCGGGGGTAAGCAGAAAAAGACCTTTAGAACCTGTAGAGTCCAAAAGACCTTCCAAAATAGCGCGACCCGAAAGAGAGCTCATAGGCTCTTATTATAGTCGATCCAGACAACAAACAAAAGAATTTTATATGTTTCCTATGCCTATGGATGCAGATGTAGATCCTGTCGTGAGAGCGTTGCAAATTGGGTATTGTTTGGTGAAGGATCAGAATAAATTCTCTCAAGTTTTGAGTGAAATGATCAGAAAAAAGATCGATAAGAAATGTTCTAGAGATGATGCCGAGAAATTGATTGTTCAATTGCTAAGATTAGCCATTGGAAAGGATGAAGAATCTTGTGTTGCTGTTTTAAGGCAACAGCAAGTAATCCTTCATGAGTATCATTGGAAAAATGATAGGGGATCAGAACTTGGTTTCACAGGGTCTTTGACTCCTTTATTTCATACGAAGAGAGTCATTGCATTTCTCAGAGACGGAGACAACTGTTATCTGATGGTGCCGAGGATCGCTCAAGTAAAAAGGGAAGTTGAACAGCAAGAAACTCCGGTTATAACAGCTCCTGTTCAAAGCAATCTTCCAAGTCTGGATGTTGCGGTTCCTGTTGTGCAAAATGCGGCTCTCCCGCCACAGTCCCCTAGAAGTCAATTTCTGTACTGGCATTTGCGGAAAATATTGCATGATATGAATCTGACTCTAGGGAATTCGATGGATAATGGAGATTGCTTTTTTGATTCTGTTGCACAGCAGTTATCGATTTTGCAAAATCAAACGGTTACTGCAAAAGATGTACGATTGGCTGTTTATCAATATCTGCAAGAATTGCCTGCAGAGGATAATTGGGTCAAAAGGAAATACACTTCCCCAACAGACTCTTATGAAGATTTTGTGGAGAAGGTGCAATACACTACAGAAGAGCGGCTCCAGTCGGGATCAGCCGATGTGATCTGGGGTGATGATGTGATTGCTGAGATTATCGCTCGAATCTATCAGGTCAATGTGACCACATATGTTGCAAACTTTGAGCTACAAAACAATCAAGCGTTACCAGACCAAAACTCTGATATCTTGGTTTCTGATTCTGGATCAAGAGTTGAAAAAATCTATACTTTTGAACAAGAAGCGGAGTGTCCAGGTCAGGAAAACTCTGGCACGATCTCAATTGCGTTACGGAGTGATGGGCCGAATGGTCACTACTATCCAGCGATTCCAATGAGTGATGATGAAATGGAGAGAATTCAACAGTTTGGTAGAATTAGCGAGAATTTAAAACTGTTGACCCAAGATCAAGTGATTTCATTTACCGGAAGACCTGCTGATGTTGATTTTGAGGATTCATTTTCGGGATCGGATTCTTTCGACCCTGAAGATGATTACGATGGGGATTCGTCTTCGAGCTCTGAGGAATAAAATAAACTGACTGGTTTGTGTGATGACGTGCCCAGGCTCCCTTACATTTCAGGTGGAGGGCGACGCACTAGAAGGGAGAGCGCGAATCCTGCGACAAATCCTCCCACATGTGCCATGTAGGCAACTCCGCCACCTTCATGTGCCGAAAACCAAGCTCCCACAGTACTCACAAACTGGAGCAAAAACCAGAATCCGATGGCGGCCAAGGCAGGTATTTGCGTGATATGTCGTCCAAGAAGAACAGCAACTTTCTGCTTTGGAAACAGTCGTAGATAGGCTCCTAAAACTCCGGCTATTGCGCCGGAGGCTCCAAGGTTGGGGATTGAGGAGTCCGGGTCAAATCCTAACTGAGCAAAGGTTGCGGCAATTCCACACAAAAGATAGAACAGCAGATATTTGACTTTGCCCAGGTGGTCTTCAACGTTGTCGCCGAAGATCCATAAGTAGATCATATTTCCTAAAATATGGCCCCCGCTACCGTGCATAAACATGGCGGTAAAAACCGTGGGGAAATCGGCTAAGGGGTTTGCTAGAAAACGGCTTGGCACGAAGGACCAATTGATAATGAACTGTTCCCCGATGTTGACCTCCAAGAAAAACATGAAGAGGTTAATACCTATGAGCACATAGGTTACTATGGGTACAGTCTTCCGTAGAGAATTGTCATCGCCTAAAGGTATCATCTTGGCGTTATCCTAAAATATTTTTAACATTTTTGGCAATGGTTAGGGTATATTGGAACCCACAGGGCATTTTGCGCTTTTTACGAATGGATTTGCGCGTAGCGCTTTGGAGGTAAGCGTCAAACTAACCCGTATTGACATTGAGCAAACGGATCATGGACCCTCTCCCCTGAAAGGGGAATTTGTTGGTAGCCCAGGGTGTCGGTCCCTGCGGGACAAACCCTGGGAAGGTGCAAAAAAGCAAGAAAGTCCCGAATGGGACGGCTTGTTGGTTTTGTGCATTGGAAAACCTGCCCGAGAAAAATAACGTGTTTCATTTGTTTTACGCAAAAATTGATTTCGTTGTGTTGTCAATTTCCGTAAACCATCAAGCCGTCCCATTCGGGACTTTCTGTTTCATTGTATTTGTTCCCAGGATTGGCCCCGCAGGGGCTGACATTCTGGGCTACCAACAAATTCCCCTTTCAGGGGAGGGGGGTCGTTTTATAATTGTTTCATCCGGGGACGAAGTCCGTGTTCAATGTCAATACGGGTTAACTTGACGCTTACCTTTGGAGTGCGGCGATGCATTCGCCGCTCCAAAGCGCTTCGCGCAGATCCCTTCGTAGAAAGCGAATCCGGCTGACAGCTACACTATTTTTGCAGAAGCTTCACAGGAAGAACCAGCCTGGAAGGGAACTCTTTTCCTAGATAAATCGTCTGCTCTGCGATTTTCGACTCTTTTCCAATTTCCGGAATTTCACGAGTGTTGAGATTGCGATCGTGATAGGGAAAATCCGATGATGTGATTAATAATTAGATGCGATGCCCCTTCCGAAAAACGTGGCTGGGCTCCTTTTATTTTTTATATTAACAAATAGCGCTATCTCTGATATATTTTTTTCAAAATTATACCAAAAGGAAAATGAGTATGATACCTCTAGACGAAATCAGTCACCGGTTGACCACAGCTCTCCAAGAAAGGGTTGCTGCTGAAGGACCTTGCCAAGATGCGGTTTTGAGCCGAGTACAGAGTCTTGCGCTTAATTGTCTCAGTACAGGTGTTTGCATCCTAAAATGCGATAATCCGATTGAAACAAAATACGGGATAATTCCGGCAGACCGTCTTGAATCCTTGAGAACCTCGTTTGATGGTGAACAGGAAGTGTCCAAAAATGTGATCATTCAAAGAATTATAGACGATTTTTATACTTCTCCGAATATCTATTTCCCGGAACCTTATATGATCGTAGTTTTTACTAAGGACACTACTACTGAAGTTCAAGGTAAACTCAAGGAATTGTCATTTGAGTCATATCGAAGGAACTATGAAATTTTAGAAGGCGGTATCCCGAATACGCCGGGAGGGGTATTGGATGTTATTCGCTCAGAATACTGCGTAGGGGAAGATAGATTCGTCGCCTTGGTGAAAGGAGGAATGGATGAAGCAGGCCAAGGATGGCAAGGATACCTTGATAAAGTGAATCCGCTACATGATAACTACACTGCTCTAATAGGTTCACTAATATCTGTCCATATGGATCAATATTTACCAGAAGTTAGCGAAAAAGAAGGAGATGAAGTACCGGAAAAGGTAAAAGTTTCAATACCTTTAGTACTAGAATGGAAATTGCGTTTTATATTAGGAAACCCCGATTGCTATTTTGACGAGTTTCTAAAGGTGGCTCTTCCAAAACCTGAAGAACAGCATATCGTTAGATTTATTCAACAAATTATCGATATAAAAAGAGAAGAATTAAGCAGGGAAATGGAAGAATGGGAGCACGAGCCTGCGTAACAGGGTCATTTTGTGCTTTAAACGAAAGGATCTTTGGAGTGCGGCGAATGCATCGCCGCTCCAAAGCGCTTCGCGCAGATCCTTTCGTAGAAGGCGAATCCGGCTGACAGCTACACTATTTTTGCAGAAGCTTCACAGGAAGAATCAGCCTGGAAGGGAACTCTTTTCCTAGATAAATCGTCTGCTCTGCGATTTTCGATTCTTTTCCAATTTCCGGAATTTCACGAGTGTTGAGATTGCGATCGTGATAGGGGAAATCCGATGATGTGATTAATAATTGGATGCGATGCCCCTTCCGAAAAACATTGCTGGTTGCACTCATGGGGATCTCGATTTCATACACCTTGCCGGGGGTCATCCAATCCGGTCCATCAAGGCTATTCCGGTATCGCATGCGGATGGATCCAGATTGTATGAAGTAAGAGTCACCATTTGGATGAACATCGGCAAGCTTCGCGTAAAAATCAGTATCTTCGGCAGTCGAAGAAACAAATAGAATCAACTTGATCGGACCGGTGATCTCGAGATCAGAGTCGAGTGGCTCACTCACAAGGGTGACTACATCCTCTCTTTCTGCAAGAGTATTCTGTTTTCGAGGACCTTCCTGTTTATTTGCATAGATCATCTTTGTTCCGATCGAAGGGACAGGGTTTTGGGGATCGTAACTGAATGTAACTTCCTCTGATGGATTCTCAGCTTTACTGTTTAGCCCATTTTTCGTGAGATAGAAGGAATGATCAGTCACATTTTTTGGAGGCCAAACATCGCTGTTTTGCCATTTGTTAATACCCATCACAAAATAGGTGATTGATGAGTCATTGAACTCTTCTTGATTTTCTTCCTTGAGCCAGCGATCAAACCATCGCAACATCCGCTTGAATTCTCCTAGAAAGTGGGCATTCTCGGGGAAGGGGAGATCTCTCCCTTCTTCGACAGGGCTATGCACCCACGGACCGATGACAAGCTTCACGGGTGAGGAGTTCAAAGTTCTCATCCGCCGGTAATCATCGAGCATACTCGTGAGATAGGTATCATACCATCCGCTATACATAAGAATGGGAAGATCAATCCCGGCGAGTTTCCGATGAGCGCTCAATATTTCCCAGAAAGGACCGGGCAATGGTTGATGGAGAAAGTCTTGATACATGGAGATCTTTCGTCGATTTAAAACAAAGTCGATTTCCTCTACCGGAAAATGAAGAAGAGCTTTGTCTACCTCTTCGTGTGTGAGAGGATTTTCCATCCGGCCATCATATCTTGTTGTCCAGAAGACCATATCTTTGAGGTAGG
>Ga0233413_10000992_pt1 | contig 12844 bp, 9 predicted proteins | sample Na_anoxic_6_MG_FD_189019 | JGI IMG/M metagenome (GOLD analysis project Ga0233413, IMG submission 189019) | Seawater microbial communities from Saanich Inlet, British Columbia, Canada - Na_anoxic_6_MG | ecosystem: Environmental > Aquatic > Marine > Inlet | place: Canada: British Columbia... | reverse complement strand
TGGCTAATGATTGCTTGGCACTACTTAATGCTTCCCAATAACTGATCTGTGCGTTGTAGAGCATGATCTGTGCATTCAGGACATTAAGAAAATCAACTTCGTTGACTTGATAGGCTGATAGCATGGCGGAAACTGTTTGCTGTGCCTGGGGAATAATGGCTGTGCTATACAAAGATACCTGCTCACGAGATACTCGGTACTGCGCATAATTTCTGGCAACGGCAGTCTGGATACTGCGCAGAGATTCATTGAAGGCATGTTTGTGCTGAAAGTAATCGCTGCTGCGTTGATCTACCGCCTTGTTTTGTTTTGATCCGGAGTAAATCGGCAGATTGATGCTGAGTCGAAATGAGGCAAGATCTGGTAAGTCCCGGCCGGTCGGATCTGTTGCATCTCTAAAGCCATATGCGGCGCCAAGCTTGAAGTCCGGGTAGTGCTCTTTCCTGGCCAGGTCCAGTCGTGTTCGCGCTGCCTCGGTCCGTTGCCGCTTAACATCAAGCAGGGGCCTGGCCTGCACAGCGTGTTGCAGCAGATCCGACTCGGGCGGTAGTTCCGGAAGGTTGGTGTTTGGCGCTGCCGATGACAATCGAATTTCCTGGTTGGGATCGTTATCCATCAATGCATTCAGGTCAGCCCGTGAAATTTCTCGCATACCGTTGAGCGGCAACAGTCGATTGAGGAGTCGGGATAATTCCAGTTGGGCGAGAAGTACGTCCTGTTGCAGTCCTTTGCCGACTTTGTATTTTGTCTGGGCAATCTCAACAAAGTCTCGCATCAGATCCTGATTTTGCTGGATGGTTTCAATGGCATGATCGAGATACACGAGTTGCCACCAGGTGCTTCGAACGCTTGCGGTCACCTGTAACTGTTGGTCGAGAATCTTTTGGGTGGCAGCTGATGCTTCATATTCCGCCGCTTCACGCTTAAGACCGCGCTTACCCGGGAATGGAAAGGACTGACTTAGTGAAACCTGCATCTGCGTCATCGGCTCCTGATCCAGGTCAAAGGTGTCGGTCGGGAGGTTTAGCGCATTCAGTCCGAGGGTTGGATCAGGCAATGCGCCAACCTGCGACGGGATCGCATTGAGTGCTTCGGCTTGTGAGCGGAGTACGGCAAGCGACTGGTTGTTGGCCAATGAAAGCTCGATGGCTCTTTGCAAGGTCAACATTCTGGAGTCTGTATCCGGCAATATTGCATGCGTCGGCTCGATGGTTTCAGATGACCCGGCCGCAAACACTTGTCCATTCGCGAACATCAGGTACGCCATGGTCAGGCTTGCAATAGCAACGATAAAATTCAATTTTTTCTGCAGCATTTTCTCTGCCTTGTTTTGGTAGCCTACATGTCGTGTGTGATAACACACGCATGAACAGCTCCCGATTCGTTAACTACCGATCCCGCTTTTCAGGGGAAATCGACAGGTATTGGAATGGGTGGTAACCGGGCGGAATCGACCGGTGTGGAGAATGGATGCTATTTCAGAAAAATACAGAGCTGCAAATGCAGCGGTGGTGATGACTGTGGGTCGGGTGGTTGGTTTTCAGCCAGCAAAAACTGATCCACGCTGTAGTCAGCATCGACGGGCGATGCATGGTCAGAAATTGAAACCGGACGGAAGTGATCTGACTCGGTATCTAAAGATTGATCGCTGATGACAGCTTCGGTCGTCGCGCATGCATCGACGCACAGTACAGGTGCGTGTTCCGGGCAGTCATCGCAGAGTGAATAAGCCATGGCACAGGACATTGCAGCGATGTTGCTGACCAGCAGAACTACGGCCAGCAAGACCACCCGATTGAATCGATAGTGTCGTCGAAATCGCTGCATCCGCGGAGTTTACCATAAGCGCTTATATCAAGAGTGTGCGTTCGGTCCGGTAAATTACCGGATTATGGCGGCACCTCAAAAGGCCCTTTATGGACTGATGGGCCGGGGGTTGGCAGGCCAGGCGCTAGAAAATAGAGGGTCGGATGTCGAGGCGGCGCACGACCAGGTAGCGCATCCACGCAACCCACAAGAGGGTATCGAGAAGTGTCGCCATGGCCGCACCACGAACGCCAAATAACGGTACGAGGATCGTGATCAGGATAATCGCAACAATGATGGCGACGCTGAAGACCAGCACACTTTGGTTCTGGTGACCGCTCAGGCTGATTAGACGGATTGTTGGGCCAGCGCCTGCCTGAACGAGTTGTGCTAATGCCAGGATCATCAGTATCAGATACCCCTGGGTAAATTCTTCGCCAAATATACCGAGTACTTCGCGGCCGGCGAAGCCGAGAATGATAATCGCTGCCAGCGCTGCCCAGAATCTCAGCCGTGTAACCCGGTTGACTACCTGCTGTAGTTTTTCCTGCTTACCACTTGCCAGCAGACCGGCAATTTCCGGGCCTGTGAATGCATCAATGGCATACAGACCAAATGAAATCAGCATGGCGACCCTGAAGCACACATGAAAGATAGCCAGTTCATTGTTGGGCAGCCAGGCACCAACAATGATCACCATGAGTTCGGGAAAGTAGCCGGTGAACAGCGCGACAAAGAGCAGTGGAATTGCGGTCTGTATCCAGGTTCTCGTCGCATATTGTGGCTCTGCATCGGCAATATGTGATTGCAGAGATTGTTTGCTGAGTATGATTGTTATCACAGCAACAATTCCGAGGGCGATCCAGTTCATGCTCATTGCGATATTTGCATTGAGCGATTTTTCGGCTACCCAGACGCCGCAAATAGCCAGCAAAAACAGTAAGGGCCGAAATACATTGATCGGTAAAAAACTAAGTGGAAAGCGGGACAATGCATTGGCATATCCGGCATACAGATTAAGCAGGGCGAAAAACGGTACGGCCAGCAGGGCGATGATGAATACAGGCAAAGACTCGACCCCGAAAACGGAGTCGAAAGCCAGCAGGCACAGGCTGCCGAGAATCGCAACGGCCAGGCTTAGAATAATGACGATCTGACGGCTTCGCCTGACATAGCCGGCTATGTATCCCGGTCTGGATGCCGTTAGCCCTTCACCGATAAAGCGTATAGAGGCAATGCGAAATCCACCGGTGCTCAGCGTTGAAAGCAGGATGCACCATGAGAATGCCAGCACATAGATGCCTAGTTCAGCTGCACCCATCCACCGCGCCAGCAATACCTGGGTTAAGAATGTTGCCGCAGCCCCGAACACTCGGTAAAAGAATATAAATGCCGAGCCGCTGATCAGGCGGGCAATCTCTCGATGGGGCTTATCGGATGGGGTGTCACTGTTCATGGTCGCGGTGGCCTGATTTATCCTGTATCCGGAAAAAGCTGAGATCCTATGCCGGTTTGCCGGAGTTCGCCTGCGAATTACACATAACATGTGTATCTTGCGTCAATCGCGAAACAGTATGTAGTTCTGTGGCGTGCGGCAAGCTAAGTTATACCAATAACTTAAATTGAAATAATCACACTGGTGCGCAATAGCCAACCAGGCTGAATACTCACTGCAGAGATACGGCAGACAGATGGTAACCGGGATAGAAAAAACATATACAAATACTAGGCCCTATTGGTCTCTTCCTGTATTGATTGCTGTTGGCCTGACAATGGCTACCAGTTCAGTGGTATTTATTGAACCGGCACCTTATGACTTGCTGGTAATGGCTTTATTGGGGGTGCTGATGCTTCGCGGGCTTAGATTTCCCCGTGAAATGCATTTGGCAGCTATTTGTATCGGGACTTTTGCGCTGGCAAATCTTATTGCGGCAGCCGGATCGACAGATCCGACGGCAACATTCCGTTTTTTATTCGTTCGAATATATCTGTTGCTTACCTGGTTGTTGTTTGCGAGCGTAATTGCTGCGAGCCCGGTGCAGGTTATGCGTGTAATCTGGTTCGGTTATAGCATAGCGGCAGTGCTGGCAGTTGTCTGGGGTGCGCTGGAATATTTTGGCTTCATTAAATTGGCAATGTGGGAGGGTGGTCTGAGAGCCAAGGGGCCATTCAAGGACCCTAATGTTTTTGCACCTTTCCTGTTGCCGGTTGCTTTGTATGGGCTCAAGGAGTTGTATGCCAGCGGCACCCTGATGTGGCGAGCTGCACATGCGCTGCTGTTTATGCTTATTGCATTCGGTACCTTGATCAGTTTTTCACGTGGCGCATGGATGGCATTTATTCTGGCTTTTGGCCTGTTCTCGGTTTTTACCCTGGTTAGCCTGGGATCATTCAAAGGCCGGCTGAATTTGATGTTGGCGAATATGCTGCTTGTGTTTGCGGCGGTAGGCATATTGAGCGTTGCTGTTGTCACTACCAGCGTAGCGGATCGATTCTTTCAGCGTGCGGTTATCTCCCAAGAGTACGATCTGCAAGAGGGAGGGCGTTTCTATACGCAGCAAAAGGCTATCCAGAAAATTGGTACGACTCCACTGGGAATCGGGCCTGGACAAAGCGCCGCCGTACTGGGTATTCCGCCGCATAATCTCTACCTGCATGTTTTTGTTGAATCCGGCTGGATTGGTGGGCTTGCCTTCTTCATATTTTTATTTTTTAGTTTTTATCGATCTCTGGCGTTGTTTTGGTGGAAATCACCGCTGCGCGGCGACTTTTTTGTCGTATTTGCCAGTCTCTCTGGCTTGTTGTTGCAAAGTTTCTTTATCGACAGCACGCACTGGCGACATTTTTGGTTGCTGCTCGCTATGAACTGGGGGCTTATCGTTGCCTATGAACGCTTCAGGACCAGAACTGTATGACGAATTATGTCTATAGCTTGGTTAGTAGTTGTTATCGCGGGGTATCCTGTGAAGCTGTCCACGCTCAAAGAAAAATTAAAAACTACGTGACAGCCGCAAGTGAGAGAGGTCGTGGGCGCAATATATTGAGTCTGCAAAAATGACCGAGAATAACTTCTACAGCAGCATGAGTAATAACGCATCAATGTGGTGCATTAATAGTAGATATATGCAGAAATTTCTCAAAGTAATTGTTTTGCTGCTTGGTTGTGTTTGCGCAACGCTAGTTAATGCTCAGGAATTGCGAAGAGGCGAAACCGTCACTGGGCGGGCCAGACCAAATCTGGATGCGCGGGGTATTCAGATTGGAGTTTTTCGAATGTTCCCGGCAATCGATATTGGTTTTCTGTATGACGACAATATTTTTGCGGATAACAATCGTGAGGTTGATGATCAGATAACGTTAATCAGGCCTGAGCTCATTTTTGAGGCTGATTGGAGCCGTGCCCAACTTGAGCTTGGCACGGACCTGACCGTAGGTCGGTATGCGGACATTGATACCGAAGATTATGAAGACTGGCGGGTTTGGGGTGAACTGGGCGTTGATTTGGGGCGAGGTCTTTTGGTCGCCGAAGTACGACATATGGACTTGCACGAGTGGAGAACATCCGCTGACGATAGCCGTGGAATTCGGCCAACGGAGTACACCTCTGACTTTTTATCCCTCGGTTATCGGAATCAATTCGGACACATTACAGCTGATGCTAATTTAAGCCTGCGTACACTTAGCTTCGATGCTACCGAAACACTGGATGGGCCGCAAAGTAATAAGGATCGGGATCGGGATAACAATAATCTGCGCGTTCGGATAGGCTACAGCCGGGCACAAAGATTCCAGCCGTTTGTCGAATTAGGATTGACCGAAGTTAGCTTTGATCAGCAATTTAATGATGACGGTTTCCAGCGTAGTTCGGATGGATTCGATATTGTCGGCGGTACTGAGATAGATATTTCAGGGAAAACTTTTGGTGAGGTGTTCGTCGGCTATATTAACCGGGACTACGACGATGTGCGGTTTCTCAAGGTTGACGGCCCGATTTTTGGTGGTGAACTGACGTCGAATATTACGGGTCTGACAACATTGCAGTTGTCTGCTAATCGCCTGATTAAAAGCACAACCATTGTTGGTGCCGCTGGTATTACGGACACCGGCTTCGCGCTGAAGCTGGATCATGAGCTGTTGCGCGATCTGATTCTGAGCTTTGATATCTCGGCAAATAACGAAGACTTCGAGGGTATCGATCGATCCGATGATATTTTTGGGATGGGCCTCGAAGGTGTCTACATGATGAATCGATATCTGCAATTACGTTTTGGCATCAACTATTTGAATCGAGACACAAGCCCGTTAGACTCCGGTGGGCGTGAATTTGACATAAAACGTATTTATTTCGGTATCCAAGGCCAGATTTAGGATCGACCTGAGGCAGCTATGAGTATGAGAACAATACTGCGACCAATGATTGCGATTCTGTGTGGCTTAATAATCGGATTGTTGTCTGCCGCAGGGTTAGCTGCTGAACAACCAGAGCTTGATATTACCTATAAGCTATCGGCAGGTGATAAATTGCGCATCACGGTATACGGGCATGATGATTTATCTGGTGAGTTTGAGGTGGATGCGAACGGTCATGTTTCGTTGCCCCTGATTGGGGATATTGAAGCAGCCGGAGGAACGGCCAATGACCTTGAAATTACTGTCACCAATGCGTTACAGCCTGATTATTTGAAAAACCCGCGTGTCAGTACCGAGCTAGTAAATTATCGGCCCTTTTATATATTTGGTGAAGTTAAATCACCCGGCGGCTATCCCTATACCAGTGGTATGACAGTTATCAGTGCGATTGCGGTAGCTGGAGGCTTCACATATCGTGCCCGAAAAAATCGCATACGCATCATCAGAGGCAGTGACGATAATCAGATTGAGCTGGAGGGAAAGGATGACACTCCAATTCAACCCGGTGATGTCATCGAGATTCCGGAGAGGTTTTTCTGATGGGGCAGACAGACACATCAGTTCGCCACAATATAGACATTATCGCTGGTGCCAACGATGGCGTGCCGGCTGATCCTGGTCTCAGTGAAATTGTCGCTGTATTGATCAGGCGCAGAAATGTGCTTATGGGTACGATCGCTGGCTCGCTGGTTTTGGCGGGATTATTTTTACTTATGGTCACGCCGCGGTATTCGGCTGAAACGTTGATCATGATCGAGCCCAAGACCACCAATATCGTTTCGATTGAATCAGTGGTCACCGGGCTAAGTGGCGATGAGGCAACCATTCAAAGCGAGGTTTTTGTTTTGAAATCACGGGCCTTGGCTGGTCGGGTGATCCAGAAACTCAATCTGCATGAAGATCTTGAGTTTAACCCGGAGCTGGAGCCGATCGACACTGCATTACCGACCGGGCTTTCTCGCACTTTAAGTGCGATGGTTGACCGATTTTTGCAGCGCCTGATAGTAGTGCCAAAAGATAAATCGCGCGTTATCTCGGCCAGTTTCTCGTCTGTGTCCGCGGAGAAAGCTGCCACGATTATCAATACATTATCTGATGAATATATTTTGACGAGGCTGGAAGGGAAGTTTGACTCGACCCACCGTGCCAATGAGTGGCTCGGGGTTCGCATCGACGAACTCAGGGGCAACGTGCAAAGAGTAGAGCAACAGGTCGAGGCATCCCGTGAGCGATTTGGGTTGCTGGGAGGAGATGGTATTTCCCTGGCATCCCGGGAACTTATCGAACTCAATACCCAACTCGTCATGGCACGCAGCGAGCGTGCGGAGGCTGAAGCTCAATTGAGTCAGATCGAGGAGCTGTCGCCTGATCAGGATAATAACGAAAGCCTGAACGAGGTGCTGGACTCACCGCTTATTCAGCGGCTGCGTGAGCAGGAATCTGAAGTTGAAAGAAGAGTTGCCGAGCTATCTTCTGAGTACGGTGACCGGCACCCAAAAATGATTCAGCTGCGGGCAGAAGCGAATGATCTGGAAGCGCGTATCGGCAACGAGATAGGCAGAATTGTTGCCGGATTAAGGAGTCGTGTTGCTGTGGTTCGGGCCCGGGAAAAATCACTCCAGCAGAGTCTGAATAAAATGAAGAAGCAGGTTGCGGCCGCCAATCGGAATGAAATCGAATTACGGGCACTGGAGCGAGAAGCAGAAGCAAACCGCAGCTTGCTGGCGACGATGCTGACGCGTCAAAAAGAGACCTTGTCACAGGAAGATGCTAATTTTCAGCAGGCTGATGTGCGCATTATTTCTCCCGCAGATATTCCGTTGCAGCCGTCTTTTCCACGTAAGGGCGTGGTCTTGGGGCTGGTATTCATTGCGGCAATAATTTTTGGCCTGGTCATTATTCTGATATTGGAATTACTGGATGATGGTTTTCGTAATGGCGATGAACTGGAACAAGCGACTGGCGTATGATCGCTCGGGTTTGTACCGTTCGTGCCGGATATTGGCAGTTTCAAGTCCCTCCCCGAATATATAGCAGGCAAGCCGAATACTGCATTTGGCGAGGCAATCAGGACTTTGAGCTGGAGTATCGGTTTGTCATTTTCTGCACCCGCGCCCAAATCTGTATTGGTGACTTCGTCAGTGCCTGGTGAAGGAAAAACAACGATTGCAGCATGTCTTGCAACCAGTCAAAGTATTGCCGGACATAAAACCGTACTCGTTGATGCCGATACGCGACGGCCGAGCTGCCATGAGTTGCTCGGTGTTGCGCGGGAGCCGGGCCTTGTGGATGTTCTCACCGGTGGCGCGACTCTGGATGACGTATTGGTTGAAAAAAACTTATCTGGCTTGGTTGTTTTGCCAGCCGGAGTGCCCAGTCCTAATTCACTGAATCTTCTGGAGTCAGAAAAAATGCTTGAACTTCTTGATGAGTTGAACAAGCGGTTTGATTATATCGTGATCGACTCACCACCGGTTCTGGCCACCACAGATGCTCGTGTACTTTGCCAGCTGACCGATGCAACTATCGCTGTTGTTCATTGGGGAAAAACCCGTCGTGCGGTCGTGCGCAATACACTTGGGCAACTTCGCGGCGCTCGGGCCCGTTTGGCCGGCAGCTTTTTGTCGATGGTGAATGTCAAAAAGCACGCGCAATACGGCTACGGTGACTCAGGTGCTTACACCGGAGATCTTGAGAAGTACTACACCGGGTGAGCGGCAATATCATGCTTGACGTTATGCAACCAATTAGCGACTGACTCGCTGACTATCCTGAAAATAGGCGAGCATGCGAATATTACTGGTTCTTGAAGCTAGCGGCGGTGGTGCCGGGCGGCATGTCGTTGATCTGGCTGATGGGCTTCTGGCCAGAGGTCATGACGTTGCTCTGATCTATTCTCCGCTGCGGGCCGAAGCATGGTTTGTGCGTGAGATTGGCGCGTTATGCCGGCTTGATATCCATGAATTGCCGATGGGGCGATCTATCTCTTTCGGTGATGTTGCCATGCGCCGGCGACTGCAGAAGCTTGTCGAAGAGATGGGCCCCTTTGATGTGATGCACGGTCACAGCTCCAAAGCCGGCGCCTTACTGCGCCTTGCGCAGGGGCGTAATAAAATTCCCGTTATATATACACCGCACGCACCAATCACGATGGATCCGGAGTTATCTGTGCTGGCACGCTCGGTATACATTGTTATCGAGCGAATTCTTGCTGGTCTGTGTGAGCGAATAATTTGCGTATCTCCGGATGAGAGTAGACATTTGCAGAGTCTTGGTTTTGCCGATAAGAAATTGCGGGTTGTGTGTAACGGTTTAGGGCCGTTACCCGAGACAGATCGTAATGCGGTTCGGCAAAAAATGAATCTGGACAATGAAACAGTCTGCTTTGGATTTGTCGGGAGAATATCTCACCAGAAAGCAGTCGATCGTGCGATATCTGCATTTGCCACGGTCTATCGGCAGAGGAGTAATACCCGCCTGATAATAGTGGGTGATGGGTCTGAGCTCGATACGATGAAAACACTTGCCGCCAACCTCGGTGTAGCTCAGCAAGTAATATTTACCGGGGCTGCGATCGGTACAGAACTCATGGCGGCATTCGACGTTTTTCTGTTGCCAAGTCGCTATGAAGGCATGCCTTATGTGCTACTTGAGGCTGCTGCAAGTGCTCTGCCGATTGTTATGACTGACGTTGGTGGTGCACATTTGGTTGTACATGACGGCGAGAATGGTTTCGTATTGCCACAGGTGCAACATGAACTGTTGGCTGACCGCCTGTTGTTGCTGGTGAAGGAGCCGGAGTTACGCCAGACTATGGCGCTGAAGTCTGCGGAAATAGCAGCTACTTTCAGTCTCGATAATATGGTTGACGGGATGCTGAGTGTATATACCGAACTGGTATCCGGTTAATAGCTGTTTTCGCCGCGCAGAACAACGGCAATAGTGCGTAAAACAATGCTGAGATCAAACAGTACCGACCAGTTGTCAATGTAATACAGGTCGTGCTCCAGTCGTCCAATTAGTGATGCCTCATCACGGGTATCGCCGCGCCAACCGTTGACCTGCGCCCAACCTGTGATGCCGGGTTTTACCTTGTGTCGTACGGCATACTGGGCGACAACATCCTCATACAGCACATTTCCCGCCTTCGCCTGCAACGCATGGGGGCGTGGTCCGACGACCGACATGTCACCCATCAGGACGTTGAAGATTTGCGGTAGCTCATCAATGCTAAAGCGACGAATGAATGCGCCGACGTGTGTGACGCGGGGGTCGTTAACCTGCGTTATTTTCTCGGCGTTATGGTCGGTCTGGTCCGCATACATCGAGCGAAATTTAAAAACCTTGATCAGTTGGTTATTGAATCCATAACGCTTCTGCCGGAAAAAAATTGGTCCGCGACTATCCAGCTTGATAGCAAGTATGACTACCAGGAGCAGTGGCGCACTGAGAATCAGCATGATGATGGCAATGATAAAGTCGAGAATTGATTTTGTGATACCGCCCCAGCCGGAGACAGGTTTTTCCAGAATACTCAGCATCGGTATACGAAACTGGTTGCTGGTGCGCCGGTGCAGAAAATCCGCACCGAGAAATTCAGGACTCAGGCGTACGTTGATGGGCAGGGCTGCAAGCAGTTGCAGTATCACCATGATTCGCTCCCGGGCGCTCCAAGGTAGTGCTATCAGCACTTCATCGGCATGATGTTTACGACACCAGGTGACGAGATCTTCTGTGTTGCCAATCAGCGGGTAACCGTCAAGATCTGATTCAACCCTGTCTGTACGGTCGTCAAACACGCCCACAATCCTGTTCCATGGCTCATGCAGATTGTCGATATGCTGGATTAGTCGTTTACCTTGCTCACTGCCGCCGTAAATTACTATTTTGCGGCCAATTCGGCCCTGCTGCGATAACCGGCGTATGACCCCATACAGTGCAAACCTGGCCATAACGATGCTTGTAATGTTTACGATAGGCCAGCTGAATGCCCACACACGGGAGAATTCAGTCGAGATTTTCAGTGCAAATACACAGGTTGTCAGTACCAGAAACAATACCGTACAAATTCCGGCTATGACCGCAATCTGTCGATGAGGAGTCAGGATGCGGCTGAATCGATACAGCCCCGTCATGTAAAAAGACTGCACCATTAATAATGAGTAAAGCGTAATAGCAGTCAGGTATAGACCGGTTTTATCCGGCGCATCTATTACGTAGATCCAGAAGATAAATAATCCTGATGAAAATGAGATCAGGATATCTATTAGTAATGTTAGTCCGGCAATGATGCTTTGAGATAAAGAAATATCCGGCACAATACCATGTGTTTGGGGCCTGAATTTAGATTCTGGATTAACTGACATGGATTACTTATCTATTTGTATCAAGCCGTTAAGTAATGCGCATGGATTCATCGGCCGGATGGTTTGAAACAAAGGTGTTCGCATCGAATTTATTATTATTGGAATTATTTTTTATTCGACTGTGTCGATTTTATATGATGGGGCATGAATATTCAGGGCCATTTTCAATATTATGTAGAACCTCAGCACGGTTAAGTTGCGCAAACTAACTATAGTGCTTGAGATATGCCGAGGCATCGCAAGCAATTGATGTGGGATCCGCAATAGAATTAGTGCCTGAAATGATTGTCTCACCTGCAGTGGAAAAAGTTGCCGGCGGCTTTGAGTTCGTCGAAGGACCTGTGTGGCTATCTGCCGGAGACCCGCTGACGGCATTAACTGGAGCGAGGGCTGAGTGCCTTATATTCAGTGATATACCTGCCAGTCGATTGTATTGGTACCGCGATGGTCAGACAGGGATATTGCGTGAAGCAACTGGCCAGGCTAATGGCAATACACTGGATGCTGGTGGAGGTCTATTGAGTTGTGAGCATCAGAATCGTCGTATCAGCAGGATGGATGGGAACGGAATTATAAAAGTGTTGGCGGACCGGTTTCAGGGCCGGCGGTTGAATAGCCCAAATGATGTTGTTACTCGTAGCGATGGTATGATTTTTTTCACCGACCCTCCATACGGAGTTGATGCAGATGATCGTGAGTTGGAGTTTCAAGGGGTCTATTGTCTGAATACTGAGCTTCCACAGTTGCAGTTGCTGCGGGATGATTTTGAGAAGCCGAATGGTTTGGCTTTTTCCACTGATGAATGTGAGTTGTTTGTCGCGGATACAGAGAAGGGACATTTGCGACAATTTTGCGTTGAGTCGAACGGTATATTGTCGAACGAGCGAGTATTTTGCGAATGTGATCGTCCCGATGGTATTAGTCTGGATAAAGCCGGTAATGTTTGGGTTGCTTGTCTTGATGGAATTGAAGTGTTTGATCCGGATGGTCAGCGTATTGCAATGGTTAAATTACCTGAGCGTCCGGCCAATCTTGCCTTTGGTGGTGCAGACTTGAAAAGTATTTATGTATGTGCACGTACCAGTATCTACCGGCTGCAAAGTGAAGTAGCGGGTGCTGTTCGCCCCGTGGCTAATTTGCAGGGTTGTCAGTCATGATTCTTACCTTGGAAGGGGCAATTGGTGTATTGCTTCGTCCCCTGCTGTTCATGCTGTATTTTTTTCTGGCTTTATTCCAAGAAATTCACATCGCTGGGTTTTTGG
>Ga0233413_10000991_pt1 | contig 12873 bp, 10 predicted proteins | sample Na_anoxic_6_MG_FD_189019 | JGI IMG/M metagenome (GOLD analysis project Ga0233413, IMG submission 189019) | Seawater microbial communities from Saanich Inlet, British Columbia, Canada - Na_anoxic_6_MG | ecosystem: Environmental > Aquatic > Marine > Inlet | place: Canada: British Columbia... | reverse complement strand
TTTTTCAACCAGAGAGAATTGTAGGAGCGGCTATAAATGATGCCGGTTAGGACAAATCATCCAGCGCCTTGCGCAAGGCATCTATCAAGTCCTCGCAATCCTCAAGCCCTACGGACAGACGTACAAGCCCATCCGTAATACCAGCCTGTGCACGCTTTTCCGGCTCGACATCCGAGTGCGTCATGCTGGCTGGATGCGTCACCAGTGATTCAACTGAACCCAGGCTCTCCGCGAGACTCCACAAATCAAGTGTATCCATCAATTTCTTACCGGCCTGTACACCACCGGTAACTTCAAACCAGATCATTGCACCAAACCCGGAGGCCTGAGTCTTTGCCAGTTCATGCTGCGGAAAACTCTCAAGTCCGGGATAACCAACGTGCTCGACTGCCGGATGACTCTCGAGAAATTTTGCAATCTGCAGTGCCGATTCGGACTGATTGTCCATGCGCACCGACAATGTCTTACTGCCCTGCAATGTCAGCCATGCAACCTGTGGTGACATGATGACTCCGGTAGCATTCTGCACAAAGCGAAGCGCCTCATCTTGCTCATTCGTCCGTGCGACGACGGCACCGCCAACCGTTGCATTGTGTCCATCAAAATATTTTGTCGTACTGTGCACAACAAAATCGGCGCCCAGTTCGATGGGCCGCTGGTAATAAGGTGTCAGGAATGTATTGTCGACAGCATGAAGAATCCCCGCTGCCTGTGCGATATCAGACACCGCACGAATATCCGTTAGTTTTAGCGTCGGATTACCCGGTGTTTCGGTCACAATCAATTTTGTGTTTGCGCGGAGTTGCTTGCGAACAAGAGCTGCATCAGATGTATCGACAAAGCTGAACTCAATACCGAAGCGACTGAATATCTGATTACACAGCCGATATGTACCGCCATAAATCACATCAGAGAGTACGGCATGATCACCAGCGCTCAGAAATGTTGTCAGCAGGCAGTTGATTGCCGCCATACCGGTTGCATAACACGTGCAATCAGTTCCACCCTCAAGATTAGTGATGCGTTTCTCCAGCGCACGAACGGTCGGATTACCGGAGCGCGAATAGGAGTAGCCCTTTGCCAGGTATGAATCAACAGAATCCTGAACATAGGCTGTTGTCTGGTAAATTGGCGTCAGAATTGATCCGGTTACCGGATCAGGCTCTACACCAGCATGAATTTGTCGCGAACTGAACCGCATGTCATGTGCCTCTATGAAAGTTGATTCTCTATGAGAAATTTGATGGAGCAGGAGCATGATTCTAGCAGGCCATCTAAAGCATGTTGCGATGATTTCCAGATCAACCGCAGAGGCCTTGAATGCAAGCGTACTACGATCCCGCACATCCACATAACTGCCGGGTACTTATTTAATAACGACGATGATCTGACGGTGCTAACCGTCTTCAGCGCAACAAACCCAAATACGTACTCAGAACTGCTCGTCACTCAACGCCATGATTGTTTCTGAACCCGCCTCGACCCCGGCACGATAGGCACCGGCAAGCGGCAGTATCTGTTCCGCATAGAAACGTGCTGAAATAACTTTTGCGCTTAAAAATGATTTATCGTCGGTTCCCGCACCAAGCTCCTCAACGGCAGCCGCTGCCGCACGAGCCATTTGCCAGCCACCAGCAACCGTTCCCATCAGCATCAGGAAATTAACTGACACCGCTCCGGGCGTATCCTGATCTTTAGCAAAGTTATCAGCCAACCACTGTGCAGCGGCAGCCAACTCTCCAACCGCCGTCTGCAATGAGTTACGAATAATTACCAACTGCTCACCATGGCGCTCAAGCTCGGCAACAGTCACTTGCATATCACCGATCAATGCCTTCAGTGCCTGCCCCTGATCGCGAAGTATCTTACGCCCGATCAAATCACCCGCCTGGATACCAGTTGTGCCTTCATAAATCGTCGTGATCCGTGCATCGCGAAAATGCTGTGCGGCACCGGTTTCCTCTACATACCCCATGCCGCCATGGACCTGCAGGCCAAGCGATGTCAGCACCTGTGACATCTCCGTGCACCAACCCTTAACTACCGGCACCAACAGCTCCAGCCGTGCCAATTCACTCGCGCGTGTACTTTCATCCGGCTCATGATGAGCCCGATCAAGATGCCCACCGGTGACATAAGCCAGACCACGCATAGCCTCAATAGTGGCTTTCATTTGCATCAGCATTCGACGCACATCGGGATGTTCGATGATTGCGACACTGCCTTCGTGACCTTTTTTCTGACCCTGAGTACGCTCCCGCGCATAAGTGAGAGCCTGCTGGTAAGCGCGCTCAGAAATTGCTACCCCTTCGAGACCAACACCGAGCCGCGCATGATTCATCATAGTGAACATGCACGCGAGCCCGTTATTCAATTCACCAACTACATAACCAAATGAATTTTCAAATGACATGACGCAGGTCGGGCTGCCATGAATTCCAAGCTTGTGCTCGACCGACTCGGCCCGCACACCATTTAAATCACCAACCGACCCATCCGTATTAATCAGCTTCTTCGGCACGGCAAACAATGTCAGACCCCTGACACCTGCCGGTGCATCAACAAGCCGAGCCAGCACCAGGTGAATGACGTTATCCGTCATCTCATGATCACCCCAGGTAATAAATATTTTCTGCCCGGTAATACGGAAACCATCACCATCGGGCACTGCCGATGACCGGATCGCTGCCAAATCGGAGCCGGCTTGTGGTTCAGTCAGATTCATCGTGCCGGTCCACTCGCCCGAAATCATTTTCTCAAGCACCCGCGCCCGCAACTCTTCACTGCCATGATCATCAATTGCATGCGCTGCGCCCTGAGTCAGCAGTGGACACAACGACCACGCGAGGTTTGCGGCTTGCCACATTTCTTCAACAGCAAGGCCGACAAGGTGTGGCAACCCCTGCCCACCAACATTTGCAGACTGAGAAATTCCAGCCCAGCCATCTTCGGTGAACTGCCGGTATATGGCCTGAAACTCATCCGGCACGATAACCTTACCGTCTTCAACACGCGCACCGGCTCGGTCACCGATTTCATTTACAGGTGCAATTACCTCACCGGCAAGCTGTGAAGCCTCCCCGAGTACTGCCTCAACCAGATCGACCGTGGCATCTTCAAAGCCCGGTAACTGATTGATTTGACCAAGACCGGCAAGCCGCGTCATCGCAAACAACATATCCTTAACCGGCGCATGATATTCAGACATAGAATTCTTCTCCTGATTCAGGCGGCACATTCTATCAACTCAAACCACCCGTGCACGCCAGTAATTACCACAAATCAAACGCCGTGGCCTCTTGCCCCTGCCACCACTAGCTTTCCCATGTCAGCGCATAGTTGCCGTTTACCCCTAAAAACCGTCAGAATCACCGCATGAATACACAGCAGAACTCATTTATTCTTACGGTCATCTGTCCAGATACCATCGGTATCGTCGCTGCGGTATCAGGTTATCTGAGTGACTGTGGATGTTTTGTCGAGGCATCAAACCATTACGGCGACCCGGATACCCGACAATTCTTTATGCGCACGCAATTTACGCCAACAGAAAAAACATTCTCACAATCAAAATTTTCGGCTGGTTTTGCATCGATTGCTACAAAATTTTCAATGCAGTGGCAGCTATTTGACCAACAGATACTGCCTCGCGTTTTGATCGTCGCTTCGAAACATGAGCATTGTGTTAATGACTTGCTTTATCGTTACCGAACGAGTGCTCTGCGGATGACCATACCAGCAATCGTATCGAACCATCTTGATCTTGCACCACTCGCTGAGTGGCACCAGATCCCATTCTTCCATGTACCCATAAATCCTGACTCAAAACCGGAGGCAGAACAGCACCTGCTTGAAATCATCAATGACACCAAGGCAGATCTTGTCGTGCTGGCCCGTTACATGCAGGTACTCAGTGATAAATTGTGCGACCGAATGACTGGACGCATTATCAATATCCATCATTCATTTTTACCCGGGTTCAAGGGCGCAAAGCCTTATCACAAGGCACATGAACATGGTGTTAAATTAATAGGCGCCACGGCGCATTACGTCAGCTCACAGCTTGACGAAGGACCGATAATCGAACAGATGGTCGAGCGCGTTGATCACAGCCATTCAATCGATGAACTGGTTGCAGTAGGGCGAGATGTAGAGAGCATGACACTCGCTCGTGCGGTCAAGCTGCACATTGATCATCGTGTGTTTTTGAACGGCAATAAGACTGTCGTATTCAGGTAACGTCTCCAACTGAACCGTCCACTTCTAATTGCCCTGATTCGACCCAATATTGGCTTCGAGAAACTGGCCAATCTTGCTCAACATGTCAATGCGGTAATTGTCTCGCCAAATTGAATGTGCTGTATCTTCATAAAGGAATAGTTCGGTGTTCTTGTCGGCCTTCCTCAAAGCCTTGTGCATTTTCTTGCTGTGCCGGACAGCCACATTGATATCACGGTCTCCGTGAAACAGCATAATTGGCCCCTGAAATTCTTTCGCACGTTTTAATGGCGAGCCTTGCTGGATCGTCTCTTCCTCAGAACCGATCAGCTTCATGGCGCTGGTTTTACCCCCAACGTAATTGCGGCCATCCATGATTAACGTCCATGGATCAGTAACACCGGCAATACTGACCGTACATTGATATAAGTCTGGTGCTTCTAACGTACTAAGAAGTGCTGCATAGCCACCGTAGCTCCAGCCAATGACGCAAATACGTTCGGGATCAGCAATGCCCTCATCAATTAACCAGTTAGCTCCATCATTGATATCATTTATAGCAAGGCGCCACTGACGGAAACCGCCTTCTCCAACCCATTCATCACCGTAGCCACCAGAGCCGCGAAAATTGCTCTGCAACACCGCGTAACCCTTCGCAGCCAGAAATTGCGACATCCAGTTGAAGTCCCAAACATCACGACTCTCCGGACCACCGTGCGGCATAATCACAGCCGGCAAGGCCTTACCTGTGGCTGTGGCTGTGGCTTTGGCCGGCATTGTCAGGTAGCTAGGAATCTCAACATCATCCCGGGCACGATATGACACCGGGTCCATTACAGCTAATTCATAATCATTCAAATCAGGTCGCCGTGAAAAAATCTCCTGCATCTGATTTTCCTGAAGATCAATCCTATAGTAAGTTCCCGGATCCCGATCACTGCTAATCAATACAAGATAGAATCGCTGGTCCCATGACTCATCAATAACAGTGACAGACTTACCCGGCATAGCCTGAGAAATTTTCTGACTAATCGTCTCAATGTCTTTATCAATATAATGCAAATGCAACTTATCGGTTGCATAACCGACAGCCACAAAACGATTAAATCGTCCAATTTTCTTAACATGACTTATATCAACGGCTGGGTGAGAAAAAACAACCTGCTCCTCACGCTGTCGCCTGAGGTCTTCCGACACTAAGGCGAGACGACCATTGCGCATCTTGTATACGAATAATGTATTTCGGTCTTGGCCAAAACCTATCGGGTAATAGACGCTATCGACATCTTCCGTCAAGGTTTCATGTAATACAGACCAACTTTCAGAATCTGCGAGGCGGAAAAACCATGTTCTCTTTTGCGAACTCACAGAATAACGTAGCCGCACCAAACCGTGTCCATCTGATATCCACTTACCTGCTCCAATTCGATCACGCTCTACAACACTGGTTTGCCCTGTATATATATTGAGTTTGCTAACACCCGTTCCTCTACGACTCGGCATTTCAATCAGCACATGCTGCGAATCTTCCGGCAACCAATCGACAATATCATCTTGAAACTGAGTATTTTCATACTTCAGCAGGACACGGCCATCACTACCATCAATGTTTACCGATACCAATCGAGTAACAGGAAACAGCGCCCCTCGTTTATTATCAATACCGTAAAATCCGCACAATAAACGTTCATTATTTGCCCATTGACACCAGCGAACATCAAATTTTCCCGGCATACTCGCTATCACCGGGGCAGGCTCGCCATTGCTTGACAGGATATAGGCGACTGGAAAACCGGCCTCAGCCATATGTACATATGAAATCTTCGAACCATCCGGAGACAGACGTACGTTCCATAAATCAGGAACTTTGCCGAATGGGACGGCGAGCGAATCTACTTCTCTATTGGCCAATGCAGCATTGAAAATGCTGAGAGAAAGGATAGTAATGAGAACCAAGGCAAGCTGACGGTAAGCGAGTTCAATCATTGGCAATTCTCGTTTTATTCAAAACATTCCTTAGGATACATCTACCTTGAAAAATGAATCAAATTTATGGCCATTGAGGTGAAAAAACCTTATCCGCGCTGCGAAATCACCGGACGCAATGCCTCGGCTGCTTCAGTCAGGGTTTTTTCGGTCGTTTCCCAGTCAATACAACCGTCTGTCACCGAAACGCCATACTCCAAATCAGCCAGGTTAGATGTGATCTTCTGATTACCGGCGTTCAGGTTGCTCTCAAGCATCAGGCCAATAATTGAGCGATTACCGTTGACGACCTGCTCAATGCAATTGTGTGCAACGACCGGCTGAACCTCTGGATCCTTGCTGCTGTTTGCATGGCTGCAGTCGATGACGATGCGATCAGGCAAGCCTGCCTCTTGTAATGCCGCCGCGGCCGAGGCGACACTTTGCACATCGTAGTTCGGCTGCCCACCGCCACCACGCAACACAACATGTCCATAGGCATTACCGCGTGTCTGAAATACCGCTGTTCGGCCATCCTGATTAATGCCGAGAAAATGGTGCGGTTGACGTGCTGACTGCAATGCATCGATGGCCACCTGCAAGGAACCATCCGTGCCATTCTTAAATCCAACCGGCGTAGACAGCCCACTTGCCATTTCACGATGAGTTTGGGACTCAGTGGTACGTGCGCCGATGGCTGTCCAGGTAATCAACTCACCCATGTACTGCGGCATGATTGGGTCGAGCGCCTCAGTCGCAGTCGGCAGTCCGCGTTCACCCAGATCGAGCAAAAGTTTTCGGGCGCTGCGAATACCCTTGTCGATATGGAATGAATCATCCATATCCGGATCATTGATCAGGCCTTTCCAACCAACCGTCGTGCGTGGTTTCTCGAAGTACACTCGCATCAGGATGAGCAGCATATCGGCAACTTCATCCGCAAGTTTCTGCAGGCGGTCCGCATACTCGAGCGCTGCGTCAACGTCATGAATCGAACAAGGACCGACGACGGCGAACAGGCGCCCATCCTTACCATCAAGAATATCCTGCATGGCAGCCCGGCTCTTGAGTACGGTTTCTTCAGCGGCAGTGCTAATCGGCAACTCTGCCCTGATCTCAGCCGGGGTAGGCAAAATTGTCTTATTAACGACGTTTACGTTGTGAATCTGATTGTCCATATACCCTATCCGTTGACCGGTACCCTGCTACGTGAAGCCAGGCAGGATAACAGGTTCAAGTTAAATATGGACTGGCGACACTCAACCTGAAGACCCTTAACGGTCAGCTGCCAAGCTAGCGTAGAATCAGCTCAGCATACTGGCAAAATTCTGGAACACTCAATATGAAGGTAATGTGCTTGTGCCCCGCAAGAAACTCCTGAGGGCACGTCAAAAACTCGGTAAATACCGGATCGAGCGGCGCCTGTCCGATGGCCCACGAGCTGCTGTATACCAGGCTTACGATACGATCCACGGCGTCAAAGTCGCGCTGAAGATTCCCGACCCCGACATCATGGATGATGATTTTCTTGATGAATTTCGTCGCGAGGCACGCCTGTCCGAACGAATGGAACACCCTAATGTCCTGCCGGTACAGAATGCATGCTTCCTGGAAAACTATTTTGTAATTGCGATGCCCCTTGGCATCGAGACACTCGCCACTCGCATGACCCGACGAATGTCGAATGAACTGGCACTCAATTTTACTCGTCAGGCGCTCGCGGCTGTTGCCCATGCACACAGTCGTAAAATTATTCATTGCGATGTCAAGCCAGAGAATTTCATCATCTTTCCCGACAACCGGCTAAAGCTGACGGACTTTGGTTTTTCAAAAATTGCTTTGCGCTCAGTTAAAAATGCATCGGGTTCAGGTACCGTCGGTTACTTATCACCCGAGCAGGCACTTGGCCGACCGATGTTTCAATCTGATGTGTTTGCACTGGGCCTTGTTCTCTACCAGCTATACAGCGGCCAGTTACCAGCATGGCCATTTAAGTGGCCACCACCCGGTTATTCGCGGATACGTGGCAAACTACGACCCAAGACACTTGCATGGCTGCGCAAAGCAATGGAGTTCAAACCACACGATCGTTATAAAAATGCAGTGACGATGGAGCGTGCCTTCAACAAGATTCATCTGAAACTGGTGAGGCGTGACCAATAAGCCCTTACAGAAAATGATGCACAAGGGTGACCTTGCAAAGGCACGCATGTTCCTGGGCAATGCCGACTTTGAACAGGAAGCCTATACGACTGAACTCGGCGAAGTGGCGGCAGTGACTATTGCAGACCATGAAAAGCCACGGCCGAACGAAGATTCAGCAGCAATTATTCCCGTCAACAATCAATACCTGGTGTTAATCGTTGCCGACGGAGTTGGTGGTATGGCCGGGGCGCGACGTGCCTCGAACCTGACGATAAAAACAATCCGCAAACATATCGCCAATATCGATGAGTCCAATGGACCACGTTTGCGAACGGCGATCCTCGACGGTATCGAAGCGGCGAACAAGGCTGTTCTCGATCTGGGTACCGGGTCTGCCAGCACACTGGCACTGGCTGAACTTGGTCCCGGTTACGTACGAACCTACCATGTCGGTGATTCTATTTTGCTGATGTGCGGACAACGTGGCGCCCTCAAGCTTCTGACTACCCCGCATTCACCGGTAGGGTTCGCGATGGAAGCGGGCCTGATCAATGAATCCGAAGCGTTACAACACGACCAACTGAACCTGATTTTCAATGTTATTGGCTCTGCCGACATGCGTATCGAAATCGGTTCTGAATTACCAATTGCTGCACGCGACTCACTGCTGCTGGCCAGTGACGGACTAACCGACAATGTCATGCAGGATGAGATCATCAACGCAATTCGCATCGGACCCGTCGACAAAGCACTTTGCGCCATCACAGACCTGGCCAGGAACAGGATGACCGAAGAAAAACCGGGGCAACCGTCTAAACCTGATGACTACACGGCAATCCTGTTCCGTCCACGGTATTCACGCAGGCACAAACCCGCCAAATCCTCCGCATAACCTGCCGAGGAAGCCACGGCAGCAACGGCCAGCCGACCATTCTGCCTGGCGAACACGCTCCAGCACCGGTTGATTTACTTATTGCGACCTGGTGTACGGCCTGTAGAATGACCGGTTCCTGAAATCCGGAGAATGATAATGACAAAGGAATCCACGATGCAGCCGTTCGAAAAAGGTGATGTCTTTGTCGGCGTGACCCTGTTGAACAACCCCGACGACGATCATGCTGGCGACGGGCGCATCATTCAGTATGACGCCGACTTGAACGAAAAAGGCGTCCTCTGGACCAGGGATACTACGCATCTGGTCGGCGGCCTGAAATTCGGGCCGGATGGAAACCTGTGGGCATTTGACAGCCATGCGTATGCCGTCATCCGTGTCAGTCCGCAAGGCAAACAACTGCCGACGATCAAGTTTGCCGACAAGTCATTCTCTAATGTCTGTTTCCTGAACGACGGCAATCTCATCTTCGGCGAGCATCTCGTCGGTAACGAAATCAAACTGCCGCCGGATCGGCCGCTGAAAACGACGCTGTCATTCATGCCCGGCACCGACCGCTTCGGCGACGGCCACGTATTCAAGTTCACGATGGACGGTGAACTGTTGCAGGAATTCAATACAGAAACCCATGGCGGCATGCCCGGCTTCCTCGGCTGTACATCAACTACCTTATTGCCGGATGGCAAGACACTGGTCTACTTTTCCGAGCTCGGAAATCGCGTCTTCCGCTATGACCTCGAGGCAGACAAACAGCTAACAGACCTGATCACTTACCCTGAAGACAGCGGCGATATGGCATGCCAGATGGCCTTGCAGGCGGACGGCACACTGCTGCATATTAAGGCCAACTTCCGCAAGGGATTTGTCCTGCAAACACTCAACTTAGACGGCAGTGTTATTCGAACTTATGAGATGCCACAACCTCCCGGATGGGCAGGAATCGGCACGTCGATCGAGGCCAACACGGTATTTGTCGGCAATTTCTTCAATGGCGCCTTCATGAAATTTAATCTCAAAACAGGAGAGTCACTGGCCAGTGCAGAGACTAGCGTTGCGCGGTCACTGGCAGGAATTGCTCAGTACCCGGGATGATCATATTTAATACAATCGAGTTGATAGCCCACAACCGAGCAGATATGTCAGCGTGGTGTTTTAACAGGTAGAATGCGCTGCACAATACCTTTGCGCGCATAGCCAACAATTACAGCCGAGGAATACCGTGAGCAATTACAATCAACAACTGGAAAAAATGAAAAATCAGGATGGCTTCATCGCCGCACTGGACCAGAGTGGTGGCAGCACCCCGAAAGCACTTGGCTTATATGGTGTCACTGATACTGCATGGTCTAACGATGAGGAAATGTTCGCGGCCGTACACGAAATGCGAACACGCATCATGACCAGCCCGAGCTTCACGGGTGAGAGAATTCTGGCCGCGATATTGTTTGAAAATACAATGGACCGCGAAGTACAAGGGCGCCCGACAGCGGGGTACCTGTGGGAAGAAAAGAACATCGTGCCCATTTTGAAAGTAGACAAGGGCCTTGCTGATGAGGAAGGCGGCGTGCAGCTAATGAAGCCCATGCCGGATCTCGATGCGCTGCTTAAAAAAGCCAGCACAAAAGGTATTTTCGGCACCAAAATGCGCTCTGTCATCAAACAGGCGAAAGCAGACGGCATCAAGGCAATAGCCGCCCAACAATTCAAGATTGGCAGCCAAATCTGTGATGCTGGCCTGGTACCGATCATTGAACCGGAAGTTGATATTCATTGTCCGGACAAAGCAGCAGCCGAAACTCTTTTGGAAAGCGCCATCATGAACGAACTCAACCAGCTCGGCGCCGATCAACTCGTCATGCTGAAATTGACGCTGCCGGAACAAGACAATCTTTACAAGGATGCTATAGCACACCCGAATGTGGTTCGAGTCGTCGCATTATCAGGCGGCTACAGCCGCGAAGAAGCAAATGCCCGTTTAACTCGCAACCATGGCGTTGTCGCAAGTTTTTCACGCGCTCTGTCAGAAGGGCTCAATGCACAACAAAGCGAGTCTGAATTCGATGCGATGCTGGATGCCTCCATTGAAAGCATTTGCCAGGCATCGAAAACCTGAGCCGATTTTCTGCGTCAAATAAAAATACCCGCCTGGTGCGGGTATTTTTTTGTAGAACTGGACTGAATTACCAGGGAAGAATTGTCCCATCGTACTGGTAAAATGAGCCGGTCGTCTCGACCGTCAGACCATCAATATTGCGCATCATGTCGGTCACCGCGGTGGTCACCGGCCGTAGAAATTTCTTCGGCAACCCTGCCATCATGCGCGTATCAGTTGGACCCGGATTGACCAAGCCAACGCTGATACCCTTGCGCTTCAACTGTAACGAAAGATTGAACATCGCCATATTCAACGCTGCTTTACTGCTGCGATAGAAATACAGACGCGGCTGTTTGGTACTACCAATCGAGCCCTGGCTGGATGAGACGGTGACGATCTTCTTGTCGCGGCTGGCTCTGACATGCGGATAGAAAGCTTCGGCAATTTTCAAAGGGGCAATCGTATTAACTGCCAATACCTGCGAGAATTTTTCAAAATCCATCTTGGTAAATGCCTGCTGCTCCATGGTCGCGGTGATGCCGGCATTTAGCAACAACAAGTCAATCGGTGTTTCAGAATATTTAACCGCAAGTTCGTCAATACGGGCAAAATCCGTAACATCCAATTGCTCGACGACAATACTCTCGTTCTTCTTTGCCAGGGCATTGAGGTCTTCAGCTTCCTGTGGTTTTCGCGCCGTCGCAATTACATGCCAGCCACGATCTGCATATTGCTTCACAAACTCCAGCCCTATCCCGCGGTTTGAGCCGGTAATAAACACAGTCTGCACATAATCATCGCCAAATTCTGCGGCATCAGTCGCCCATGTCATTGGCGCCATTGCAAGTCCAGAAACCAGCGTCACCATGACACACGACCAGGCAATAATTGTTTTTTTAAATTTTATTGTCATCTCTGCATACTCCAGCTCAATGTTGTTGTAGATCGAAAAATACTGGCGTTACCACGGAACGATACTACCGTCAGGGTTTATTAATACACCGCTGTTATCAAGCGTCAGCTGATCAATATTGCGGATCATGTCGGCAACTGAATCCGGTGCCGGTCTTAGCATTTTCTTCGGCAAATCTGCCATAAGATCCGTATCGGTTGGCCCCGGATTGACCATTGCCACACTAATTCCTTCATATTTCAGTTGTAACGCAAGATTGACCATCGCCATGTTTACCGCAGCCTTACTACTACGAAGAAAATACAGACTTGGACGCGTCACGCCGCTGATCACGCCTTCTGAGGACGAGATAGTGACGATTTTCTTGTCGCGACTGGCCCTGACATGAGGATAGAAGGCCTCAGTAATTTTAAGCGGTGCGATACTGTTGATTGCTAAAACCCTGGCAAATACGCCAAAGTCCATCTTCGTAAACATCTGTTTTCTACTACCGCCACTAATACCGGCGTTGTTTAATAATAGGTCGATTGGCGTATCGATATATTTTGCAGCAAGCTCATCGATACGATCAAAGTCCGTCACATCAAGCTGCTCGATGATGATGTTGTTATTTACCCCCGCCAGCTCTTTAAGCGCTAGCGCTTT
>Ga0233413_10000990_pt1 | contig 12874 bp, 18 predicted proteins | sample Na_anoxic_6_MG_FD_189019 | JGI IMG/M metagenome (GOLD analysis project Ga0233413, IMG submission 189019) | Seawater microbial communities from Saanich Inlet, British Columbia, Canada - Na_anoxic_6_MG | ecosystem: Environmental > Aquatic > Marine > Inlet | place: Canada: British Columbia... | reverse complement strand
TATTAAATGGATTGGTAAGATATTCGAGTTAAACATCACAAAAACTAAAAACGATGTTGAAGTATTAGAAGTAGTACAAAAAAAATAAAAAATTTAAGGGGTTTAATCCCCGCTTTTTCTTTCTTAATCCTTACTGAACAATAATACGATTATCGATCCAACCAATAAAGATACGGGGAAAAACAAATAAGTTAAACTTATCCATTGTAGCGGAGTCGTTAATATTAAACCAACTATGGTGCTTGTTGCAGATCCTGTAATAAACACGACCTTTGTGTCGTAATTCTTTAATGCTATGAAAGGTACAACGAAACTAAGGAATAAGATCACTACACCTAATATGTTACCAACAACAGAGTTTGATGCTGTTGCAAATCCAAATAACGTTGTTGCGTTATTATACATGTCTAAGTTATATGGTGCTGTTATATTCATATTAGGTCCTCCATTTAATCACTGCTGCTAATATAACTCCTATGAAAAATGCTACGAACACGATGGCTTTAAGTGCAGGTGCAAAATCACCCAGTCCTAATTTACTCATCCCTACATTTACCATGCTAGTAACGAGATCTAAGGAACCGTATAAAGTTTTTAGCGCAACAATACCTGAGTTAAAGAAACTACTAAGTTTGTCTAAAGCGTTTGGGTTTTCACTAAGATCAACTAAATCCTGCTCGGTTTCGGCAGTTAGATTGTTAATGTTTTCTAATTTTGAAAACTGATCGAATTCTGATTCGTTTATATTAGTATTGTAACTATCATTAAGACCACCTATCATGTTGCTTAAAGCTATGGTGAACATGCTTATTATCAATAAACCAATTAATAACGAACTTATCTTCATTTTCTTTTATCCTCTATCACTAATTAAATATGCTATTATTATAAACGTAAAATGCAATCCTAACAACGGCAACCATTCTACATCTAAGAAGCCCATAAATTTACCAAGTGTTAAAGGTAAAGGTAGGAACGTTATTAAAATAACAGGGTTCCACATCGCTATAGCTGCAAATGTTATTACTACAAACAGTAAAAGAAAAGCTCCGTTAAGACCAAATCCTGAATCTGCGCCTTTATATGATTTGTACGCTTCGTTTATAGGTATTTCACTAGAACCATAATAAACAAAACCTTGTGCAAGGTAAGATGTACCGTTTATAGGAGCTACTGAGGCGTTAATTATTCCACCTACGGTTACGCTGCAATCCACACTATATAACGTTTTCCCAACAGGCGTTATAGAATATATTTTCATACATGCTTGACTGATGCCGTTGTTAGGGTCGTTATATGTGAATTTAAAAGCATCGGAAGTATAATCAACAACACCCCAAACATCTTTACTTGCGAGATATTCTTCTGCTACAGCCTCACCTATTAAAATTTGAAAATCTATTGATGTATCAAATATATAAGATGGGTTAGTTATTTTTTTAACAACTCCGAAAGGATATTCTATAATAAACTTATACTGTTTAGTATCAAGTTGTAAATCAAACTGACAAACACCTTCGAAATTAGTATCACACATCTGAGTTGTTATATATTGTGATGGGTTGCTAGGATCTTCTGCTAATACTTTTATTCTAGCATCCTCAACATATTGAGTCTTCTCATCATAAACCGTGGCAGTTACCGCAGTAGTGGTTGTGTTTTTAGATAAGTAAAATGATAAGTTATGTGTTGATTTATCAACCAAAGTTAAATAATAAGTATTAGTATTATATCCTACTGCGGAATATCTTATAGTGTAAGAATCAGGACTTAGCAGATCAAAATATAATGATCCGCTAGTGGTGGTGTTAGTTCCTGTTTTGTATGTTCCTATTACTTCAGCAGTTACTAAAGATGTTATTAATGATAAATTACCCTCATCATAAAAAGACATCAATATGGAATTCGTAGTAAATATATCTTTAGTATAAGTGTTTAATGAACTTGTAACTATACCTGTTATATTAAAAGAAGTTGTTGAATAATTTGCATGAGTAAAAGTACAACTAGTAGTTGTAACATTACCGTTCATTTGATATATTAAAGATGTTCCACTTGCAATGCCAGTTAAATAACCATCATCACAAACAATTTGGAAGTCCGATATACTAGCATCTGAGAAATACTCAGTAAATGTGAAATTTATCCATGGGTAAGGTGTAACATTATATTCGTAGTTATTACTGGTATTATGATTGTAAACAGTAGTATTAAAATAGTTTTGAGATATGAAAGTTAAATTTATTAATTCATTTTGTCTTGGGTAGTTAATTATACCATTAGTTGTTGATAAAGTTAAACCATCACTAACTGTGAAAGATTGAACGAAAGAGTTTAATATTGTGTCATAAGCAGTTATTGTGAAATCATCAGGGTTAAGGTCTTCCGCACCCCCAACATAAGCCATAAAGTTACCACTTAAAACTGTTGAAACATCAGATATACTTCCATTAGAATATCCTTGTAATAATATTGTGTAATTTCCAGTTGATAAAGATGTAAACACATCATGATTACCAATTATACCTTCTTGATTAGCTCCTGTGAAATCTCTATATATTGTAGAATTTCCAACTCCAATTATTGCTAATCTGTAACCTACTTCTATAGGAACATCAACACCTTGAGCCGTTATCGAAGCTATTGTATAAATTGATTTATCCACATTATCCACATAAACACCCAAAGAACTTATATTTTCCCAACCATTACCAGTTGTTAAATTAATTTCCGATAATACATTAAAATTATGTTCATAATCATATAATGATAAAAATTTAGTAGTACTTCTTACATTAAGATCGAATATACCTTTATTATGGCTAGTTATGTTAAAAAAAGTTTCATTATTATCAAATTTCTTACTGCATATGAAATTACCGCTTCCTGTTTGTCCTGCATTACCGTATCTTGATGCTACCCCACAGGTTTGGTTATCTATTGTTAAGTATCCATTAGCTGTATTACTTACAGGATATGATGACGTTAGATCAGCCGTATAAATCACATAAGTTGATTTATTACTATTTGTATAGTTATATTGTGGTATTGGTACTAAATTACTAACTGTTGGTATGTATACACCAGGACTATTTATAGATAAATCAAATGCGCCATTAAAAATTGTAAAATTATAATTATCCGTATCAAATAGTTCAAAAGCTGTTACAATTACATTACTTGTAGTAAATAGCTTATTATTACTACCTCTACAATGCATTATTATAGTATTTTCACCTGAAATATAATCAACTATTGGACTTTCTGAATAAAATGCATATTTATTATTAAGATTAGGATTTAAATAAGTGACATTAGTTTCAATTTGAATACCATTTAGATCTAAATGACAATAAATATCAGGTACGGGGTTTGATTTTGCTTCTATATTACCAACATAAGTTATATAACCCGTTCCTACTTCTGCTTTTAAAAATGATGTACTAAAAACAACTTGATTTGATGTTGAGGTTACTGAAATGGGGTTTTCCTGTTTGAATACATTAATTTCCTCATAAGGGTAAGAATAAGTTGTGGGTGTATGTGATGGGAAATAATTATAAGTTCTACCATTATTATATAGTTCTGTTATTTCTGTTTGATTTAATGTTTTATTAAATATTTTAAAATTTGACATTTCTCCATCAAAAGAATTTGCACCGCTTATTTGACCTATACTATTATAATTATTATAAGATGTAATTGCACCATGATGATTTAGATTTTGTGTATTTATATTATTTTGATATATTTTAAATCCTACATTTTCATCATAAGTAATTACTAGGTGTGACCAAACATTTAAAGGTAATGTGTAACTTATTTGTTCCCATCCACCATTTATATGAACTTTTAATAAAGTTCCATCAAATACTATGAATCTTTCACCGTAAGTGGAAAATATTTTATAAGTTTCACCGACTGTGTTAGGATTAACCCAAAGATCAAATGAAAAACCTGTGGTACCGTCAAAAATACCAATATTAGGATATTCTATATAATCATTATTACCATCAAAAGTTATGTCCCAATTTGTTAAACTAACTCCGTTTTCCATAGTACCATTACTATTTCCAGCTAAATCTATCATTGTAGTTCCTAAACTTTCATTACCATAATTTAAAATTATAGACAATGTGTTTATTTCTGCATAAGCAAAGCTAGTAAAACATAATAGTACAACCATTAATAATAAATATTTTTTATTCATTCTATATCCCCGATTTCATTAACATTGCAACTATTAACGATACTATCATTATGGTTAATATGAAGGGTAATCTATCCATCACCCACTGCGTTTTCTGTAATTGTGCTGCTTGCACATATAAATCTTCATCAAGCGATAATTCGTGATAAGTATTACTTAATATTGCCGCTACAAATATCATGAATATTAATAGGAATAATACAATCCCCCAGATGATGGGGTGAGAATCAACAACAAAAGTTAATCCTAATAACATTATCCAAAATAATACTAGTATTGTGATAACAATCCCATCTAACCAAACAGGAAATGTATTATAAGAGTTTGTGATGATATCTTTAGATTCATTACTAAGGAAACCATCATCTTCATCAACGAGTTCAACTTTAAGATCATGAAAGAAGTTGAACGATACTAAACCAACTACTACGAATATAAATATAGCAACAAAAGCTACTAAGGTGTCTAATATAATGTTATGAGCATAATTACTAGAACCCAAATCTAAATTTCTTCTTTTCGTTATCATTTTCATGAAATGCACCCATTCTTATTTCTTGGCCTACGAGTTTTTTTGATAACTCTTGCTCCATTATATCCGCTTTATATTTAGTATAACTTGTAACTGTTTTAAAACCATGACATGTAGCTTCTAACCTTAACATCTTTTGGAACTTACTATCAACTCTTATTCTATTATCAGTTCCCATTATTACCACCAATAATACCTTTGAACTTTAATACTTCATATACGAAGTAAACTAAGATGTATGTGAAGAATGCCCTTAAAGCCCATAAAGCCATCTTGTAAAAAGATCTTGCTGCGTTACTGACTTCTGCAAACACACTAGTTATCGCATACATACTTATAACACCCATCATTAGGAAAAAGTATTTTAAAACGAAGTGTTCTTCTTCAAACTTAAACACTAAGTAAAAGCATAATGCTGCGAATAAACCTATCGATACAACTAAACCAACCTCACGGATGGCATCACCTGTGTCATAAGCTAAAGCTCCCGTGCTTAGTATTAACGTTAGCACTAAGAACATCATTCCTTTTAAGTTCATTCGTCACCCTCACTATTTTGTAATTCGTTCAATATATCATCACCATTAATAAGTTGTTTTTCTTTAATTAAACTGTTTAATGCATTAGTAATCTTTAATTGTGTTTCCGCAATCTCAAGTTGTTTTGCTTGGATTCCATCCATTTTACCTGCCATAGCGATCAAAGGTTCACCCATCGACCCATAAAAGACCATTAAACATATAACCAATATTAAACCCATGAACAAAGGCACATACTTTTGTACAAGTCCTAAGAAACCATCGTTTTTATACTCTTCACGTTTCTTTTCTTGTTTAATAAGTTCTGATTTTTGTTTTGGTGTTAAAGGATTTGATTCAATAACTTTGTTTTTATCCTTCCACTCTTGTAATTTTGTTTCGTATTCTCCCCTGTTATCATGTTTTAATTTCATGATATCTTTAGGGATTTCTTTAAAACTCCAAGGATCACGTCTGTAAGACACTTCACCATCTTTGCTAAGGTAACAATCAACATGAAGTTTCCCTTTATTATCACCATCCACACACTCTTCAGGCGGTGCTAAAACAACTTTCTTTTGATAAAGCCATTTCCATTTCCCACCGTCTAACTCTTTAGCTTTGGTACGTTTAATAAACTTACCTGTTGCGGTGTGCATTCTTATTGTGACGTTGTGTTTGTATTTTGATAACATTACGAACATGAAAAGCCCGATCCCAACGACCGATGCGCCCATAGTCCATAAAATACCGTATAAAATTGTTGTTGCGATATCCATAGTAATCATCTCTTGTGACTTCTAAAAAGGGAGAAGCCGCCCTGTTCTTTGACTGTGTTTGATTCAGTCATCTTTAATGTGTTAGCATAACTTCCACGTTCTCTGTCACCTATTAAACGTGTCATGAACGGTCGTATTAATTGAATGATTGTATCGATGATACCGCCAAGATCCTCATCTCTAACGTCCCATTCTTCAGTATTTTCTATAACCATATCTGAAAAACTTTCATGAACATCATCCATGTAACGGATATAATCTCTCGAAACTCCTTTCTGATCTGCAGCAAAAAAACCCTGAACTACTTGGGGGTTTACTTTAGATTTAACGAACCCCATAATATCATAAACGCCTTTCTTATTGGCTTTAGGGGGTGCCATTATAACTTCACGATAAATTGCTTCACCGTCTTCACTCGTACCATCTTGAATAACTTGAGTACCTTTCAAGTATGTTTCTATTTGATCCAAAACTGATTTAGTATCAAGTCTAATTTGTATAATACTTTGTGTTGTATAATCCTCGTTAGACATCTGTGCGGTGTCATTTAATCCTTCCATAATAATCAACTCTTATAATTATTTATCTTCCTATTTTATATTTACCTTTACGTGGTAAGGTCATTCTTTCCGCTTGTTTTGTTAATTCATTAGCTTCTATTAATGTTTTAACTGCGAAAGGTTTAACTTTTTTCTTAATACTACGTAAAATTTTCTTAATTTTTCTCATCACGATCACCTATAGTAAAGCCTTTCGACTCGTCTGTATCAACTAACCCCTGTTTAAAGATTGGTTGGATTGAACGTTTCTTATTAGGATCAAGACGAGCTTTAGCATCATTCTTAGCTTTTACTACAAGTTCTTTTTTGTAGGCTTCGTTGTATGCTTCTTTATATATCTTGTCTTGTTCCCTTTTTTGTTCAACACTTTCTTTGATCGCTTCTTTAATCTTCTCTAATAATTTCATGATCGTAAATTGAAAGAACTTGCACCGAATAAACCTTTCTTAGCTTTAGCCTTTCCTGTGAAAATTCTGTATAATGTTTCAGCTTCACCCGTAACTTTAGGTTTCTTACCTTTAAAACCTTTCTTACCTCTACCACCACCGAATGGTATGAATGGGAAAGGTGGTGCTTCGTCAAAAGTAGTGACGGGTATGTTGGCTTGTGTTTGAGTTTGTGTTTGAGTTTGTACTAAAGGTTCAACTTTTATCATACTCTGCGTTTTTGTTTGAGTTTGCGCCAATGGTTTTATTTGACTTTGAATGCTGACAAAAGGTTTAGTTTGAGTTTGCGCCTCTATATTTACGAAAGGATCAGTTTTTGTTGCCGCTTTAGATTCTTGTTTTAGATTTATTTGTGTTTTACTATCTGTGAAAAGAGATGAGTCTGTTCTAGTTTCTACAGGTACCTTAGCCCCTGTTGTGAAAGAATCATCCACAAAAATCTTTTTTCTTTTCTTACCTTTTGCAGGGCTTAAACTTTTTTCTAATGTTGTTTGAGCTTCTGTTTTTATTAAAGGATCTACCTTAAATTCTTTTTGTTGAGTTTTAGTTTTTCCTAAACTAAATAAACCTTCTTCTGTTTGCGTAACAGTAGGTGTGAAAACAGGTGTTCTAAATGTTTTTGAAAATGCTGACGATGCGACGTCGTAAGTTATATCTCCTGCCTTCTCGTAAGGATCTAATATATTAAGAACAACGTCGGCAGTTTTACCTATAGGTTTTAAAAAACCTTTTTTAGCAACTGCACCTCCCGCTATAACTCCACCCGCTACACCTGCGAAAGTACCCCCTATTGCTGCGGATTTTAATAAACCTGATTTGGTGGGTTGAAAACCTCTCGTTTCAGATTCTAATAAATACATCGAAGCCCCCTCCTGCACACCTGCGGGTATTATGGCGGCTCCTGCTTTGAATGCTGTGAATTTTCCTATCTCTCCTGCTGCCAATTTACTTGCGCTGTGTTTTGCGAAAACTCCTGAAACGTATCTTTGACCCAATCGTTCTGATGATGCACCAATACCTATTGCACCTATAACTTGCCCAGTACCTCGCCCTATTCTTGCTTTTAATAGTGCTTGTTCTTGACCTTTTGTAAGATCAAAACCTTTATACTGTGCGTATTCTCTCGCACCTTCTAAATATGCTTGTTTATCTCCTGCTAATACTGTCAGATCTTCTGCAAAAGCTCTAAATCTTCCACTTAATTCTTGTTGTGCTTCAAACTCTGCGTTAGTTCTTGGTTGAAAACTAATAGTTCCTGGTGCTAAACCTGGTTTTAAACTCCCTAATCTAAATTTGCTTTCTTTTAATTTTGTAAATACTCCAGACCATGACGATTGGGATTCTATTTTCTCACTAGACTTATACAACCCGTAAGCTATAGCCTCTTGACCTTTTTCAGATTTAATAAACTGTTTGTCTTGTTTTGATGTAGTTAATAATGATAATTGTTCTCCTGCTTTAGGTAATGTTTTTGCTAATACTATCGATGTTGCAACTGTTTCCGCAGTGAGTTTTAAAGGGAGTGTCGCTACTGCATAAGTACCTAAGCCTCCTGCCACTGCAACTCCGCCAGTTATACCTACTGCTTGAACTAAAGGATCTTTATAGAATGGTTGATCTGTTATCCGTTTGGCTTCTGATTCACTTAAAGGTGCGTAACTAGTACCGACCAAACCATCTTTTGGCGCCACGCCCCTATAACTTGATTTAGTTATACCTACTCCCTGCTCACCCCTAGCCCTTGCTAAAGTAGAAGGTGTTTTCTTAAATGATTCTTCACTAATGAATATTTGAGGTGGTTCTTCTCGTTGTTTTCTTTCTTTTTCAACAACTGTTAATTTTTCACCTTGCGAACCAATACCTACTGTTGAACCTGAACCTTTAATAGTACCAGTAACAACTTGTTTTGAAGTTCCCCTTTGAAATTGTGAATATAAATCAGGTTCTTGCTTCATTATTTGATCCCTTGTTAAATCTATTGTAGTGGTTTGAGTTTTACCACCTGTAAATTGAGGTGTTGTAGAAGTTTGAACGGTATAAGTCCCTGTATAATCTCTAGGGGTGCTACCCGTGAACCTTGTTATCTGTTTTGTTTGTGTTTGCTCTTGTGCTTTTAATTTAACACCAACTTTTGCAGTTTCACCTGTAAGTGCTACACCTTTATCAGTTTTTGTAGTTAATCCTGCCCTTTCTAAAGATCTTAATTCCCTTTTAGAAACGGATTCACCTGCTTTTACTTTTTTAACTGCTTCCTTTTGCCGCTCAACATCACTTACACGTTCGTCTTTTTGGAAAACGTAAGTTTTACGCCCTTTAGAATCTTCATATACTTTAGAAGTACGAATTTTACCCTTTACCTTTCTAGTAACAGTCCCAACTTCCTTTCCGTACTTACTATCAGCCATTAATATATAATAAACACTGCAACTATATAAGCTTTTTCCTTTAAAAGTATGCACCGAAAGGGACAACGGGTACACGAGCTTATATATTAGAAAAGAGCATACTTATTATTATGAAAACTAAACAATATGTTAACTTTCAGATACAGGACTTACTACCTATCGCAATGACTTTAGTAGTAACTGGTATCGGGGTTGCTTTCGGTTTAAATGTTATGAGTGATGTGCGAACTGATTTTGTAACAGGTGCATCAGGATGTAACGCAACATCTAAAGCAAGTTGCGGTATAGAATATAACGCTACAGGACAAGCAATCGAAGGAGTCGCAAAGATTCCTGAGAAAATGCCTCTAATCGCAACAGTGATCGTGGCAGCAATACTAATCGGAATTTTAGTTCGATATTTATTCGTAAAATTCGGATAAATTAAAATAAACGGAGATAATTTAAAATGGAAAACAAAAAAGAATATGTAAACTTTCAAATTCAAGACTTATTGCCTATCGCAATGACTCTAGTAGTAACAGGTATCGGTGTAGCATTTGGTTTAAATGTTATGAGCGATGTTAGTGATGACTTCACTGCTGATTCAGTTGAATATAACGCAACTCAAGACGCTATCGAAGGAGTAGCTAAAATCCCAGAAAAAATGCCATTAATTGCAACTGTTATTGTAGCAGCAATCTTAATCGGTATTTTAGTAAGATATTTATTTGTTCGTTTCGGATAAGTAATCAACTCTAAAGGGCGAGGGTAAAACCTCCCCAACTTTTTAATTTCTAATAGCAATATTTATATACTTCAACACATACTATTTATAATAGAGTTGATTAATTATGAGTTTAAGTAATAAGACACCACAGTTTAACGGATCTATGGATTATTTAGAGCGATGCGGAGATTTAATAAGAGCATTTCATAACGAAATGGTAACGAGACAATTCCCTACTTCTATATCTATACTTCAAGAATTACATTCGGAGCTTTTGCCTTGGATGAATGAAAAAGAAGTTATAGCTTGTGGTAAATACGAACTGAAAGGCATTAATCAACTACAAAATGTTAATGGTGTTAAAAGATCCATCAATGTTAAAGTTATTCATAACTGGTTTAGGAAACTTAACATAATTTTCCATACAACTGGCTTAGCTATGAAGGCAAACAAAGTAGAAGATGATGTGTGGGAGCTATGAGTGTACCATTAATACAAAAATTAGGAAGTTATGAAGCAGTCGTGGATCATATGACTCAACAGATTGTAATTAACAAACCTAAACTTGATGTTGATGATTTTAAAGCATGGATGATGTTGCAAAAGACATATTCTACTTCTAATTATAAAAAAGGATTGTTCTTTGATGTTAGAACTTATTATTATTGCTATAAAGTATATAAGAAGATGCGTTCAGGTGAGAATCAACATCATATGATCTTAGTTAGTGGTAAAATTGGTAAAGGTAAAAGTGTTTTAGGTTCTCAACTCGCAATTTTGATTGATCCATCATTTAATATGACTCGTGTATGTTATGTGCCACCTCATTTGTTCAGAAGGTTTGCAGTAAGTAACCCTGGAGAAGCTAATCAGATTGATGAAGGTGGTAATTTCTTTAAAGCAAAGAATAATATGACTAAAATAGGTAAGGACATTTCTCAAGCGTTCCAATTGATAAGAGATCTCCAACAAGTTATGATTATTTGTTATGATGAGCCTGAAAAGTTAGACAAAGACATCATAGATAAGTTTGACGGTATATTTATTAAGTTATTTAACCCTTCTGAGACTGGGGATCATCGTTATAGAGACTTTTTAGCTTTTAATAACAAAGATTGCGATAAAGTTAAGATGTTTTTGAAGAAAAAGATTCCTATTACATCGGATGAGGTTATGAACTTGAAGACGTGGCGTGGTAGGAACTCAAAAGAGATGCCTGAGGTCAATGACTTTAACGAACACAACTATAGGACTGAAAAACGCAAGTATTTACGTGAACATATGGATTTATTAGCTAATAAATGGGCTAGTGAGTACGAACAGATAGATAAGGTTGAAGAGAAGCCCAAACAAGCCCGTAATGGTATGCGACCTAGTGTTTTTGCAAAATTAAAAGGCGTACACGTTAAAACAGTGTATAGTTGGATCAAAAAGGGTGCTGTTGATTACGAAAAGATAGAAAACAACTTAATTGTGTATGATAATGCTTAAATCGCTCTAGTAAATCCCACTTTCGAGCTTATTCAGGTACTCTTATTGTTTTTGTATCCCTGGCTCAGCGGAGGAACCATGATGAATAAAGAAGAACTAAACAATAACACTAAACAACAACTAAAACAGTTGTTTCCTAACATACTTAGTCTTATTTTCATACTAGGGGGTATGTATTCATTAAATATACATGGTATTCGTGATGTCCTGATCTATTTGTTAGTAATAAAAGGTGCTACATCTGCCAAGGATATCTATAAGTTTTGGTCATGGTTATATGGTGTCATAACATACACCTTAATGATCCTATCATTCTACACTTTGGTAACAATCAGTATTGGTTATGGTGCAGCAGGATTGGTTGGGGTCATTATTATAATGGCGGCATGGAAACTGTTCGGAACGAAAGAAGGCAGAGCCAATTATATTAATGGGATGCGTAATATAGAAATGGCAATCTTCGGAAAGACATTAGATAAAAAGGAGTGGGTTAATGTTAAACCTGCGATTAAGATTAAATTAAAACGGTGATTTATAAATGGATGAACAAGCAATAAACGAAGCATTAGATAAAGCTAACATTACAGCAGAGCAAGACAAAGCAATCAAAGGTAACAAAATAAAGTTTGCCAAATTAATAAGGGCTTGTTTCAAGTTCTGTAATCCTTGTAAACAAATAGTTGCAAAGGGTGGTAATTACCAGGATAAACTTTGCGGTAAGTGTAAAAGGGTTTTGAGGAATATTAAATGAACTTATCAACATCACCTGTGTTAAATCCTCCTGATGTGTCATATGTAGTTACATCTAACGTGTTAGATCCTTTTGCTGCGTTCTTTTATAGCATCTGTATATTAATTACTGCAATGGCCATTCATGAATTTGGTCATTATATTATACTGCGAACATATAATAAAGATGCATGTATTGAGTTCTTTATAAAGGGAACACCTCAATTACGTACAGGATCTATTGCAGGGCTATCAAAACAAGGAAGAATACGAGTTCTAGTAGGTGGTGTTGCAGCAGGTATGTTTATTATAATAGGGGCTATGCAAGTACATCAATTTTATACTTTATTGATTGCCCCCTATATATTAGGTTGTATGGCAGATATTAAACAAATGATTAAATTGAGGATGCGAAAATGACTGAACAACAATATTGCCCTTATGATGGGCTTGAATTAAAGAAGAATGGCAAAGGATGGCATTGTCCGTATTGTA
>Ga0233413_10000986_pt1 | contig 12943 bp, 7 predicted proteins | sample Na_anoxic_6_MG_FD_189019 | JGI IMG/M metagenome (GOLD analysis project Ga0233413, IMG submission 189019) | Seawater microbial communities from Saanich Inlet, British Columbia, Canada - Na_anoxic_6_MG | ecosystem: Environmental > Aquatic > Marine > Inlet | place: Canada: British Columbia... | reverse complement strand
AATTAAACCATTCAAGACCTTCTCTGTTTCGACTATCTTTGGTTCAAGCAGAGATGAATCCTCGTTGCGCAAGAACCCCAAACGATTCGCCAAACTTAGCTGATAATGGAGTTCCCTCAATGAACCGAAAGCTATGTAGAAAAAACGAAGATAATCTGCCTGACTGTCACGCGCGCAACCTTCAACGATGTTGGAAGGAACCGAAACCGCCGCCCGTCGCATTTGAGAAATCAGGCCATACAGCTCTTCTCTCGGAAACCCTGCGGTCACCCGATAAACCAATACTGCTACCTCGTCAGCCAGCTCAAATGCCCTAAGTTTGTGTGATCGCGCATGATTTGTCCCTAAAAGCCTTCTACCTTCAGTCTATCCACCTGAGTAGAGCACCAGGAAAAAGTCAAGAGAAAAAATTAACTTATTTTTAGGCAAAACTACTCCATTCCGATCAAAGCCGGTTTTTGAAAATTTAAAATAACTGGTCTGTACAATTACGTTTTTAGTTATTCGCATTTCGGCCTTACAGGTGGAAAACCCTGTCCATGATGTCCGAATTTGGCAAACTGGTTTGACTAGATCTCTTGAATTTTCAAGGATCAGAGCACCTTGGAGCCATAATCAAAGAGTTCGGACGGACAGGGTGAGGCATTCTACTCAAAGCCGTCAATAGTATCCTCCTGTCAGGGGAACATTGCGGCAGTTACGATTAAAGAGCCATCCTGTCCGCCGAAACCGCGAAGCCCTTAAACGCAAAGGTTAAATCCAGTGTTATCCGGGCTTATAGTTTAAGCTTTATCTCATATAGCTCCTGTACCATGTTGCGCCATTGGCCTAAAGGACGATCCTTTTCAAAAGCAGCTTCGAGTGCGCCTGCTTTATTCCATTTATTCCGGAGGGAGGGCCAAGTCATTAGATAATAGCCTGCCCGTTCTTCCGGTTTGACTTCAGTATTACGGAGTCGCTGAGGCATATAGATTTGTGAAGTCCTCATCAAACACATAGCCATACGGAGATATCGGCGGCCAATACCAAAGTCAGAGTGTTGTCCGGCTGCCTCACGACGCTTGTAGTCGGCCATCAAATCTTCCGGGCCATGTAGACCCATGTGTAGGCCCGATTGAACTACATAGTCTTTGAGAATACGATTGCAGCGTTTTGCTACTTTGCCGGTACGGGTTTTACCCTCGGAGCCACCTGTCTGTTTGACCCTTGGGATAATGCCTGAGTATGACACCAAATTGTTTAATGGCTTTTGCTCATATGGATTTCCTATCTCAGCGGATACTCCGGCAGCCAGGACGATACCGATTCCACGAACAGCTGTCAGGAATGCACCCTGTGTTTGCGCAAGCCATACAGCAATTTCGTTTTCAAGCTGGTTAATACTGTCTTGCAAGCACCTGAAATGCTTGACATGTTGAGCAAGTGAAAGCTGGAGAGTAAAGACATATTCATCTGGCGTATTGAGCACGCGTACAGCATATTCCTGAAGCTTGGCAGCAGTATTTTCAGATTTTGTTGTGCCATATCGATGCAAGACTTCAATAAGCTTATGTCGTTTCCTACGACGTATCTGGAGAGGACTGAATCGGTTTTCCATGAGGTACAACGAGCTTTTCGAAAATGGCAGGATTCCGGTTTTTTTTTCATCCAGAAAACCAGGAAAGAGACGATCAATAACTGTATGAATCCGATTTTTCTCTTCCGTTGACATGGAAACAAGCTTTCTTCTGTGGCGAGCCAATGTACGAAGGTTACGATATATACCGGACTGGGCAGGAGAACAGTTGCCCCTCCGGTTAAGCAGCATTGAAGCAATACCCATTAAGTCTAAACGATCTGTACTGGCTTGTATATTTGCTCGTTGTTCTTTGGCATCATGGGCGTTGACACCAGCGACTATCCATCCTCCAGATCGTAAAGTGTTTGTAAAGTTCTCCGCGTAGGACCCTACATCTTCACCGCCAAAGAAGACATGTTTAGGGTCAATACGACGATGGCTGCAAGATCGGGTTACCTGTTCGGTAAGATACTCGATGCCTTCCGGGGAGTTTTTAACGGAAAACGGTTTCCTGAGAATATGGCCATAGCCATTACAGAACATCACAATATGATCCTTTTTGGCGTAATCGATTGGCACGCACATGATTTTATCATTGTTTCCGGCTTCTTCAAACAGACTAAGCAACTCTTGACTTTGGTTCACATAAATGTTTTTCTTTTTCATGGTGAAGCTCCTTTTTTGTTTTTGCAGCTGCTTCATTGCAGACTGCTTATAATTGTGCCACCGGTGTACCTGGATGGCTAACTAAACAATGGAGCTTCACCTACATTATTTCAACAAAAGGTTAACCAAGGAGCCTGGTAACCACCAAAAAATATAATGACGGCCCAAGTTATAGAGTTGGGGAGACTTCACGAGCTCACACTAAAGGGCTCGCTCGCCTCCCCAACACCTATAACTTGGTAATGTACCAGTTACTAATTTTGATAGTCAAACTTAAGGTGTTTTCAGTTTGACCATAAAAAAAATATGGAGTATGGTTCGGAATGAGATATAGGCTTTTGCTATAAAATGGAGGAATAAGGATGGAAAAGACAAATAATTTACCCAAAACACATGGTACAATGAATCGAAGATCTTTCCTGAAACTTTCGGGGGTGCTCGGTTTAGGTCTGGCATCGGCCGGTGTCTTGCCTGCCCCGGCCGAAGCAGTTAAATTTAACCGCAAGACATATAAGATCTCAAGGACAAGGTTGGCTATGGGCACAATTGTCTCCATGACACTTATCCACTCATCAAAAGATCAGGCACAAGAGGCAATCTCCCTGTCCTTTGAAGAAATAGACCGTTTGACTCGAATGATGAGCCGCTTTGATAATGCAACGGCAGTTGCCCAGCTCAATCGTGAAGGCTTTCTCAAGGATATTCCGCCTGAAATGGCGAATGTGGTTGGCAGTGCACTGAAATATCATCGTTTGAGCAATGGGACCTTTGATATCTCCGTTAAACCGGTAGTTGATCTTTTTAAGGAAAGATTTGCCGGAAGGAAGACAACTCCGCCTTCTGAAAAGGATTTAAAACAGGTACTCAAGCTGGTTGGTTCGGATAACATTGAACTTGATGGACACACCATCAGGTTTAGAAAACCGGGAATGGGAATCACCTTAGATGGCATTGCAAAAGGATATATCGTCGACAGGGCTTCGAAAATTCTTGTTGATCACAAAATAGATAATCACCTGATTAATGCTGGTGGAGATATCAGGACTATGGGTGTGAGAAACGACAAGAAACCCTGGAGCGTAGCTATCCAGGATCCCTGGAAAAAGAAACAATATCCGGATATCATCCATATGACTAATGGCGCCATCGCTACTTCCGGAAACTATGAAATCTATTTCGACCGGGAAAAAATGTTTCATCACATCGTAAACCCTGCGACAGGGCTATCCCCCGAGCTTAGCACAAGCGTATCGGTATTGGCTAAAACAGCTATGGATGCAGATGCCCTTTCAACAAGCATTTTTGTTATGAATCCAATCCCCGGAATACGGTTTATCGATTCTATCCCCAATTGTGAAAGCCTTATAGTCGCTAAAGAGGGCGAAGTATTTAAGTCTGCACAATGGAAGAGCACAACTGCCTGAAAAATCTGGGTTCCGCCGTAATTACCTATAAAGAGCTATCCAATGAGAAAAAGTGTTCTTCGTCTGTTTTGGGGATAAGGGTGCTCAAGGCTTATCAGGATATCTTCTGCGCTCCTCCCTCACCTTGATCAGCTCTGCAACAACACTGATTCCAATCTCTTCTGGTGTCTCCGCCCCAATACCAATTCCAATAGGAGAACTAACCCTCAAAAGATCTTCCTCGGTAAATCCTTCCTCTAATAGTTTTTCGTAAATCATCTTTCTTTTCCGGCTGCTTCCAATCATCCCGATATACACAGCCTTTGTTCTGAGTGCCTGGGACAAAACGACCTTGTCATTCATATGGCCCCTTGTCATGATAACCAGGAAAGAGGATTCATCAACAGGCAGCCTCTCCATAACCCCCTCAAATGGGAGTTGGTGTACCTTTCCGGCATCAGGGAAATTTTTTTTGTTTGCAAACTCCCGGCGATCATCAATCACCACCACATGAAACTCTACCCGGCTTGCGAGAGGGACAACCTGTTTTGATACATGACCACCGCCAAACACATAAAGTGCCGGATTAGGAACAACCGGCTCCACAAAAACCTCGACCGGATTTTTTTTGTCATCCTGAATAGAGAGGACATCCGGCTGTCTCGATCTCAGGATCTGGCTCATCTTCGCCAATAAAATTTTTTCACTTCCCTGTATGCCCGGCAAGGATCCTGCCTGCCGTCCATCCTTCCCAAGAAACAGCTTGGGGACTTCACCGTGCTGCCACCTGTCGGGATCGACCACTGTGGCCATCAAACCAACTCCGCCCCTTTGAGTGACCTTCACTGCTTCTTGGAAGATAGAAAGATGCTTCGAACTCTTCGGCGATATCAGCTCCAGAAATACCTCTAAAGTACCACCACACAGCATATCGGTATCGGCCACATCAGAACCCTTGAGAGAAAACCTGAGGTGAAACGGGAGGCCGCTATCAAAGACATTCTCGGCTTTCTTGAGGGTCTGAGCCTCAAGGATACCCCCTCCTACTGTACCTGTGAATGACCCGTCGTCCATGATCAGACACTTAGTTCCAGCTCCCCTCGGTGACGGACCTGCCTGCTGAATAATGGTAGCAAGTACCGAAAAACGACCCTTTTCTATCAATTCTATGATCTTTAAATAAATATCTTTCATAATTTTTTTCACTATTCAGGCAGTTAGGTTGAAGACTGAAGTCTGAAGTATATCAATCATCTCGCAACGCCCGAATTAAACCATTCAAGACCTTCTCTGTTTCGACTATCTTTGGTTCAAGCAGAGATGAATCCTCGTTGCGTAAGAAGCCCAAACGCTTCGATAAACCAATACTGCTACCTCGTCAGTCAGCTCAAATGCCCTAAGTTTTGTGTGATCGCGCATGATTTGTCCCTAAAAGCCTTCTACCTTCAGTCTATCCACCTGAGTAAAGCAATTTTTTTTTCAAAAACCAGGTAATGTCTTTTTTTAATAGATCCGATAACAACTGGATCGACCGGATTACTCATATCTTTAAGCAGCAATTCAACCAATTCCCTGGCCTCATGATCGCTTGTGAGAAGATCCAGTTTATTTAAAAATGCAATTCGTCTTACTGATTCGGGCATGCCCTTAAAAAGTCCTCCAGACGCATAAAAAATACCGGCAAGGGCCTCAACAGTAAGAATGTCTCCGAGTTTAAGTCCGGTCACTTTCTTAAATTGATCCAACCTGAAAACAACCTTTGCATCAAACTTTCTTCCAATGGCCTCCAGCCCCATCATGGCGATTACTACACTTGCGGAAGAAGGGATAACCGGTTCCTGCCCCGCAGGCACCTTAACAGGACGTCCTGCCGCCCCGTCGGCCTCCAGTATCAAATAATCAATCTGAGATTCCCGGTAAAGTACATCTGCGAGAACAGCGGGTATCCCCTCAATTTTGCCGGACTCAAGACAACTTTGAGCCACAAAGACGTGTCCATGTCTATCAAGATTATCTCTCAGTGATTTCTGACAAACCGTATCAGAAGGGATAAAACTCACACAAGGGGAACGATATGCCTCCCTTTTTCTGACCTTGGTGGTAGTGGTTGTAACTACCCGCTTTCCTCCTGACCTGAGTTCCTCAGCCAGGGCGAACATCAGGCTTGTCTTGCCTCCGCCGCCCACAATTGCTACATGTTCTCTTGGCCCCAGCCCCAGGGCAGAAGCCAAATCCTTTACAATCATTTCTTCCTAAGAACCCTGCTGTCCCCGACCCTCACCGTTACCCGGGTCCGGTCAAAGTACTCTATGAGCGGGATAGTAAATTTACGTGAAACACCTGTTATATCCTTAAGCTGAGGAGTGGTAATCTCGCCATGCTTCTTCAGGAAGTTAATCAACATATCTTCAAGTTTTTCAATAGCCTGGCTGTGAAAATACAGATCTTCCTTGGTTTTTACCAGGACACCTTCTTTTAACATGACTTCAATGACTTCGGCTCCTGTAGTTCCCGAAAAGCTGTCCTTTAAGTCTTTGAAGTATGGGGGCTTGAGTCCGCTCTTGAGATAGATCTCTTCCAGTTTCTTTCGGGTCTCTTCCTGGTCATGAGCTAATGTGACACGGTGACCCTTCAGGCGAACCACTTCCTTTTCCTGTGCAATAATGTCCTCTTGTACAAGCTGATTCACAAGATAGTTGAAAAGCTTTTGATTGTCAGCACCTATTATCTTTGAGCGCAGTTCTTCCTTTATGAGGCCAGTTTTCAGCGGAAATTTTTTGTGGTATTTGCCAATCGTGTCTAAAATCTCGTCTTTCGCTTTCTTTAAATATTCTTCATGAATCAGGATACTGCGTTCTTTATCATATTGAATAATTCTTTTCTGGGCCTTTAGGGCCTTGAGCTCCTCATCCAGTCTCTTTTTGCTTATGTTGGTCAAAAAAGGCAATTCCCCCTGACCTACACCCTGAAAGCGACCGGAAGATATAAAAAGCTCAATAACCTCTTTAGATTTCCCTGTCTGGAGTATCTTCATTTCAGAAAGTACAGCCCTGGAAAAACGTTTCTTTTTATTTGGAAAGGCATTTAGGACCTCTCCACCCCCAATTGTGCGCATTGGGGAATAACTCCTTAGCACATAACGATCATTCCTGAGCACTGTAGTAGGTTCATCGAGTCTGATCTGGGCATAACAGGTTTCCCCTTTATCCAGCTCATCCTTGTCCAGAAGAACTACCGTGGAAATGATTTCTGAAGTACCGGTATGGAAGCGTGCCTTAGCCCTGTTCTTGAGTTTGCGCGGGGCACTGGAAAGGAGATCGAGAACCACATCCACCATATATGTGGGCCTAAGAGAGTCTTTTGTGGCAAGAACATTTCCCCTTCGGACCATGGCTTTTTCAAGTCCTTTAAGGTTAATGGCTGTCCTCAGACCCGCCCGCACCTCATTGACCTCCTTGTTGTGTATCTGAATACCTCTGATTTTCGAGTCAATAGCCTGTGGATATATAGTAACTTCCTCACCCGTGTGGGTCTTGCCTGATACGGTTGTACCTGTAATCACCGTACCAAAACCTTTCATTGTAAAAACCCGGTCGGCTGGAAGCCGAAAAATATGCCCCGCTCTTTTCTCCGGGATCTCCTGAGCCAGATTATCAAGGACCTGAATAAGCTTCTTTATTCCATCTCCGGTAACAGATGAAACTTCAACGATCGGTGCATCAGCCAAAAATGTCTCGGAGAAATATTCAGTGATATCTTCTCTTGCCAAGTCAAGCAAGTCAGGTTCAACCATGTCGATCTTGGTCAAAACGATCAGACCGTGCTTGATCTTTAATAGTTCACAGATCTCCAGGTGTTCCCTTGTCTGGGGCATAACACCTTCATCCGCAGCAATTACGATGGCCACTAAGTCAATACCCGTGGCCCCTGCTACCATGTTCTTGACAAACTTCTCATGTCCCGGCACATCGATGATACCGAGATGCTGTCCCCCGGGCAATTCCAGGTGAGCAAACCCAAGCTCAATAGTAATGCCTCTCTCTTTCTCCTCCTTAAGACGATCAGTCTCAATTCCGGTAAGGGCTTTTATCAGTGAAGTCTTTCCATGGTCGATATGCCCCGCTGTGCCTAAAACAATCTGTTTCATTGAAAAACCCTTTTATATCAAACGTCTATTTTTCCGACGGAATTATGATTAAGGATGCACATGACAAAAAACCCTCTTTATTCCCGATCCAGACCTGGTTTTGCACGTCGACATACACGGCTCCAGTCAGGATATTTAATGACTATCCAAGTTCCTTAATAAGTGTAACTATTACATAAAGCGAATAGATCACAGTGTCAAGACGAATGCCTTAGGACTAAGTCATTAAAAAAGATAACATATGGAAAGAATAGAGATTATTTGTTTTCCGGAAACATGAAATCCTTGACCCCGCCCGATTTAGCGTTGCTTCCATTTTATAGCTGCTTAACTTGAAACACCCACCACGCCCAGAGAGACGTGGTTTGATGAAGCCCCCTCGAAGGGGCCTATTTCTCAAACTCTTTTTCCTTAGCACACACTCGTAATAATCGGGCAACTTATTAACCCTGCGAAAATAGTCGCGGTAGGAATGCCGGTTACCCGGCACCCCCCGCACATCCCGTCATGCCGGACTTGATCCGGCATCCAGAGATTTTAATTTGCTGCCACCTTCCTGGATTCCGGCCTACGCCGGAATGACGACAGTGAGGGATTTAACTGCCGAAGTATTATCGCCTCTTTTTTTAAAGGATGGCAGTGAGCATTTTATAATTTCCCGAAGAAAAAACTGTTCATGTCCCGCCGAAACGATCAAACCTTTTAGGAGGCTGTCCCAGAATGAGATATTCTTTCCAAGATTAAGAAAGGCAAAAAATTATAACTATAGGAATACATTGAAGTATTTCGAGGGTGATAATTTGAGCCTGACGCAGAGATTGGGGAAAATAGCCATTCTCGTACAGTCTCCTAGGGTCGCACGGGCATAGCCCATGGTTTAATTAAAAGATAATTAGGCCAATAGTATTCTAAACCAATCAAGTCGCACTCTCCGTGCCAGAGGTAACAAATTTCTCTGACGAATATTTGGAATAGATAAATAAAATTCTTTAAAAAAAGATATTTAAGAATTTTATTGACCGATAAATACAATTCTGTTAGACATTTCATCCCACTTTACGTATTATTGTATTTAAAATTCCCCGGTAGCTCAGCTGGTAGAGCGAGTGGCTGTTAACCACTTTGTCGGCGGTTCGAGTCCGTCCCGGGGAGCCAGGAATCTATCGCTGTAAGAACTCCATCAGTTTTTACAGCGTTTTTATTTTCAAGTACCGCTAAGATTGCATCTGTTTTACCTACTATTTCCACCATTGGCAATTTTATCAATATCTTTTCTATAAATAACTTGAGATAGCGCTTAGTCATAATTCTATCCTCACCAAAGAACATCTCTTTAATCGTCTTCTGGAATGATTCGATAGATTGGTCCGTATAAATCCCTATTGATATGGTATGAGGCCGCACTATTTCGTGAGCGCAAGATCCTCAAAGAATCACATGTTATACCTCAATGGACACCTGACACAAATCTCTTTAGGGGAACGGATGAACGGCGGAAACGATATGAATGGATGGAAATTGGCTTTAAAATATTTGAGGATTTCCTATCCCTTATATCCTCAAACAATGTGATTGAAGTATTTCCGTCAGCCAGCTACGGAATACCCCTACTTAAAGAGGTGCATGTCAATTTCACGCTCTTTGATCGTAAACACAAGACTGACCAACTCGATGCCATCTGTTGTGCTTTAACCGCGTGGTGCTATTTTAATGATAAATACCAGGCTATTGGAGATCCCGATGAGGGTCAAATAATTGTTCCGAAAATGTAACAGGAAGGGAAATTATTATTCCGATACCTCTTAATACTTAATGCCATAAAAAGAATACTATAGCATATCGTTGATGGGTTCTTGTAAGTCATTTGACCAAACACATAATTAGCATTGGAAATTGCTCTCCTTGCATTTTGTCTCTCCACGAATAGTAAGCGCCGCATTAGAAACTTAAAGGCCAAGGAGAATATAAAGGAAGGCCTCGGAGATATATCAGAGAATTGGAGTTCTATTGGTTGGGTAAACCTGACTTAAGCAAAGGGTTAGGGATAAGATGTAAGGTATCGGGGGCATCAAGTCTTGGCATAGAAAAAACTATTTCCTTTATATTTTGGTAACTATTCAGCGTGTTTTTGTTCCACCATTACGAAAACTTAATTTACGATGGGTCACAGAGCAGCCGCTGGTAATGCATTTTTTGATTTCCCCTAATTTAGATTTCAACCTCATAGAGGACATATTCACCGGATTTGCCTTTCAATGTGGTCCGATAAATTTTATGGATCTCCACCAACCCTTTTACTTCCTCATAGGCCGATTGGGAGATTAACAGCTGTGTGCCGAAATTCTTATTTGCAGTCTCTATCCGACTTGCCATATTAACGATGTCGCCGATAGCCGAAATTTTCCTCATCCTGCCCGTATTAAAATTGCCGACAATGGCTTTTCCAAAATTTATTCCTGCCCTGAACCCAAAAGACCGATCATACACTTGATTGAGATATTCGTTAAAATGAATCAAAGCCTTGTGCATTTCTCGAACTGCATTAATGGCATCCAATACAGGATTTATGCTATTTTCCATTGATCCGAACAACGCCAAGATGCCGTCTCCCGCTACATCGCTGATAATGCCTTTACGTTGCTCAATAATCTCGTTCATCGTTTGATAGTATCGATTTAGAACATGTACAACATCATATGGGGGAAAAGCCTCGGCAAATTGAGTGTAGTTTTCGATGTCAGTGAAGAGAATCGCAAGATCTTTCTCTTTTCCAAGTTTGGTGCCAGACTCATCCTCAAATTGCTTTAAAATGATTTTTTTATCCAATTCGTCAACAACCAGACGCTTGATCGTAATATCCCCACTTATCTTAGTTTGGCAGGCTAATCGAATATTCCGGGGAAATCCCAGCTTCGCGGCCACCTGTTTTTCATTTTTATTTCTGGGGAGGCAGTTGCTCAATCCGTCCATAACATAAACCCGGCAGGTTGAACACCTGCTACTGCCACCACAAACGTGTGTGTGATTGATGCCGGCTTCGAGCATAGCTTCTAATATCGTGTCGTCAGGTGACGCATAAATTGTTTTGTTATCTGTTTGAGATGATATTTTAAACATTACTTCACCCGCTTTTACCTGCATATTGATGAATATGCCAAGGTAACATAACGTGCATTACTCTTGACACGTGTACTACCCAAAAAAAAAGACTACCAATTCAAATATTATTTCTAACAGAGATAATTATTAAGGTCAAATTTCAAGACCCCCATCAACATATCCTGCCTTAAAATAGCATTATCCCCCTAAAACATCCTCGTTTATCCCTAATATGCCTCGAAACCACTCTTAAGCACCTAAAATATCTATGATTTCGACAAGTTAAGCAACCTTTATTCGCTTGGCAAATACCCTGATTTTCGCTATAATATACCGTAAATATTGACTAATTTATAGTTGACGGCACTAAAAAACCCTCATGACATTGATTTGTCCCGGAGGTTTCCTGCTTCAAGGAGAATATAAAGGAAGGCCTCAGAAATATATCAGAGAATTGGAGTTCTATTGGTTGAGCAAATCTGACTTAAGCAGAGGATTAGGGATAAGATGTAAGGTATCGGGTGCATCAAGTCCTGGCTGTCAACTGAATCAATTTGTTGGAGACATTTTTTCCGTGCAAACATGATCTATCTCGTTTCTTACGCGCTGGAGTTCCACGTTTGCTACGTTTCTTTTCTTTCTATGTGCATAATGCAGAGTACACACGATCCTGCATTGAGAAAGGGGGCTAAAAAAACGCCTATTTTCCCAATTCCTCTTTAACTGCAGCCCCGACCTTTGCCAATGTATACGGCTTCATTATGTATTTTCCCGCCCCTAAATCCTGGGCCATTTCCACCTCTTTTGTTTTGGCATACCCGCTGGCTATAATTGCCTTCTGTCCGGGATGAATCTTAATTATTTTCTCGAATGTCTCACATCCACCTATCCCTTTCGGCATCACCATATCAAGGACAATCAGATCTACGGCGTTTTCCTTTATGTATTCAATGGCCTCTTCCCCGCTTGAAACAGTTTCAGCGGTATAACCCAGCCTGGTCAATATTCCGCCTGCGATTTCCCCCTGTCTCTCCTCATCGTCAACCACCAGGATCTTCTCTCCATGGCCGATATAATCATCCAGAGGGACTTCCTCTTTATCAGCAGCTATTTGTTCCCTGGTCGTCGGAAAGTACAGCTCAAATGTCGTACCCTTCTCGCTGGTATTTACGTTTATGTATCCGTCATGATCCTGCATACTGTTCCACACAACAGCAAGACCTAATCCTGTACCGCTTCTGCCCATTACCTTCTTTGTGTAGAAAGGTTCAAATATCCTTTCAAGATCGGTTGGAGATATCCCGGAACCATCATCTGATACGGTAAGGATTACATATTCACCTGCGTGCACATCTTCATACCCCTTCAAGGGTTCATCCAGATACCGGTTCATGGTCGATGCAGTTACCGTGCCCTTGTCCTCAATCGCTTCTGAGGCGTTGCCAATTAGATTCATCAGGATCTTCTTAACGTGAGAAGAGGAACCCGTGATATTTAACAAATCGGAATCAAGCTCAGTTTTGAAAGTAATCAAGGGATGGATTCTTTCGAGTTTTTGATGTTCGGCAGATGCTAAGTATTCTGTGACCAGGGTATTGAGGTTCAGGATTTCCTTGCCGCTGGCTACGCCTCTCGCTATGGTCAACAGGTCTTTCACAACATCGGCGGCCCGCATTCCCGATTCCTGTATTGTCTTTATGGGCTTTCTGAGAGGGCTGTCTTCAGGCAGGTCCATCAGGAGGAGTTCCGGGTAACTTACAATCCCTGACAGGATGTTGTTCAAATCGTGGGCCACGCCTCCAGCCATAAGACCCATGGCCTCCAGTTTATCTGCTCTTGCGAGTTTTTCTTCGCTCTTTCGCAGCGCGTCCTCCGCCTGCTTGCGGTCGGTAATATCAAGAAAAACAACAATACCCGCAAAAACTTCTCCTTTATCATCAAATATTGGTGCTGCATTGGCCAAAACAATTCTGTCTTCTTCATCCGGTCTTCTCACAATAAATTCTTTACTACAAACCTCTCCATACATTATTGCTCTTGCTAATGGAACTTCATCATCCCTATATGGAA
>Ga0233413_10000985_pt1 | contig 12949 bp, 12 predicted proteins | sample Na_anoxic_6_MG_FD_189019 | JGI IMG/M metagenome (GOLD analysis project Ga0233413, IMG submission 189019) | Seawater microbial communities from Saanich Inlet, British Columbia, Canada - Na_anoxic_6_MG | ecosystem: Environmental > Aquatic > Marine > Inlet | place: Canada: British Columbia... | reverse complement strand
AAGCCAACCCTTTGGATAAGCAGTTTGTACCTATGGGAGTGTTCCGACCTATCAAAAGACCTGAAAAGATGTACGGCTTTGGAATCATTGAGCCAGTGTTAGGAGTTCTTAACATGGAAGAGGACAGCTTAAATATGACAATGGAAGCAGTATGGACTGATATTTCTAAACCAATGGAATATAACCCCTCGAATGTTATTGATGAGGCTTCGCTAGAATACAAGCCAAGAACCTTAATCCCTGTTAGAAGACTAGGAGAGAGTGTTGCACCTTTACCAACACCACAGCCTAACATGGGTAACATGTCTTATATCCTAGGTTACATGGAAAAGACTAAGCAGAATGTAACAGCTATTACAGACTATCAGACTGGAGCTAACCAAATTTCAAGAGAGCAAACAGCAACAGAGGTTAAGACAAAGACTTTCTTATCTGAACAACGTACAAGCAAGATACTCCAAAGGTTCGAGGCTGACGTTTTAGAGCCTGCTGGTAGAATGGCACTATGGCTTAACAAACAATACCTAGCAGACCAAAAGAAAATTATATATAGAGTCTTAGGCAAGAAAGGTAAGCTAATGGAAAAAGACATCAAGCTTAAGGACATCGAAGCAATCAAAGACTTAGTTATTGTTAGTGGCAGTTCATCTTACATTGACGCTAACGAAGAGATAGCAAAATGGTCTAATCTACTATTTATGTCTAACAACGAACTACAGTTTGGGCCACAAGGAGTACCAATGGATAGAGAGTATATTTGGAAGAAGCTATTAACTGAAGGTTATAAGATAAAAGACCCTGACAACCTCATTCCTTCTTTGAAAGAACGTGAAGAAGAAACAGTAGCCAACAAGCAAGGTCAACTAACTGATGCTAAAGAAGAAAACCTAGACCCAGCAACAGCAAGAGTCCTAGCCACTGACATACACGAAATACATTTGAAGATACATCAAGCAGCACTAAGAAACCAAGGAACAGAGGGCGTACAATACACACCAGAGCAGACCCAAATGCTAACAGAACATATCAACAAACACACAGAAATGTCAGGAGGTGCTAATCCTTCATTCGCTGGAGCAGCAGAGCAAGCAGTAGCTAATCAAATAACACAACCACCTCAACAGCAACAGTCTCAACAACAATAATAAAATAATAATAATTATATGAGTAAGCAAAACGATCTTTACGAAGAATTTCAAGCGGGCGATATGGCCAACGCTAAGATAGATTTAATAGCAGAAAGAGAACACAACGCCTCAACACTAGCTAAGAGTGTTACACAGTCCACCTTGTTGGCAGGTGAAGACCTGACTAATGATGTTCTAAAAGTAGAACAAAGATACAGTTATCACTATATAGCAGCTCCAGCAGCCGACGAAGTCGTTAAGGCAAGTGCTGGATTTGTTCACGCAATCATCCTTGGAAAATGGGTAACAGGTGGAACAGTAGAAGTATCAGACCACGCAACAGACGGAGACGGAAATGTTAAAATTAAACTAACAGCAGGAGCAACAGATGAATCAGGATTCCCAAAGACTATTCCAGTAAACGCAGTATTTGGAACTGGTATCACAGTAGACACTATTGGACTAACAGATGTAACAATTATTTATAGATAAAATGGCAAGAACAAGAGTAGGCACAAATAGAGATTACAAAATCCAAGATGGCTCATTGGTTACTACTTACGCACCGAACATTGTTGTTAACGGAGATATGGAGCTTGATAGTAATTGGACTGATTGGAATTTAGAGGTTGGAGATGTAAATGAAAGAAGCGACACAAGAGCGAAAGAGGGAACATATTCAAGGCACATTGTAGTGGATGCCACAGGGGAAGGAGCTACAAGTGATAACGTTGATGTTACAATAGGTAAAACTTATAGAGTTTCTTGTTGGGTATGGGTTGTTTCAGGTGTTGCACAATTTAGAAGAAATGCAGCAAGAATAGATTTTACTTTCAGTTCATCAACAACTGGCGAGTGGGAATACTTATCAGAAGATGTTGAATGTACTGAAACAGGAGCGGAAAAGTTTAGATTAGAAGCCTCTGAAGCATCTGAGTATTATGTTGACGAAGTTAAGATTGAAGAATTGAATTTTGTGGAGGAAGAAATAGGTGGATTTGAAGATATAACTGGGTTCACTGTTACTGGGACAGGAGCATTAATTACGGCAGATACAACTAACTTCAAAGAAGGAACGCAAGGACTTAAAACAACATCTGTAAATGCAGCTAGTGCTTACGCAACGACTCCTGCCGATAAATTTTATGATTTTTCGACTGCCAATAGATTTTCACTATGGTTATATATTGATGATTTAACTAAAATGTTTCAAAGTGGGGTTGGCTTGGTTTATTTTTATACTGGAGCTGCTGATTACTATATTTATAGCGTAACTGCTTCACGATTAAGAACTGGATGGAATAGAATATCATTTGCAAAAAGTGATTGTACTGAAAACAATTCTCCAGACTGGAACTTACCTATAACACAAATAAAGTTTAGGGCGTTATCTTTATCAGGGCAGACTGTGAATCTTACAGTTGATGATTTCAGAGTAGACAGATATGAAAAGCCAAAAGTAGTTATTAGTTTTGATGATGGTAATGCCACAGATTATTCGGAAGCGTTTAGTTATATGCAACCACTTGGATTGAAAGGGACTTGTTTTGTTTATAAGGATGGAATAGGAGCTGGCAATCAATTAACACTTGCACAATGCCAAGAAATGTACGTAGCTGGTTGGGATATAGGAAACCATAGTTCTGATGGACAAGACTTGACTTCTGTCACGACTTCCGTAGCAGCAGCGAATGTAACTGAATGTGCTGATTGGCTTATTAATAATGGTATGCCAAGAGCAGCGTGGATGTTAGCCTGGCCACATTCTGCTTTGAATAGTGCAACGATGGAAGCGATTAGGGATGCTGGGATTATAGTCGCAAGACAAGGTGTTAACGACACAAACCCACACGAAACACAAGAAAAGTTAAATTTGAATAGAGGTTCAGTTGCCAATACAAATTCAGTTGCGGATTTGACTGCATATATTGATACAATTATTGAAAGAGGTGGCGTTCTTATCTACAATTTCCACGATATCGAAGACCCAGCAGATGACTCAACGGATGTTTTACCAGCTACATTTCAGTCGGTTATGGATTATATAAAACCACTCCACGACGGAGGAATAATAGATGTAGTAACTATAAGCGAATGGTATAATGGTTTAGATGGAAGAAGAACAACTTCAGGGACTAGAACAGCAGCTGGAACAAGAACAACCGCAGGAACTAGAACAAGCGTATGATAAAAAGAATATGGAACTACTGGTTTAACGACTGTTGCTGGTATTGTGAATAAAAGATGGAATAATACGGTCACAAAGGATATATGAGATGTAATAAATGTAATCAAATAACACAACCCAATGGAACACCCAGTAATGCAAATGCTGGAGGACAAGCACAACAACCTTAGCCTTATGGATAAATTGTTGGAGCAAGTATCTAGCAATAAGATTGATGAAGCCAGACAAACAGCAGCTAAAATCGGAGCAATCAATGAAATTAAATTTGATTTGCTGAAAGCGATTAAAGAAAATGAGAAATAGTTAAACAATTAACCGACTACCTGTACAGTGCCTTTCTTTAGTCGGTTGGGCATTGCACAGGGGATAAAAGTATGAAATACAGAACATTCGAAGGAAAGTGTTTGAGGGAATACATTTATAAAGCATACACAGAGTATGGCTTGGACAAGATATGCGAAGTGTGCAGTACTGAAGAAGATATTTGTGTCCATCATATTGATGAAAACCAAAACAACAACAGCAGAGATAATTTAAAAATATTTTGCAGGGCTTGCCATTCTAGCCATCATAAAAGTTTTACTGGGAAAAGACACTCCGATGAGACAAAGCAGAAAATAAGAGAATGGAATACGGGCAAGTTTGTTTCTGAAGAGACAAGGGCTAAAATAAGTAAAGCAAGAAGAAATGCCATTAACTGTATCAGATGTGCTTAAGGGTTTAGCCAAGAAAAGACAAAGAGCTAAATTCATACACAAGACAAAATACGGAAGGAATATGCCAGAGAAATTCGGCTATGACCTTAAAGCACATATAGAACATTATCAAAGAATTAAAAACACACCATACGATATGGAAAGGTGGGAATAATTGTGACTTGAGTGTAGCCCCAAGGGGTTGCCCCTAATTCATAAAAAGCAGAAGCTCAACTGCGTTACCAAACAGAGTGTAAATTATGGATACAAAAGACGTAAACAAAGAGGAAGCTGTACCAGCCACCAGTCAAGTGGTAGAACAGCCAACTACAGATGTCAGTGAAGACGTAAAAACTCCTGCGGTAGAGGGTCAAGTTGACCAGAGTGTATATGAGAAAGTCAGAGAAGCTATGAAGTCAGAGAGAACAGCAAAGAAAGCCGAGAAGGCTCGTAATGCTGAACTTGAAGCTAGAATTGCTGAACTGGAATCTCAAACACCTCAGCAGGAGGGTACGCCTAAGGAGTACAGTTCTTATGAAGCTAAAGTCGATGTATTGACTTTAATGAACAAGGACAGTTTTTTTAGAGAAAACTCAGACTTAGTGGAAGCCAAGATGACTGATAATCCTTCAATGGATGCTCAATCAGCCTTGAAAGAAGTTAAAGCCGAGTTCTTCGATAGAATCCAAAAGGAGTCGATGCCTGCAGAGGTTAATAAACCTTTAACACAGCAAAAGCCTACCGCTGCTGCTGAACCTCAACAGGTTGCTAATGAAGTAACATTAAAAGACGCATTAGCTGGCAAAGCAGAGATTGATCCTATGCAATTAGAAGCAATCAGAAATGTAATGCCACGACAGAAGTAGAGGCCTATCAAGACAATGGCATCAATTTCAAGTATGAATGACTTAACCACTCATGCTAATTATATTCCAGAAATCTGGCCAGGAATGGTTGTAGAATTTAGGGAAGCTAATTTAGTTATGGCTGGTTTAGTAAATCGTAGAGATGTAGACGTAGCTAACTACGGAGACACTTTCTACTACCCAATTACATCGAAAGGAACTGCGGTAACTTACGCAGCTGGTAACAGGCTAACTGACAACCTACAAGTTGATACAGATAGTGTAATTACCCTTTCAATCAATCAATTCAAAATGCATCCATTCCATATTCCTTGGAATGTTTCAGATCAGGTCAAATATGACACAATGGCTATCAACATGCGACAAGCTGGTGTAGCGATTGCAGAGAATATTGACTCTTATGTTCACACAGTAGCTATCGCAGGATTTACAACTCATGTAAATGACCCTGCTGGAGGAACTGCTCAAGTAGCAGACCTAGCCCTAGATGATATCTTGACAGCGTTCACAACTTTGAACACTTCAGATGTACCAACAGGAGACAGAGCTTGGATCTTTCATCCATCAGCTTACAAAGAACTACTTTCTTTAGAGTATTTCACAAAGCATGACTGGGTAGACAACAGCCCAATGACTACTGGACTTATCGGAAGTATGCTTGGTTCACCAGTTTATCAGTCTACTAACGTAGGAACTACAACTGGAGGTTCACCATCAGAAACTACTTATGGTAATCTTTACATGCACCGAGATGGAATCGCTTTGGCTATGCAACGTAAACCAGAAATGGAAAGCGAATACGATATTGATACTCAAGGTATCCTTGGAAATGTTCGAACTGGATACGGAGCAGTTATCTTGCGAGCAGATCACGGAATCGTTATTGAAACAGTTAATGACTAGTTTCCTTATAAGGCCTCTTCGGGGGTCTTATTAAGCAAATTATTATGAAAATATTTAAATGCGACAAGCTATGCACAGTTTCCGACAGGGAAGTAACCTGTGACAAGTGCGGTAAGAAGACCAAGTATCTTTGTGACGTTCAGAGTGAAGAGGAGAGAGATATTTTAGTAACAAACCTACAAAAGAATAAGTTTAAGAAAATAATCAAAAAATAATGGCAACCTTAGCATCATATACAACCCTAGTCCAAACTGAAGCTGGCGATACCTCCACAAGGGCTAAGTCAGTTATTGAACAGGCTATAAAGGACACTTACAATGAAATCCTCAACTTTACATCTGAGTATCTTATCGGAACAACCGAGGAAAGCGTAACAGCCACAGTAGACCAAAGGTACATCTCAACAACGAATGTTTATCAGGATATTAAAAGTGTTTTGTATAAGTCAGTAAGTAGTGACACATATAGAAACCTTTACAGGTCATCAGAAGAAGACTACTACCAGTACGGAGTCAACAGAGATTCAAGCACTCCTTTGAGTTGGTATCTAAATGCTTTGAACATTTACTTTGATGCACCATGTATTGACGCTGGGACAGTTAAGATTAGTGGGATTGTAGTCACTGATGAATTAACAGGCACTGTGACATCAATTATCCCAGACAGATTTACTCAAGTGTTAGTAAAGGGTGCTGTAGCTCATTTCAAGGCTTACGAGGGCGTACAGGACGCTAGGGAATACTTTAAGGTATACAGAGGACCTTACTTTGAACAAGGAAAGGTTGGAGGTTCGTTAAAGTGGATGATGGACCAACTTAATACAAGACAGAAACCTTTAAGAATGAAAATAAGAGGTAGATAATAAAAACAATGGCGTACACATCAAACTATCAGGTCAGGAATATTCCTTCGCTTAGTGGAGGGCTAAACACTGCATCAGAGGCAACAGAAATAGCAGACAACGAAATGGCAGACTGCGAGAATTTTGCTGTGGACGAATCGTCTATGATTACAGCACCTGGGATTGTACCTGGTGACTATGTTCCAGCAGAAGGCCCTTACTGGGGTATGTTTCATTTTATTAAATCAAACGGAGACACGGTATTTATTAGACAAAGAAAAGGCAAACTAGAATATAACACAAGTGCATCTACATTTTACTTCTTAGGTTGGACAGAATGCACCTTGCCACAAACAGGAAGCCCAGCAGAGAACATATCTTTGACTCAAATGACACCTTGTTTCGCAGCCTTGGATGATCAAGTAGTGTTCACTAACGGAACTGACGAGGTGATGGTAAGTTCTGACGGCATAACTTGGACAATCCCAGAAACTTATGGAAGTCCAGCAGAGTATTTGCCTAAAGCACGCTATGTTATTAACAACGGTTACAATAGATTAGTGTTCGCAAGCACAGACGATGACCCTTCAATCATTTATTGGTCAGATATCAATGACCCTACGACTATAAGCACCTCATCTTACCAATATATAGACCCAAACAACGGTGAAGCGATAATTGGGATAGGGAAAACGCCTTCAGGTTCGCTAGTTTGCTTCAAAGTTAAGTCTTTTTACACTATTGACGACGTTTCTTTAGGATCAGTGGCTGTAAATTACATAGGTTTCTTCAAATTAGCCAATCATCACACTATTCAGACAACAGAAGATTCAATCATAGCGGCTGGAGTAGATGGAGTGTACGAATTACAGGGTGGAGTGATGAGAATTATATCAGGACGTATCTTAATGGGTGGTAGAAACCTAACTTTGCACTCAGAAGTGTTCAGGTCTGGATATTACAAGAGAGAGTACCACTTTTCAATGCCTACTAACGTAACAAGCGACTATAATGCACAGGAATACGTCATACATAAGGACTTAAGACGAGATGATGCAGTGCAACCTTACGTTATAACAAGAAACCAAAGATATATCGGTGCTTATCACCACGTTACAGAAGAAGACACTGTTTTAGGAAAGCCAGGTGGTCTATTTGTAGGAGATTCTAGGTCTGCCGTTGGTTCACCTGCCGCTGGTGGTACAATGTTCGGTTGGATTAACTCATACAGACAGACATCATACACTCAAGGAATAATGGGAGAAGCACAGCCAGCATATTTCACTACAAAGTATTTCACAGAAGATAAAGCTTTCTTTGCCAAGAGATTTACTAAGTTGTTTACTCAGTTAAAGATATTAAATGATACCAGCGTCACATTAAGCTATAGATTCCTACCTTACGGGGCGTGGACTGACCACCAACAAACGGTAGAAGCTGGGGAGCTAGACTTCTTGCTAGAAGACAGTTCTGAGGGAGGTTTTAGCGAAGGGTATAGTTTCTTTTTGCAAGACACCTCTGACTTAAAACAAGACTTGGAAAGTTCGACAAATGAGCCTGGTGGTATTCAGTTTAAAGTATCTACTAATCAGATAAATGATGTATATGTGCTAGGCATGGCTTACAAATTCTTAATAAGAAATAAATTCAAATAAAATGGCAATTTCACTATCATTTCCAGATTCTACTTATACGAGTGCTAACAAGCCTTCGGCTGATACTCTTAAAGCAGATCTGACAATAATTGAAACTGGGGTAAACGCTAATCAGGTATTAGCAGTAGAAACAACAGACACAAATGTAAAAGCTAACTCTTGGGTATTAGATGAGGACGCTATGGGAAGCGACTCAGACCAGAAAGTAGCGACACAGCAAAGTGTGAAGGCTTATGTAGACGCAGCGATAACAGCAACCAAGACAGCTTTGTTCCCTGTTGGCTCAACCTATGTAAATTATTCAGTATCAACTAACCCAGGTACTTTACTAGGTTTTGGAACGTGGGTAGCAATTACAGAAGAAGTCCTTGTTGGTAAAGCAGGCTCAGGTACATTTGATACTATAGGTTCATTAGGGGCAGAAACAGAATCAGTAGCTCATACACATACAGGGCCAAGCCATACACATGGAGATGCTCATACACATTTATCCCTAAAAAATGCACTAGCATCAGGTGGGTTTTCTTCAGAAGGTAGCGATGATAGTAACGCTTTAACTTTTTCTCAAAGTTCCGAAACAACAGACGCAGGTGGAACTGGGAACACAGGGGCTATGAGTGCTAATGCAACTGCAAGCATAATCCAACCAACAAGAGTAGTTTATATGTGGAGAAGAACAGTATAATTATGGTAAAATTAGATGACTATCGTGTCGGAGTAGACGCTAGACACAACAGAGTTATGAACGTCGGAGAACCTAAACTGCCTACTGACGGAATGCCTTTTAGAATACCAAACATAACAACGACAGAAAGGGACGCTTTGCCAGATATACAAAATGGACTAATAATTCTAAATACAACGACTAATAAAATACAAGCGAGAGTCAATGGCTCTTGGGTAGACTTAAATTAAATATATGGCTAGAACAACAGCAGAACAATCACAAGCAAATATACAAGGCTTGATAAGCCAGGGGTACACTCAACAACAGATAGGAGCTTTTGACTATGGTGAGAGGCTTAACCCTACAGAGATACAGAAGTTTATACAGCAAACAGGCCCTTCTGCAGGTCAACAGGCTAAACAAGGGCTTCAAGACGTTGCTTCACAGCAGTACGCTTTTGATCCTCAACAATTCCTTCCAGGGATTCAACAACAGGCTCAAGGAGTATTTGCCCCTCAACAAGCCCAGCTAGAGGCTATCAGGCAGTTACAGTCTGCACAGGCAGAGGAAGCCACTTTAACGACAGAGGAGCAATTCAGCAAGCAATTACAGTCCGAGGTTGAGTCTATTAACAGACGTGGTGCTTTTTTCAGCGGTGGAGCTGTAGAAAGAGAAGCAGAACTCGGGGACTTGAAACTCAGAGCCTTAAATCAACTAGGGTTACAAGCTCAAGCAGCAGATTTCAACAACTTAGCTCAACAAGGACTATTACAGGCTGAAGAATCACAATTTATTCAGGATAGGCTATTCAATGCAGAGTCAGGTGCTTATGCTAGATGGACTGACCAACGTAACTTTAGTTATCAGGCTGCTTTGCAACAATATAACGTATACCAAGACGAAAGGGACTTTGCTAGAAATGTTTTTGAAAGCGACAGGACTTTTAAGCTCACACAAGAACAAGCAGAAAGACAGCAGAAGCAATTTGAACAAACATATAACATTACCTCAGAGCAGTTTGAGCAGTCTAAGAAAGAGTTTAACATCGATATGAAGATTAAGGGGCTTAGTTATGACCAAGCTTTAGTGAATTTCAAACAAGGGACTGCTAAGACGAACACTGGATTATTTGGTAACATTGGAGGGAAAGATACTTTAGACGTACTGAGCAATTTATGGAAACAATCGACTGGGGTATCGCCAGTAGCCGACACTGGTGGTGGAGATTTTCTCTTCGATGATTAAGATTAAACTTTGACTTAAAACAATGGCCACATTTGAACAACAAGAAAGAAAAAAGAAAGAGCGTTCTCAACTTTTAGAGATGCTACAAAAAGGGTACGACCCTGATTTTATAAAATTTGCTACCTATGCGACTGGCGGTGAGGTAGGAGCTGTAGAAAAAGAACTCAACACACTGAGTGGGCTTGGTTATGGCGAGACACCAGAGCAAGTCGAGGTTGGCGGCGTTGGATTTGATGCAAGCAACCTTTCCATCACTGAGGCTCTAGCTCTTGAAAAAAGAGGTGAAGAAAGAGCTGTTGTAGAAACAAAGGCTCAAGAATCCAAAGCTTTAGCACAGACAGCGTTAGATGATTTTAACGTCAAGCTTTCACAGTTAGAAACCGCTATACAAGATAAGTCTGGTTTGAAGAGTGCCGTTGGTACTTTCATAGGTGGCAGACTACCAACACCAATTTCAGGTAATAAACAAAGGTTCTTAGGTGCTGTAGACCAAATTGTGTCTACTGAGGCCCTAGATTCTTTGATTGAAGCAAAGGGCAAGGGTGCAACATTTGGTGCTTTGAGTGAGGGGGAAATGAAAATCTTGAAATCAGCAGCGACTAAGTTTGGAACTTGGGAAGTTAGAGATAAAGATGGAAATATAACAGGATACAACGCTAAAGAGGAAGACTTTTTGAAAGAACTGAATAATATTAAGACTTTAACTGAAAAAGCTAAGGGCAAACTAGCACCAGCCGTTGAGGCGGTTGCAGAGGTTGCAGAAGCACCGACTGCCCCTGAACAAGCTAAGCCAGCCTATGTTATTAGAGGAGAGAGAATGACAGACGTTCAAGCTAACGAATGGGCTTTAGCTAATCCAAATGATCCTCTCTCAGGTAAAGTCACAGCCAAGCTACAACAAGAGGGGTTTGCAGCAGAGGCGGTAGAGACTCCAGAAGTTGAAGCTGCTGCACCTGAAATTACGCCAGAGAAAACACCAGGGATTGCTCAAGACTTTTCATCTACTCCTGACGAAGAAACATTGATAAGCAGACTAAGGTCAACTTACGATAAAGCTGGGCTACGACAAGACCAGATAACAAATGCAACAGCAAGAGGAGAGCAAAGTCTGGCGGAAGGTGTAATGCAATCAATGGCTAACGGCGTCCAGTCTATACTTAATGCTGGTGGGGATGTATTCGTGGAAGCTCTTGATCTTGCAACAAGCGATGACTATGTTAACCAAAAATTGATGCAGTTCACAGAGAGTTCTGCAGGAAAAGAATTTTTAGAATTTGCTAGTGAAACAGGAAAAGATATTGAGTTTTTTATAGAAGAAAACCCAAGAGCAGCTAGAAACCTTGCTGTACCTTTGACGTTGCTTGAACTAGCAACTATTGGCGGTGGAAGCACTGCAGCAAAAACGACAGTGAAAGGAACTGTGGCGACTACTAAAAATATGCTTAAAACTGCTGGTGCTGTTGTCGGAGGAGCTGCAGAAAAAGCTCCACAATTAACTAGCAAAGCAGGGCAAGTTATCAAGAAAGTTAAAGACTCACCGATCTTTAGTTTAGGCAAGAACCGTGTCAAAGACTATGATAGTGCTGTGAAGAGCGTTGAAAGGAATTTGCAAAATCTCGTTGAAGACAAAAAAGTGCTGACAAATGCCCTTAGCAAAAACAGCACTAATGTTAATGCTACTATTGCTGAACGATACGCTGACAAGATTGATATAAACTTAGACACCAAGAAATTAGTTACAGGCGGTGCGCAGGCTGCGGCAGATCAAGATATTAGAAGATACTCTGATGCTTTGGCAACACTTTTCAGAGAAACAGACGAAACTGTTGGTAAAGTTAGCACAGCGGATATTATCGCAAGAATCCAAAAAACAATCGATAGCCCAAGTGCCAAGACTGACTATGTTAATGCTGGTGGAAAAGGCGGTAGTTTCCAAAAAAGCTTAACTAAGTCATATCAAAACTTGATGGAACAATATCCTGATGGTATGACTCGTGGCGAGCTATGGGAACTTAGAAAGGGGATTGATAAGGCGGTAAACTCAATGGCCGACACTAATGCTGCTAAGAGGATGAGGACTATTACACGACAAGAATTACAGAAACAATTACTAGAAAATACACCGCAAGAAATACGTGGAAGCGTTGAAGCTGGGTTCAAGGAACTACAAACAGTTATTGAGGCAAGAGACTTTCTTAAAACACTTGATGCTCAAGCCATTGTTGGAGGGAGAATGACTGATATTATTAGAAATTCTGCTAGTTCACAGGTAGGTGGCGTGATTGGTGCTGCTGCTGGTGGTACTGCTGGTTTTGTTGCGAATCCTCTCTTAGGAGTAGGTTCAGCAGTAGCTGGTTATGCAGCATCTGTAAAGATTGGGAGATACTTTGCGAGAAGGTCTATTGTAACTCCAAAGGCTAGAGCGCTTTTAAAGGCGCATGTTAAGAAAAACCCTCAGTTTATGAAGGATATTGAAGCCTATACTAAGACTACCAAAGACACTACGCTGAAAACGTCTATCAAGGAAGCTTTAGGACAAATTAAGGAAGGCGTGCAGAGTATTAAGCCTGGGATGACTATTGAGAATGTTGTGCAAGGGCTATCTAAAGCAGAAGTTGACGATGTTACAAGAGTTTTAAAGGATATAGGCTATGATGGTTTCGGAGGAATGGATAAAGACCAATTTATAGGTCACTTCTCAGAAGCTAACAGGGAACTATATGAAAAGATTATTAAAAGAGATAAGACTATATTTGATAGAG
>Ga0233413_10000984_pt1 | contig 12951 bp, 12 predicted proteins | sample Na_anoxic_6_MG_FD_189019 | JGI IMG/M metagenome (GOLD analysis project Ga0233413, IMG submission 189019) | Seawater microbial communities from Saanich Inlet, British Columbia, Canada - Na_anoxic_6_MG | ecosystem: Environmental > Aquatic > Marine > Inlet | place: Canada: British Columbia... | reverse complement strand
ACCGACTCTGTGGGTTTGTTTCTTCCATTCCTCAACCGAATCAAATTCAGCTGCAAACTGTGGTTCCCAGAAAGCAATATGACACATTCGTCCAATGCCGAATACCGTAATAAGCTTTGCACCCTTTATTTTCAACTCGGCGATTTCTTCCGCATACAGTGGAAGACTCTCCTTGGTTGCAAAATGCCTCTGTTTAAGCGGTACGGTCAATTCTTCAAGAGGTCCGTAAAAAGCTTCTCCCATGGCATTCTGGAATGCACCGGGATCATTCGGGTCTAAAGTATTCCCGTCGCCGTCGCTCCACTCGTCCATGTTGAATCCATGGACATGGGCTGCGTTTACTCCCCATTCCTTAAGAAAATAGACCGCCCAACGGTACATACCCATTGGTCCTACGGGAAGAATCATTGCAAGTTGCCTGCCTTCTTCGCCTGTAGTTTTGATTTCCATTGCTATCTCATGGCCCATCATCATGTCGAAGTCATGAATATTATCACATTTAACCGGCTTGAAATTCTGATTCCAGAATGGTTGCCTTTCAAAAATACTTTCAGGCGGATTTGAACAGCATGCGTCAATCTTTTTAAAATCCCAACCTTCGGGGTAAAAACCCTCCAGCAGCGACCCTTTTAGTGTATCAATAAAATTCATTGTCCCCTCCTATGGTAATAATCTTTCAGTTGTCTGTCTGGGCCATGTCCTGCACGGCCTGAAGCCTTCGGCGAATTTTACTCCGCTTTGCAGACCACGGAACCGTGAAACTGTCCTTACAAAATCAAGGAAGTCAATTCCGTCGTGAACCTGCATCCATTTCACCTGGCTTTCATGCTTGGCCACCGCTTCAAGTTTCCTTTCAATTGTACCTGTCACATCGACATACTCCTCAGGCAGGAAATTCACTCCCGCAAGCGTATCCATGTAAAACAGCGGGGCTATCAATCCATGGCCCTCACCCGGGCCAAAATGAGGAACGCTTGATGAAAAACTGGCATTGAACACAAGCTTCCCTGTCTCCACATGATCTGTCATATAGTCCTCTGGCGAGTGTGTAATGATGACATCTGGTTTCACATATCTGACTACCTCAATCACCTTTTTAACCGTTCCTTCATCATGGGAATTCACCGTTAGGTCCCCCACATCGATATTTATTACTTCCTTTGCGCCGATTACTTCCCCGGACCGTTCGGCCTCAGCTGTTCGAATACGTCTAAGTTCCTCAGGTTCAATCACGGCATGCCCCATATCCCCGTTCGCCACGTGGCACATGAAAACTTCATTACCGAAATCAACATATTTCGCCAGCGTTCCGCCGCAGCCAATCTCCAGGTCGTCAGGATGGCATCCTATAGCCAGAACTTTCATAAAATCACCTTACTTTATGTGTTTTCTGCAAACTTCCAGGAATGCAGCAATACATCTCTTTATGTGCACTTCTTCCCAACTGGGATGGAGGAACAGTGAAATGGTCCGCGCCCTCAGGGAGTTAGCCATTGCACAGAATGTTTCGTCATATTTAACACTTTTTTTGTCTGTATATTCCTTTGATTTAAATGGAAATTTATGTGCCCCGAAACCATTGAGCTCGCGGTATGCTTTTTCTTCATAAGCCTCCGGCCATTGTATTCCGTAACAAGGAATTCCCATTCCCTGGAGTTCCTTGACAAATTCCGGCGCATCAATGTCTAAAACATCGGTGTTGAGAACAATCGGGTACCACCAGTATGAGTTTTTACGCTCTTCTGTATTGACCGGTAATTTGCTGATTCCCCTCTGATTTTTAAAGGCTTCATCATACATTGCGGCAAATTTATATCTTCTTGCAAGGTTCCAGTCATCAAGGCGCTTTATCTCATTAATTCCTATTATGGATTGTATTTCAGTCATTCTGTAGTTAAAGCCGACACGATTATGTATATACGGAAGTTTTTCCTCAAGCGCCAGCATATTCAGCCTTTCTTTGACATCATAACCATGATCCCGGAAGGAACGGCATTCCCATGCAAGATCCTCATCATTGGTTACAACCATGCCGCCTTCGCCGCCTGTTGTGAAATGCTTGCTCTGGCAAAAACTAAAGCACCCAACATCACCGATTACCCCGGACTTAATCCCTTTGAATTCTCCTCCGAAACACTGTGCGCAGTCTTCAATTATTTTCAGTTTGTGTTTCTTTGCGATATAAAGTATCGGCGCCATATCAGCAATAACCCCATAAAGATGAACAACAACTATAGCCTTTGTGCGCCTTGTTATAAGGTCCTCAATACTATCCGGGTCTATGGTATGGTCTTCCGTTACATCGCAGAACACAGGCACTGCTCCAGCCTGTACAACCGCAAATGATGAGGCAATGAATGAATATGAAGGCACGATTATTTCATCACCAGGGCCTATGCCAAGGCTTGAGATTGCTATATGCAGTGCAGCCGTTCCGTTTGTGCAGGATATTGCAAACTTACTTTCGTTCCACTCTGCCCACTTTTCTTCAAACTCCATTCCCTTTTTACCAGTCCAATAATTAACTTTTCCGGTTCTAATCGGTTCCTGGATATCCTTGATTGTTTCCGGTGCAAACTGGGGCCACATGGGAAATCCCAGTTCTTCGATACCGGCTCCGTTCATTACTTTTTCTTCAGCCATTTCACTAATCCTCCCTTATTTCTCTTACTGTTAATTTGCATTTTGCCCTATCGGTCTGCGATAGGTCCATATTAAACTCATAGCCCATTTGTTCAAGCACCCGGCTGTATAGCGCAGGGCAGTGTTCACAGTAGGCCTTATATGGCTCCATATGCTTCATTTCAAGAAGCATTCCCTTAGACGGACATTTAATCATGTCAATTGCGAATTCGCCTTTTTCTTCATCAAGTGTCATTTTAAAATCAGCTGCTTCTTCATTCAAAGCCTTCTCCCAGTAAATAAAACACCCTTCGATTCCATGCTTTTTTACCAGCTTCTTAAGGCTGCCTTCCAGATATAAGTCGGAAAGACAAGCCCAGAACTCATTCACTTTATCCCTGCCTCCTTTTGCCTCAAGAAATTTGAATCCTTCGCTATAAGCCGGTATGAATTCAGTACAGGAAATCATTATCGTCTCCTTTGAAATCGCTGCCTGCAGGCACCTGTCTCTGTAGTAAATTTCTCCATGATATATTCATAGGGTGTTCCTTCACACATTGTCCTATACACCGTAGTATATGTCTCAATATACTTCGTTACCGGCTTATGTCCATTCTTTTCAAGATATGCAATCCCCGGGCAAGCATCCTGCGAAATTGTGAGAACATCGTTTTCAAGTACTATTGAAACAGGCCACTCTTCTTTTTCATATATGTCTGTAAAATATTTCCTCAGGCACTCAAGCCCGTCTGTTTTCATGTTTTCGGTCCTCTGTGAATGAAAGGCCCTTGAAAACTGCACAAGATATTCGATCAAGGCTCCGACCCCAAATTCATCACAAATATACTGCATGAGCATATTCATTGAAATATGAAAATCCCGGTGAAGGTATTTATTGTCGGATGCCCTCCGCTCTATAACTTTCATCATTCGCCTTTCAAAGGGTTAATTAACTTTTCAGCCACTGTTTTTACAAGACAGTCTCCCGCATTATATTCAAGCTGGCTGGACCATGCTGTTTTTACTTCATATCCCCCCTGGGAAAAGGCTTCCTCCTTGGGAATGTATCCCGACTGGCTGTTCGCAAGCCCTATTATCATTGTATTTTCACATGGTGATAATTTTTTAACTGCCAAACCGAACTCAACATAGACCTCTCCGGGGAATGTAAAGAACGCATACTCGCCTATCGAAAGTCCCTGTAGCACAGTTTCAAATTCCTTATCCGGCCGAACTATCATGCCCTTTATCATTTTTGCATAAGTTTTATCGGGAATACCGTCGAATTGGTCTTCAATTTTATCTTTATCCCTTTCAATGACCATATCCGCCCAGTCTTTTTCCTCCTCTGTTATTTCCCTGTACGGGAATGCCGCTATTTTAGAAACATAATTCATTTCACCTTTTTCTGTCTTTGAATTATCAATGCATTCTTTGGAATATTCTCCGAGTTTCCTTCCAATTCTTTCTGTTTCGCGAAAGTCCCTCCACTGATCAGGATTTTCATAATTCAAATGATTAATATTCCCTTCGGCTCCGTTAGCAAAAAGTACAACGGCACTTTTTCCGTATTCTTCCAGCAGATAATTGTCCAAGTAGTTAATGTAGTCTCTGGAAATCAGCCAGTCCAGACCGACCAATATGGCCGGATGAAGTGTAAAATTAACAAGGACAGCCATCATTTCCCCGGCTCCATCCCAAACCGACAGTGTTATTAGTTCCGGATCTATGGGTCCTGTTGTGCCAACAATATCTTCAATTTCAAACTCTTCGAAATTCATAACGACCTTGCCGTTTTTCCTGACAAGCCGTCTGTTAAAACTAAGTCCATATACTTCCTTTTTACCGGATTTTAATGTGACATCTTCATATTTCTCATGAATTGCCTTACAGCCCTCAGTAACTTCTGTCGAAACCCAGTCGAGGTATTCATCGATTATATTGTCAATGCCATGATAAAAACGCATGCATGTGTCCGGGCCGGAGTGAGTATGGGTCCCCCACATTGTGATGTTTGAAGAATTAATTCCGGTTGCTTTTTTAACTCTGTCCCTTATATCTGTGCATGTTGTATATTTAAGTCCAACAAAATCAAAACCCAGAAGACAGATTTCTGTTTTTCCATCATCCAACATCAGAACATTGCAATACAGGTCGTCATGAACGCCCCTTGATTTATTATCTAACCTTACATTACCGCCCATTGGAATGCCGTTGCCCGGTGTTATTTTAATTCTTCCTGCCGCTGCTTTCATTCTTCACCTCAAAATATTATGTTAAATATATGTCTGGCACCTCCCGCTGTAACGGGATTGCCCTTAAATCCGGATAAGCGAATTGGAGTGTCTTTATTACCGTCCAGCCCGATGGTTTTCATATTCTTCTGTACTTCCCAAAGAAATTTTTCGCCAAGCTCAGTCGCTTTACCGCCAATTACAACCACTCCGGGGTTAAGTAAATTTACGGCATTATTAATTCCATAAGCGATATACTTGGCCATTCTTTGTATTTCATCGGAAAATTCTCCATTATCTATATATTCTTCTGCTATTATTCTAAATCTTTCATCAAGGCTTCCTGCATTGGGAAATTCCGGCGGGAATCCCGTGTCATGCTCAATGTCAGCAATCAACGCCGGTATGCTTGCTAATGTCTCAAGGCAGCCCCTGCTGCCGCATTTGCAGTGCGGTCCGTTTATATCTACTGATATATGTCCTATTTCACCCGCCAGAGAACCGGATCCTTCGTACATCCTGCCATTTATAATAATTCCAGCGCCTATTCCGGTGTGAATATCAACGTATATAAGATTATCTATATTCCCGGTTATTTTCCCGAACTCTTTTTCCGCATATGCGCTAAGACTTGATTCATTTATTAACTCCAGCCTAATTCCCGGATATGATTCTTGAATCACTGAATAGAAATCATTTTTGATATCAATCGGTAAGATAGTGGAAGATATAATTTTATTGTTTTTCCTGTCAATGATTCCCGGTGCGCCGATGCAAATGCCAAGGAGCTGAACTTTTTGAAAACCATTTTTTTTAATTGCCTTTGAAATTTCTTCAAGCATGGAAATACCAAGATTATCATATTCAGGAAGGACTATGAAGTTTTCTGATATAGAACAACAGTTTAAATCAAAAAGCCCGAGGTTATATCCATTGTCCTGAAGGTCTGCTGCGATTATACAACCCCCCTTTGGTTTAACCTTGAGCATTATTGGTTTTCTTCCACTGGTCGGAATATCCCCGGTTCCGTCTTCAAAAATGAATCCAGCGAAAATCAATTCCTCGGCAAGAGTTGATACGGTTGTTGGGCTCAGACCCGTCCTGTTTGCAATTTCAGCCCGCGATATTCCGTCGCTGATGCTGACAAGCTTAAAAATGCGTCTGATATTAGTTTCTTTAATCAGCTGCTGACTGCCTTTTGAAATTTTATCCGCGCCATCAAACAATTAATTTCTCCAATGACTTTATTAATTGTATTATATCCTCAGCCATCATAGCAGTCAATATGCATTGTTACATATTATTTAGTTTTTCAATTATGGCGGATGTTGTTTTTTTATTCACTTTTTTGATTTTTATGAATTTAAAAGAATCTTTGTTTTTATTGATAAGGTCAAACCAATTTTTGCGATACCCGCTTCTGTTTGTCCATATTCTTCTTATGTTAACCAAATGTATTCTCTTCTTTGCTCTTTCCTGGATATTATTGCTAAGACGGAAAATATGTTTCAGTTTTCTTAAGATAACATTTTTAGTATTGGTGAAAAAACCAACATCAATAAGAATAAGCAAATCTGCTTTATCAATAAATTGCTCAGCCCTGTGTTGATATATACCTTCAATTATCCACTTATCTCCCGAACAGGCCTCAGAGATTATTTTGACGACCTCATCAACAGGCTTCATCCTGTGGTTGGAATCAAAACACCTGTCATCAACATGAATAACAGGCAGTCCAAGTTTCCCTCCAAGTCTGTCAGCTAAGGTTGTTTTTCCAGAACCCGAAAATCCGATAATTAGTATTTTTTTAAGTTGTTCCATTTTATTATCTCCAGTAATCCTCAATCAACTGCCTTACAATTTTTACGGCTTTGCCGGCTTTAGTCCTGTCATCGGTCAGGGTATAGATGTCGCGGAATAATATTTCAGCCTGGCAGCCTCTTGCAGCAGCCATTGTCTTTTTTATGTGATCCGTAAATGCTGCTTCGTCGAATGAACCCACTCCCAGAAAATTGGGGCTTGGCTTTCTGGAATATATAACATTGGTTCCCTTTAGTGCTTCCCCCATATAATTTTCATCACACCATGGTGATATTGAGACTTTCCTCAGGTTTGCAAGCTTACTAACACACGACTCCCATATCTCATGCACAGGCTCACAGCATCCATAATACACTAATCCAAAACGCTCTGCGGCCTTTTTAAATATCGGAAATATAAACTCTTCATACATAGAGGGGGATAATCCTACGCTTTCCTGTGAATTCATGTTTCCCCAAATGTCACGGGTTGTTATTTTACCGGTCTTTTTGCATTTATCAGTAGGGAGCTCAGCAGTAAAACCATAGCTTCCGGACCCGGCCCTGGCATTGCCGTTGTCCAATGCCAAAAGCCCATTTTGCTCCTGCCAATCCATATACTCAAAGGAGTCTTCCAGTATGAAATTAAAAAGTTTTTCTGTTTCTTCCGGATAATCAATTATGGAGTACATAAGCCTTTCAAGGCCCATGATATTAACCGCCCTTGCAGTAAAAGACATGAACCACAACAGTGAATTGTTTGATATCCTGACATCCAGGATGTCGCCCAGAAGGTCCTGTGTAAAATCATATTGCTCTATTGTGCCGGTATCATCGTATGAATATACTGACTTTTTCAGCACCTGGAAATCCTCTTTTAGGTCTTGTATGGGATGTTCATAGCTATATCCCAGTTCCCTGCCCTTGGCATCCTTCGCATGGCGAACAATCCTATCCTGGTCAAGTTCCCTCATGTTTATCTTGCGGTTTATTTCATAGAAATCAGGGACAACTTTGTCGTCATTTATTAATTCATAATTTGTTATATGAGATAGCATTTCTTTTTCAATAGCAACCGCTGCATCGGATTTGCAGAATATTTCAGGAAATAACTCTTCCTTGAACGGTCCATGTTCAACCACAACAATAGGGGTATCACTTTTTAATGCGTTGTTTGCATACCAGTGCCTGGTCCTTTCCCCCATAATGGGCAGCTTCGCATATTCCAGCTGTCCTTTTGCGAGATTCCTTAGGAAAAGACGCTCTTCTTTAGTAATTGTATAACCGGACATTATACCCTCCATTACTTGGTTTTACTTATTATATAATACTTATAAACACAATATGCGGTAATTTTTCATATATTTAAATGTGAATGATTATTTGTATTTAAACTATGCGTAGAATATAATATTAGAATCAAAAACTACAAAGGAGACACATTATGTTTTGTGAAAAATGCGGTAAAGAAATTCCTGAAAACTCAAAATTTTGTTCAGGCTGCGGAACCAAGGTAGTGCCGGCAGAACCAGTTGAGCCAGTTGTTGAACCCGAACCGGTCGCAGAGGTTGAACAGATTGCCGAACCAACGACTTCGTCAAAGGCAGAACAGACCCCTCCTCCTCCGATACAACCGGTTTCTTCAGTATATAGTACAGGATATAATTCAAAGGGCAACCTTGTTAAGCCACTGAGTATAGGTGCATATATTGGAATGTTCATACTTTTATGCATACCGATTGTTAATCTTATCATGCTTCTGGTGTGGAGTTTCAGCGATACCGTAAATATAAACAAAAAGCACTTTGCCATCGCGCAATTAATAATGATTCTTATCGGTATATTGCTCAGTATAGGTTTTGCTATTGTTATGATTCGGTTGGGATACGGCTGGTATAACTGGCGCTTTAATTTTTAGGCGGTATATGCTATGAGCAACAAATTCTGTACCAACTGCGGGGCCGTTGTAAATCCCGGCGTGAAGTTCTGCGGTCATTGCGGAACAGCGGTAGCTAAAGAGCATGTTACCCCTGATATTTCACGGATAAAACCAGACGCCGATAAGTTAAAAAAATTCATATTACCTGCGAGCTATAAAAAGGGACTTGTTTCAATGAAAGCTTGTACCCTGATTTTCACGGCTAATGAAGTAATTATGGCAATGGTTGACAAAAAACTGATGCAGCAACATATAGCCGACGTTAAGGAAAGTGTTAGAGAAGAAAAATTATTTAAAAGGACCGCTGCTGTGATGAAGGCCGGTTATACTTATGGCGACAGATACTGGGAAATGACACTTTCGCAAATAATGTCCGAAACGCCAAATAATCTGTCAATCAGAAACAGTACTATTGAGCGGATAAAATTCATGAATGGAACTGTTAATTATCGGACTGATGACACAACCACCAATACTCCGCCGACATTAATTATAAAAAGCACCGGTGGAAAATTCACTTTTACAATGAATCCCGGTTTTGACACCAACAGCTTAATCAAAGTTCTTCAATCATTATTTCCCGGACAATATAAGGGGCCGAAAAAATAAACTTAACCACCCGTTTGCTATGTTAGCGGGTGGTTTTTATTTTTTTTGTCAGTATACCGCACCCGATTCTCTTATTTTATTATGAAGAATTTCAACATCAACCTTAATCGGAGCAATGTTTTTGCTTACACAGATTGCTGCCACAATTCCCGCCGCCTCACCAATATTCGAACAAATGGGCATTACCCTGACCGCTGAGTGCGCTTCATGAGTAGAAGATACAGGCCTTCCTGCAATTGTGACATTATCCAGATTATCCGGAACAAGGCTTCTTAATGGAATTGTATAGTAATCTCCCGGGGGAATATGCCTGATTCTTGTTCCCCCGCCAGATGGATTATGGATGTCTACCGGATAGCATCCGCGGGCTATGGAATCCGGGAATTTTTTACAGTTCACCAAGTCATTTTCCGTTAATACATATCTGCCCTTTATCCTCCTTGATTCCCTGATGCCGGTCTGCGGCGCAGTCTGAAGTAAAATGCAATTTTCAAAGCCAGGTGCATTTTCCCTAAAAAAATCAACCAACTCGGAAACTTGTTTTCTAGCCTCTCGTTCAGCCCTAGATAACTCATGCGGATCCAGCGGGTTTCTATCAATTACACGGGTACTGTTAAAATGTATGATGCCGTTTCCGATGTGCGGGAAGATAAGTACATTTTCACGTTGATTCTTAATACGTCCGGATTCCTGGAGTTTTTTATATTTTTCATTCAGAGTATTCCTCATATCTGAATCATATATTATTCTTTCTGCCATGTATGGATCCGCATTGCCCACCCTGAAGCATAACGTCATCGGTTGACATTTTCCATCTTTTTTACGACCCATTGAAAATTCGTTGCCAGCTAATGCACACAAGTCAGCATCTCCCGTTGCATCTATAAAAAAGTCGGCCTTATGTTTAATTACACCTGATTTTCCGGCACTGGAAACTGAACATATTTTAGTCTCCTTCTTTTCAAGTTTAAATATCAATGAATGGAAAAGGACATCAACTTTGGCGTCCTCCAGCATTTCATCCAGTATTTTCTTTAATATTTCTTCATTGAATGTATGCTTGGCCTCATGCTTGATCCGGGTTCCTCCCCAGGCATTGGGGGATTCATTTTTCGGATCGCTCTTGTCCTGGGCATAAAGAGCTCCCCTTCTATCTAATTCACTTAATATCATCTTGAACAGACCTGCATTATTTACCGTCACCGGCTCACCCTTATTATTATATGTATTATAAGGCATAAATGGATTCACCAGACCTGCAGTTGCCATGCCTCCTAGAAATCCGTATCTTTCAATAAGCCGAACCCGCATTCCCTGTTTTGCTGCAGAAACAGCTGCACAGCAACCGGCCAGCCCTCCTCCGGCAACAATAACATCATATACTTTTTCCATATTAAAACCTCCTATAAGAATAGCTTTTTACAGCAAGTCGTTTCTTTGGTTTTACTTTAAGTTTTCAGGATTTAGGCACTTAAGTTCATCTAGGATAAACATGCCGTCTTTTCTTATAAGGACATCGTCGAAATAAATTTCGCCGCCGCCGTACTCAGGTGTCTGAATCAACACTATATCCCAGTGAATAGCTGAGTCATTCCCGTTGGGCGCTTCATCATAGCACTGTCCCGGCGTAATATGTATGCTTCCGGCGATTTTTTCGTCAAACAAGGTGTCTTTCATCGGATAAACTATATATGGATTTACCCCAATTGCAAATTCCCCGATAAACCGCGCTCCTTCATCAGTGTCAAGCTTCTTATTCATTTTCTCGGTATTGCTGGATGTCGCTTCGGTGATTTTGCCGTTTTCAAACATAAATTTAATGTTTTCCAAGGCTTCGCCCTCACTCATTGCCGGTGTATTAAATGAAATAAACCCGTTTACACTGTCTTTAACCGGAGCTGTGAAAACCTCGCCATCCGGTATATTGTATTCCCCGTCGCATTTTATTGCCGGGATGCTTTTTATTGAGAAAGTTAGATCGGTGCCCGGACCCGCAAGCCGGACTCTGTCAGTCTTTTCCATAAGTTCAACAAGATTATCCATAGCCTTTGACATTTTCGAATAATCAAGGGTGCACACATCAAAGTAGAAATCCTCAAACTCATCATTCGGTTTTCCGGCTAGTTGCGCCATGGATGAGTTAGGATACCTTAAAACGCACCATCTTGTATTGTTTACTCGTTCATCAAACATGGGTTTCATAATCTTGCTGTATAATTTCATTTTATCTGAAGGAACTATGCTGGATTCAAAAATATTATCACTTGCCCGTACGCTAATATAACAATCCATCTGTTTCATTAATGACAGTTCATTCTGATTCATGATTTCAAGCTGTTCTTCTGTAATGTTCTTCATGACAAGATAGCTTGTCTGCCCGTCAGTGTGTTTAACAAACGGAAGGCCGCCGGCCTTATATGCTTTATTTATCAATTCCTTTACCAGGTCGTTCTCTTTACCGGTGAAATTAATTAGAATTTTTTCACCTTTTTGCAGTTTTACTGAATAATTAATCAGGTTTTTTGCTAACTTTTCGTATCTTATGTCTTTCATATTTCCTCCATATTTACTTTATTGGGTCAATCCAAACCGGACTTGAAATTGCTATATCTCCGTCTGATTGAATTACTTTTACATAATAGCTAACCGATTTAAGCAGTTTCCCGCAGTCAATGGTTTTTTCAAATAGATATTTAGTATCGTCAAATCCTTCATTAATTCCAAAACTTCCAAATTTCTTATATAATTCGCCATTTTTTATGATGTGCACTTCTCTAATCTGTGAATTCCCTGATATGACCTTAATATGAACGATGTCCCTATCTCCCTCGGTTTCAGAGCCCATTTCCGTATCACCTGATGACAGCCATACGAACAGCCTGTCATTTGCAGTTGCAAAACATCGTCTTTCCCGGATGGCATCTAAGATATCTTTTCTGGAAAGTGATTTAGCATACACGCCTGTTATTGCACCCTGATATTCAAACTGGATTTTCCCTCCCGCATTTGGATATATCATTGGAGCATATCCCCCTGGTACTGTCGCATGATTGTCGCTTCCACCCAAGGAGCCTAATTTATATCCTGTTTTTATCGCATAATCGTAATAGTGGCAATCTCCGGGGTGTGCGAATTTTCTTATTGGACGAAGACTGTTTTTTGTTTCTGAAGAACCCCACTGTGAAATGACCTCGGCACAGGGTTCTATCTCTTTCCCTCCGAAATACCCCTGTGAAAAATCCCTGCCTCGTACATTCCTTCCTGAATGGTGGCATATGGCAATAGCATTGTTTTCCTTGGAAAACTCAAACATTGCATCAAGGCTTCCCCCGGCATTTTTTTTAAAATTTCTCATTTCACCTTCGCTGCCTTCAAAGTAAATGTTGAAATGACCTCCGTCTTCACCGTCATAATCTCCCTCATAGCCTAATATCGAAACAAACTCCCCGGGGCTATTCCATTTTCCCGCTGCGTCTTTTATTATTCCCCAGTCATATTCATCACAGGCATGCGCATGGTCGGTAATACTGCAGAAATCGTGTCCTGCAATATATTTTGCATACCAGTATCCGAAGTCAGGGCTTTTCGGCATAAATGGCGTACCGCATTTCCCAACCTCGCTGTGGACATGTAAATCGCCGAAATATAAATTATATGGAAAATCCGCCGTACACCAAATTGAATTTGAGTTGCCTGCCGGAAATAGGTTTTCTTCACTTTTCTTTATGGTGAACCTATAAACCCCCTC
>Ga0233413_10000983_pt1 | contig 12953 bp, 8 predicted proteins | sample Na_anoxic_6_MG_FD_189019 | JGI IMG/M metagenome (GOLD analysis project Ga0233413, IMG submission 189019) | Seawater microbial communities from Saanich Inlet, British Columbia, Canada - Na_anoxic_6_MG | ecosystem: Environmental > Aquatic > Marine > Inlet | place: Canada: British Columbia... | reverse complement strand
TGGCAAGCTTTGTGTTTTCGTGTCAATGCTTGGAGGCTTTACGATAGAAGGAGATGTCCCTCAGTTCGAATCCCTGGGCGGCCGTTTTGGAAAGCACCTCGGTGCCGCCCACAAAGAGCACACCGCCGAGGCGCAGCGCGTCGAAAAAGCGCCGGTACAGGCGTTCCTTGATCTCTGCCGTAAAATAGATCACCACGTTGCGGCAGACAATCAGGTCAAAGTTGTTTTCAAAGGAGCCTTTGAGGAGGTCGTGATAGCGAAAGGTGACTTTTTGGCGCAGCTTTTGGTCGACATAGTGGCCGTCATCGTGGGTTTTAAAGTAACGGCGGAGCAACGTGGGGGATACGTTTGTCACATTGTCGGCTCTATAAGGGCCGCCGGCGCGCGCGCGCGTTAGCGCAGAGCGGTCGATGTCGGTGGCCAGGATAAAGTGCCGGCAATAAAAGCCTGTCACCTCGGCCAGCATGATGGCCAGCGAGTAGGGCTCGTGGCCGTTTGAGCACCCGGCGCTCCACACGCGCAGCCGGGGGCGGTGGGTCAGCAATTCGGGCAAGACGGACTTGCGCAAACTTTCAAACTTTTTGGCGTCCCGAAAAAAGGACGACACGTTGATGGTCAAATAGTCCTTGAGTTTGCCAATCTCTACCGGGTCGTTCTGGATGGCGCGAAAAAAGTTTGCCCAGCTCTTGTGGCCCGAGCGCAGCAAATAGGTCCCAAGACGCCGCTGCATTTGCGCGCTTTTATAATAGTTCAGGTCCACGTTTGTCAGCTTGAGTACCTTGTGCTTGATAAAATTATACTCTTGCGCGTTCATAATTTACCAACCATATCTACCAACGTGCGCGCGACCTCTGGCAGTGGCACTACCTGGTCCGCCAGGCCGGCCTCGACCACGTTGCGTGGCATGCCATAGACCACGCTGGTTGATTCGTGCTCGGCGATGATTTTCCCGCCGGCGGCCTTGATGCTCTGGGCTCCCTCTGTGCCGTCATAGCCCATGCCGGTGAGCACCACGCCAATCACCGCCGACTTGTGCTGTTCGGCGGCCGATTCCATGCTGACGTCTACGGCGGGCCGCATGTGGCTGCGGCGCGGCCCCTGGTCCAGGGTGACCTGCTTGCGACCACGGAAGCGCAGGTGAAAGTCGCCGGGGGCCATCAACACCATCCCGCGCGCCAGGCGGTCGCCCGGCGCCGCCTCTTGCACAGTGAACGAGGTGCTTTCGTTGAGCCGTTGGGCCAGCGAACGCGTAAAGTCGGGCGGCATGTGTTGCACGACGGCCAGGGCGGCCGGCAGGTCGGCGGGCAAGTCGGACAAGACCCGTTGGAGCGCGCGCGGTCCGCCGGTAGACGTGCCGATGACGATCACAGGGTCGCCGTGGCGAAACGGGCGCGGCCCCATTTTGGGAGCGCGCGACGGGGCGGTTGTGGCAAGGGGCGGGGGAGGGGCGGGCTGCGCGCTGGCGGCGGCCTTGACCTTGGCGCTCAACTCATCGATGACGTGGCGAATATTGGCGGCGGCCGTTGGCTTGGCCACAAAGTCAACCGCGCCCCACATGAGGGCCTGGATGGTGGTGCGAGCGCCGCGTTGGGTGAACGCGCTGAGCATGATGACCGGGGTTGGACACTCTTTTGTGATGCGCTGCAGCGCCGTCAAGCCGTCCATGCGCGGCATTTCTACGTCCAGAGTGACCACATCGGGTTTGAGGACCGGTATTTTGGCCAGCGCGTCCAGGCCATTGCTTGCCTCGCCCGCCACCGTGATGCCGGGCTGGGCATTCAGATACTTGGCCAAGATGTGGCGAATAAAGGGCGAGTCGTCCACCACCAGGACACGGACCGAGTGGTTGTTCATGCACTTACCTCAACACCTTTTCCAACGTCATGATCAGGCGCTCAGAGCGCACGGGCTTGGCCAAAAAGTCCTTGGCCCCCGTCATAATGGCCGTCGCCGCCACCGATTTCTGGTCCAACGCCGTGAGCATGATCACCCGGGCGCGAGGATCAAATTGGAGTATCTCGCTCAAGGCGTCCAGCCCGTTCTTGCGCGGCATGGTGATGTCCATGAGCACCACGTCGGGCTTGGACTCGCGATAGACGCGCACGGCTTCTACACCGTCCCCCGCCAGGAGGGTCTCATAGCCCTTTTGAGCGAGTAACTTGGCGAGCTTGTTGCGAATAAAAAGACTATCGTCCGTGATCATTACTGTAGCCATAGGAATCTCCTGAGCGCGTGGCTTTACGGGTGGCGCATGGCGGCGTTTTGTTTTTAGGGTTTGCTCGCCTTGCTTTAGGGTTTTCACGATCACCTGGCCGTTGGCAATGTGGAGTTTTACCGTGCGACCGGTGCTTCCGCCGGTGTCTTGAGCTCGTATGCGGATGCCCGCATCTTTTAGGGCTGCTTTGGCGGACAATACGTTGTGTTCTCCGATGTTCAACGAGCTATCAAAGCCGGCGCTAGACAACATGTGGGCGCCGCCGCTCAAGTATGCCCGCAGCCGGCCGAGTCTGGCTCCTTTTTTCACGAGCGCGGCGACCAGCAACTCTGTGCCTAGATCCACGTACTTGGTCGGTTTGCCTCTACGCTTGCCGCTATTGGTGCCGGGCAACAGGGCGTGCAGCATGCCTCCCATCTGTTTGAGCGGGTCGTATAGGCAGATGGCTACGCACGAGCCCAGCCCGTGAGCCACCAACACGTCGTCGGGTGCATTACTGATTATCATTTCTCCAATGAGAACGGAACGCAAGTTACCTGCCACGGTTTACCCCTTGTCATGAGCCCAATCAATGGTTGAACCGGGCAGCATCCAGAGACGAAACTGCATGGTTCTGGCAACGTCTGTAAAGATCGTTTCGACGATCAACAGGTCGTCGCTCATAGCGGCGGCCGACGTGATGAACAGGTCCAGGATAGCGCCCAACATGTCTACTATCACTGCCGGCGGGGACGGTTGCAGCATTTCCGACCGTCCGGTGAGATCGGCCACAGCGTTGAGAAAATAAGAGAGCGACAGGTTGCCAACCTCGGCCAGCACCGAGCGTTCCATCATGCCCAACCTGGTGGATGTGCCGCGGGGCGAACCCGACATCAGGTCTGCCAGGTTCATGGCAAAGCCCAGGGGGAGGATCATGATGACGCGCCCGCGCATGCCGGTCTCCATTTGCAGGTAAATGCCCACGATTTCTGCTTCGGGGGCGCCGGCGCGTGTAGCTATTTGAGCGAGGGGTATTTCTTTTATCTTGGGCGTGTCGTGTATGATGATCTGTTCTGCCATGTCCGACAGGCCGCGCGCCACGCGTTCCATCGTCGTGCCCAGTATCTCTGCTGAACGCGGCCCGTTGATCAAGCTGTCCCAGATCGTTTCTTGTTCGTTCACGTTGCTACTCCTTGTTGAGCCTGTGTAGCGGCGCTGATGAGGCTCGGAATGTCCATGATGAGGGCGATGCGCCCGTCGCCCAGGATCGTACAGCCTGACAAGCCCGGCACGTTGCCCAGGATAGGGCTGAGCGATTTGACCACTATTTCTTGTTTGGCAATGAGTTTGTCCACGATCAAGCCCACTCGCTGCTTGCCCCAGGCCACCGTCACGATGGCTTGTTTGGCGCCGACAGGCGCTGCGGCCAGACGCGGATGGCGGAAGACCTGGCGCAGGTGCAGCAAGGGCAACACCTGGTCTCGCCACTGGATGATGGGGTCCCCTTTGATGCTGCTGACGGCCACGTCTGAAAGGTACAGCGATTCGATGATGCTTGTCAGGGAGATGGCGTACACGTCGTCGCCCAGGCCGACCAGCATGGCCTGCACGATGGCCAATGTGAGGGGCAGGGTGACGTGAAAGGTAGCGCCGCGCCCCACCTCGCTCTCTACCGTGACGGATCCGTTGAGCCGCTTGACGTTGGTGTATACCACGTCCAGGCCCACGCCCCGTCCCGAGGTGTCGGTGACCTGATCGGCGGTGGACAGACTGGGCTGGAAGATGAGGGCCATGGTCTGGTCTTTGTCGAGTTGAGCGGCTGCCTCCTCGGTCAGCATACGTCGGTTCACGGCTGCCTGGCGTACCCGCGCTGGGTCAATGCCCCGGCCATCATCGCGTACGGTGATGACAATGTGCCCTTCTTTGTGCGCCGCTGTGAGCCACACGGTTCCGGTGAGCGCTTTGCCCGACGCCATGCGCACCTGGGGCGACTCGATGCCGTGGTCCACGGCGTTGCGCAGCAGGTGCATGAGCGGGTCGCCGATGGCCTCGATGATAGAGCGGTCGAGTTCTGTGTTTTCACCCTCGACGACCAGCTCTACCTGTTTTTCGGCCGTGCGCGCCACGTCGCGCACCAGGCGCGGGAGCTTGTGAAAGAGCTGCGCGATGGGCAGCATGCGGGCTTGCATCACTTCTCCCTGCAATTGGTCCACGACGCGGCCAAAGTGTGTCGTCATCTCGCCCAGCGTGCTGATGACGCCCCCGTTGCCGTGCCGCGAGCGCAACGAGTCTTCGATTTGCGTCAGACGCGTGCGGTCGGTGACCAGTTCGCCCACCAAGTTCATAAGGGTGTCCAGGCGCTCCACGCTGATGCGCACGGTCTTGTCTTCCACCTGGCTCGTGGGAGCCTGGACTTCTGGGAGCGCCCTGTCTTGCCTGGCTTTTGGTTGAGGGGCGATGTCTGCGGCATAGGGCTGCACGTTAATTTCTTCCAGGTCGATGATTTCGCTCAAGAGTTCTTTGACGGTGTCACTGTCGGCCTGGGTGGCGAGGACGAGCCACAGGTGGCCCTCGTGTTGGTCGTTGGCCAGTTCGACCTGTGAGGGGTGTTGAACGACGACCTGGCCCACTTCTGCCATCGCCAGCGCTGCTTGCAATAGGCGCGCCGCCGGAGCAAAGGCATTGTCGCAGATGGCGGCCTGGACCTCCAGGACGGCGTGGCCTTCCAGGTCATAGTCCTGGGCCTGGGCTACTTGATCTACCGTCAACGGGTATCTGACCTCGCTTTCGGCCTCAGTGTCAGCAGAAAGCGGTGCGCCTATCTCATCGTCTTCGGTGAGGGTGCGCAACAGGCACAAGACGGCGGCGGTGTCTATGTCGCTGGGTTGCATGCTGACGACCTCGTCGCGCAGGGCTTTGAGGATGTCTACGGTGACCAGCAACTCGTCGGCCACAGCCGGGGTGAGGGTGAACGTGCCTGCCCGCATGCGGTCAAACAAGGTTTCCATGGCGTGGGTCAGTTCGGCCATCTCGTGGTGCCCCACGGTGGCGGCTATTGCCTTGAGGGTGTGGGCGGCGCGAAAGACGGTGTTGAGGGTCTCGGGGTCGGCTGTCTTGCCTTTGCCCTTGGAACTTTTCTCAAGGCGCAGGATGCCCGTCTCCATGGCTTGCAGGTGTTCGTTAACATCCTGGAGAAATATCTCCAGTTCGTCTGCTTCGATCTCGAAAACGAGTGAACCTTCCATAAGGCTTTCTCCACCGCGCGTCGCGCGTGTTGGTTGTAGGGCAAGCCTGCGACGAGCCTTCGGCGTGAGCACTCAGTCGAACGCTCAGTCGAGTCGTTGGCAACTTGCCCCAAGGCAATTTGCCAACTTGCCCTACAATTTTTGTGAGACGCACTCAACTCATACGGCGACCGGCAGGGCTTCTTCTTCAACTTGCTCAAGGACGTCGTCTCGAGTTTGTTGGAAGGTCTGCAGATCGGTTTTTTCTTCGGTGTCGAGCACCTGGCTCAGTTCGAGCAGGATGATGAGTCGCCCGTCCACCTTGGCGATGCCGGTGATAAAGGCCGAGTCTAGTGTGGTGACAATAGAGGGTGGCGGTTCGACGTCCTCATCCGACACGCTCAACACCTCGGTCACCGCGTCTACCACCATACCCACCTGAGCGCCGTCTATTTCGACCACCACGATGCGGCTGTCTTTGGTGCCCTTTTCCGCCGGCAAGTTAAAGCGCTTGCGCAGGTCAATCACAGGCAAGACCGTGCCGCGCAAGTTGGTAACGCCTTCTACGAAACTGGGCGCGTGGGGCACGGCGGTGATGGATTGCATCTTGATGATGCTCTCCACCGCGCCAATGTTCACGCCATATTGCTCGTTGGCCAGGTCAAAAACGACCAGTTGATTATCCATACCATTTTCTCCTTCGTAAAGCGTAATGCGTAAAACGTAATATTGTGCTTTACGTTTTACGCTTTACGTTTCACGTCTTACGCTCTAATAGCAGAAGGTAGCCTGAACTGTGATACCAGGGCTTGCAGTTCCTCGGCCATCGAAGTCAGGGATTGAGCCGAGGCGGTGACTTCTTCGGCCATGGCGCTCACTTCTTGCACCGAGGCGCTCACCTCTTCGGTGGCGGCGCTGTTCTCTTCTGATATGCTGGCGATGCTCTCGACCGACTCGGACACCTGGCCCGCGCTGGCCGCCATCTCTTCGGTGGCGGCGGTGTTCTCTTCGACCACCGCCGAGACGCTATCCATAGCCTGCACCATCTCGTCGGCCGAAGCGCCCATCTGTTCAGAGGCGCTGGCGATCTCGTCCATCTGCAGGTTGACGGCCTGCACGGCCTCCATGATGCTCTCTAGCGCCTGCCCCGACGCGCTGGCGCGCTCCACGCCGGCCTCGACCTCGGTCGCGCCTTCGTCCATGGCCTGCACCGCCTCGGAGACGGTGCGCTGGATGCCCTTGACCAGGTTGGAGATCTCTTTGGTGGCGTCAGCCGTGTCTTCGGCCAGCTTGCGCACCTCGTCGGCCACCACGGCAAAGCCCTTGCCGTGCTCCCCGGCGCGCGCGGCCTCGATGGCGGCGTTGAGCGCCAGCAGGTTGGTCTGCGAGGCAATGTCGTCAATGGTTTCCACGATGAGGCCGATTTGCTCCGAGTGTTGGCCCATTTCCTGGACCTTTGTGGCCGAGAGGCCCACTTTGTCCTTGATGCTCTCCATGCCGGCGATGGTCTCGGCGATGGTCTCAGCGCCGGCGCGGGCGGTCTCGGCGGCCTGGGACGAGCTTGCGGCCCCGGTCTGGGTGTTGGCCGTCACTTGCTGGATGGCGCCAGATATCTCGCCGGTGGTTTCGGCCGAGCGGGAGACGGCAATCGCCTGCTCCTGCGCGCCCTGGGCCACGCCATCAATCGCGCGCGAGACCTGGTTGACCGTGGCCATGGTCGAGGTCACGGTTTCGGCTTGCTGCGTGGTGCTCTGGGCGATCTGCTGCACGGTGGCGGCGACCTGGTTGGTGGCCTGGGCCGATTGCTCGGCGGCAGCGTTGATCTGCTGGCTGGCGCTGGCGACCTGGATGGCGTTGCCTTGCACCTCGCCGATCAACTCGCGCAGGTTGGCCAGCATGCGGGCAAAGGCGTTGCCCAGCCGATCTTGCTCAGACTGCGGCATGACGTCGGCGGTGAGGTCGCCCTCGGCCAGGAGGTCGGCCGCGTCGGCCATGTCTTGCATATAGATGATCATGCGGCCAAAGGCGTTGCCCAGGGCGTCTTTTTCGGATTGGGGCGTGACGGCGGCGCTCACGTCGCCCAGGGCCAGCCGGCCGGCCGAGCTGGCCATCTCTTGCAGGTAGCCGATCATCTGACGAAAGGCGTCGGCCAGTTGCCCGACCTCGTCGTTTTGGCGGATGTCCACGCGCTGGCCCACGTCGCCCACGGCGAGCCCTTGCGCTACGTTGGTGATCCTCTGGATGGGGTTGGCGATAGAGATGGCGACGCCCAGCGCCACCAGCGCCACGACCACCGCCGCGATCGCGCCGATGAGGAGCACGACGTTGCGCAACTGGTCGGAGGGCCGGTTGACCTCAGCCTGGTTGATCTCGGCTATCAAGGCCCACGAGGTGTCAAAGACTTGCACGGGGCCATAGGCCGAGAGCACGCGGCCCCCTGTATAATCAGAGATCACGTTCTTGTCGTTTATGCCCGCCAGGGCTCTCTGCGAGGCGGTCGTGTCCACGCCGTTTGCTTCGACCGTGCCCGCAAAAGAGGCCGCGACCGAGCGGCCGCTGACGTCGAGGTACGAGTCGGACCGCATGCGCTTGTCTGGCCCCACCAGGTAGGCTTCGCCGCTATCGCCCATGCCCTCGCGCACCCCCATGATGGCGTTGACCCCTTCCAGGGGCAATTGCAGCGCCACGACCATCTGGACGTCGCCCCGGTGGAGCAGGGGTTGGGCGATAAAGGCGGCCGGCTCTCCGCCGCTGGGCGCATAAGGCTGAAAGTCGGCAAAGCCGAATTTCTTGCTGCTCAAGACCTCCTTGACCAGCGATCCCAGGTTGGAGCCCGAGTATTCGCCGTTCACCATGTTGGTGTGATAATCAGCCTCTTGGCTCGCGCTGTAAAAGACATAGCCATTGGGGTCTACCAGGAACAGGTCATAGTAGCCGTACTTTTCGATATAGCGGGTATAAAAGTCGCCCGTCTCGCCCTCGAATGTCGGGGCGAGGATCTCTTCGACGCTGATGGTGGAGATGATGACCCAATCCAATCCGGCGATCTCCAGGGGGGCAAAGGCCGTTACCTCTAGCGTCCCGTCGCTGCCGAGCTTGGTGTTCTGCCCCGATAGGCCAGACAGGGCTTTGTCAATGTCGTCGCCAGATTTGGCGTCGCCAACGCTGCCGCTCTTGACCACGCGGTCGCTGCGGTAGGTGGTCACACCGTCGAGCCTGCCCACCAGGTAGGTCTCGCCGCTCTTTCCCAGGCCGGCGCGCTCCTGGACGATGCGGTTGATCTGGCTAATGGGAATCTGAAAGGCGACGTAACCTTGCAGCACGCCGCGCTCGTCTCGCATCTGCGCCATCATAAAGGCCGCCTGCTCGCCCCCCGAAGGGGCATAAGGCTCAAAGTCGCCGATGGCGATCTCTTCGGCGCCCATGGTCTGCGCCGCCTGAAAGGCGTGGCCCATGCTAGAGTTTGCCAGCTCGCTGTCGGGGATGATCATGCCCAGGTCCGACTCGCGCTGCACCGTATAGACGACGTCGCCGTCGGTGTGGATCAAAAAGAGGTCGTACCAGCCATTGTCCACCATCACGCCGCGCAGCCGTCCGTCGTATTTCTGGGCCAGCGTGATCCACGCGGCCGAGTCGACGCGGTCGCCGGCCTTTTCAAAGGCGGTGTCAAGCTCGATCAACGCCTGCAGGACATAAGGGTCGTCCTTGAGGATCTTTAGCTGGGCGCGCATGACGTCGAGATAATCCTCGACCTGGCCCTTTTTGGTCGCTTCCACGGTAGCCAACTTGCCCAAGGCTTCCTGGCGCAGCACGGTCGTCATGTCCACCAGCACGCCCATGTCGCCCTCGCGCTCCTCAAAGTATGCGTTGATCTGAGATCTTTTGATCTTGTGTACCGCCTCTAGCGAGTTGTAGGCTTGCTCGTTTAGCGCGCTCTGCGCCCGCAACATGCTAAAGACGGCCACGGCAATCAGGGGGACCAACCCCACGATCAAAAACAGCCCGATGAGTTTCGGCTTCATCTTGATGTTGCTCAACTTGATAATACTCGTGATCTTGTTCATTTTCTGCCTCCTTACTTGACGTTTGAACGCCCTGATTCCCTATGTGGTGTGCAGTGCAACGTGTTGCGTGGCAGGCAGCTTGAGCTGCTCCGCTGCAAGTCGCTCGTTGGGCACCAAACGAGCGCCTGGTCTCAAAAGACACGCTTTACGTTTTACAAACAGCAGGTCAACCAGGTGGAGGGGAAAAAAGTGGCTCAGAGTAGGTTCTCCAGGAATACGTTCCCAGATACGTTGTTTTCACAGCCGGCTCCTCACCAGGGGGTGGCTTGTGGAGCGCAGTAATGACCTTTTGGCTTGGTTACCCAGATTTATTTTACACCATGTTGCCGAAAAAGCAAAATCGAATTTTGCACCTCCTTGGGTTGAGGTTAAGGTTGAGGTTAAGGTTAAGGTTCGTGATTATAAAGGTGCTCTGACTATGGCGTAGGCTATTTTGTGTTCCAGGCAAGGGCGTTGATGGGAGTGAAATGACCACCAGAATCGCGTCTATGTTTATGCTTGATAATAATGGGTAGAGGGCGCACGTCAGGTCGTGTCCTCACACCGTATCGTGAACGTCGAATCGGGCAGGTCAACCAGTTGGAGAGGATGTGGGGTGGGTATGTGGGGTGCGGTAGTGACTTTTTGGCTTGGTTGCCTGGGTATATTTTACACCAAATTGCCATATAAGTCTAGTGGGAAAGTCTATTTTGTAGAGTTGTCGTTTTGTATGGACGCGGGTCAATCGGAGAGGCGGCGCGAGGACGTGCCTTGCTCATTTTTTGGTAGGTGCGGTGACGCAGCAGGGCTTGACTTTTTATCCGGAAAGGTTACAATCTGCCCAGGTGATGCTCTGGCGCCAGCAATGCAGAGTGCTATAGAAGCGCCGTTGCGAAAATCTTGTTCAATGTAGCTTGTGATCCGCACCGGGCATGTTGGGTCAAAGGAATAGAGAGGGCTTTTTGTGATTTTCATTACCGGCGCTACGGGCTTTTTGGGGCATAATCTATGCCCTTTTCTGATCGAACGAGGGCACCGCCTGCGGGCGTTGGTGCGCCCTACGTCGGACGTGGGCTTTTTGCGCGAGCTGGGGGTGGAGCTGGCCTATGGCGACGTGCGCGATTTCGAGTCGGTCGAGCGCGCCGTGCAGGGCTGTCGCCAGGTGATCCACGCGGCGGGCAAGTTTCGTTTCTGGGGGCGTTATGAGGATTTCTTTGGCGTCAACGTGCAGGGGACGGCCAACGTCCTGGAAGCAGCCGTGCAGGCTGGCGTCGAGCGTTTGATCCACATTTCGACCATTGCCGTGGTCGGCGCGCCAAGCACTGATCAAGTGCTAGACGAAAAGATTCGCTGCGAGCCCCGCGACGATTATCAAAACACAAAGCTGGACGCCGAAGAGTTGATAGGGATGTACCATCGCGAGGCGGGGTTGCAGACCATCATTTTGCGCGCGGGGGCTTTTTATGGCCCGTGGGGGCGCTATGCGTTCAATCGCATGTTTTTTGAGGACCCGTTAAAAGGGTTGCCGATGGGCATCCACCACGGCAAGCGCGTCACTTTTCCCGTCTTTGTGTCGGACCTGGTGCGCGCTATCGAGACGGCGTTGGCGCACGGGCAGCCTGGCGAGATCTATAACGTGTCGGGGCCGAACCTGACGCATGCCCAGGTTCACGAGACTATCAGCCGCCTCGCTGGCATGCGCGCGTGGCGCATCAACCCGCCGGGCTGGGGCTTGATCTGGCTGGCGCGCTTTTGGACTTTTTTGTCGCGTTATACGCGGCGCGAGCCTTATTATTCGGTCAATATGACGCCTTATGTGTTCTGTGACTGGAACACCACCAGCGACAAGGCCCAGCGCGACCTGGGTTTTGTCCCCACGTCTTTTGAAGAGGGGGTGCGCCAGACGCTGGCCTGGTATCGCGAGCAGGGCATCGGGCCGACCCATTGGTTTGGTCGTTTGGTCGTGCGCTTGTGGCAGCGGCCGGGGGGGGCGCCCGGATGCGGCTGACGGTTGAGGGCGAGAAATGGGACCCACACCGTCAGGTGTGGGAGCTTTACCGCTACGCCAGGCGTGGGTTTCGGGGTGGGTAAGCTGTGAGTGACCGCACGCCTCACGGCGTGGGTTTCGGGATGAGTAGTAACAAATGGGGAGTTGAGAGAATATGCGCATTTTGACAGTTGAGGATATGCGGCGCGTCGAGGCGGCGGCTGATGAGAGCGGTCATGCTTTTTCCGAGATGATGGAGCGCGCCGGTAGGGGGGTGGCCGAGGCGCTGATGGCGCGTCAGGCCGTAAAAAAGCATAGGGTTTTGGTGTTGGTAGGGCCGGGGAACAATGGCGGCGATGGCCTGGTGGCGGCTCGTTATCTGGCCGAGGCCGGGGCCGTGGTGGCTTGCTACTTGCTCCGGCCCCGCGACGAGGACGACGTTAATTTCAAGGCCGTGCGCGAGCGTGGCTTGCCGGTCACCGACGCGACGGACGATCAGGACTGGCGCGCCTTGCGCCAACGGGTAGCCGGCGCGGACGTGATCATCGACGCGCTGCTGGGGACGGGGGTGCGCCTGCCGTTGAGGGGGGAGGTGGCCGAGCTTTTGGGACAGGTCGGCGAGGGCCTGCAGGCGCGGCGCATAGAGGGGGCGGCCGTGCGCGGCTTGAGCATGCTTTCGCGGCCTCCCGCGCCTCTGCCCGCGCCCCTGGTCGTGGGGGTAGATGGCCCCAGCGGCCTGGATTATGACAGCGGCGCTCTCGATCCCAAGGCGCTGCGCGCTGATTTGAGCGTTACCTTTGCTCATCCCAAGCGGGGGCATTTTCTCTTCCCCGGCGCGGCCGCTTGCGGAGAACTGATAGTAGTGGATATCGGGATCAAGCCCGAGCTGACAGGTGAGTTGCTGGGCAAGCCGACTCTGGAGGTCGCCACGGCAGAGCGGGTGGGCGCGCTGCTGCCCGCTCGGCCTTTGGACGCGCACAAGGGCACTTTTGGCAAGGCGCTGCTGGTCGCTGGCTCGATCAATTATACGGGCGCGGCTTATCTGGCGGCGGCCGGGGCGGCGCGTGTGGGGGCCGGCCTGGTCACGCTGGCTGTGCCGGGGCCGATTCACGGCGCGCTGGCGGCTCAGATGAGCGAGGCCACCTATTTGATCTTGCCCCAGACAATGGGCGTCATCGCCTCGAGCGCGGTCAAGCTGCTCAAGGAAAACATGGGCGATTATCAAGCCATGCTGCTTGGCCCAGGCTTGACGCAAGAAAAAGAGGTCGTCGATTTTGTGCGCCAGTTGTTCGAGGCCAAGGACCTGGACAAGCACAGGGGGCGCATTGGTTTTCACGCAGCAGCGCCCATCGTACAAGAGGATGTCGAGGACGCGGACAAGGGCGCGGCCTTGCCGCCGCTGGTGGTGGACGCCGATGGGCTGAACGCGCTGGCGGCGTTGGGTGACGAAGAGTGGTGGCGGCGTTTGCCGGCCCCGTCGGTGCTCACGCCGCACCCCGGCGAGA